>Ga0265295_1005084_pt1 | contig 17136 bp, 11 predicted proteins | sample Munlansysbiofilm_FD_192503 | JGI IMG/M metagenome (GOLD analysis project Ga0265295, IMG submission 192503) | Leachate microbial communities from a municipal landfill in Southern Ontario, Canada - Methane capture system biofilm | ecosystem: Engineered > Solid waste > Landfill > Unclassified ...
GAGTGAGGTATATTATGGAACAAGACGTTTTAGAGGTTTTACGTGATATACAAAATAATCAATATGAAATCAAAGGATATCATGCTAAAGATGTCATTGACAAAACTTTACCTTTGATAGGTCATCATAATCCTAAATTAAGAGATGATCTCATTTATCCTGTCTTAGCACATCTATTTCACGATAAACATTTAAATGAAACTGATTTAGAAAGGTATTTAGATCTTCTTACCAGCGATGACTACTTATGTTATGACATGAACAATCTAGAACCATATAGTGCTCTTAAAAGAAGTTTTACGGTGTTACAGCTTGTTATCATTTGTTTTGTACATCGTAGAGATCGTATAATCAAAGAAGATAAGATCAATCATTTACTTAAAAGATTCTTGGATTACTATAGGGAAGAAAGTATCTTAACAGGATATGATATCAAGGTGGGTTGGATACATACGATTGCACACAGTGCAGATTTATTTGCTCAACTTCTTCAAGTCGAACATTTTGAAAAGAAAGAAATCTTGAATATATTCTATGCTATCCAACAGAAAATGATGAATGATCATCATGATTTCATCTGTAATGAAGATGAAAGAAGTGTTGTAGCAATTAAAAAAGCACTTGACTTAAATCGACTAAGTCAAAATGAAGTCCAATCATGGTTAGATGGGTTTATCATCAAAGATAAAGAGATGATTTATCCGAATAAAATGATATTGGAGAATAACATCAAGCGTATCTTAAGATCACTTTACTTCAGTCTTTATAAAGAAGAAAAGTACCAAGAAATCATGAAACATATTGAACATGTCTTAGAAGAAAACCAAAAGAGATAAAGCGACAATCTGAAGATTGCCGCTTTTTTCATCGTGATTTTTGTATGGCTTTTTGCCGCTTACGCTCTAAATACTTTTGCCTTTTTTCAACATATTTTAATTCTTTTTTCATCTTTTGATAGTTATACAATCTTTCAGGTGATAGAAGTCCATCTTCAATATGTTTGATGACTGCACATCCAGGTTCATTCTCATGGGTACAATCACTAAACTTACATGATTTTGATAATTCATAAATATCATGAAATGATGTATCAAAATCAGCTTGATCAAGTTGGATTTCTCGCATACCTGGTGTATCAATGACAATAGCATTTCTTGGTGTTGTAAATAAAGATTTATAGGTTGTTGTATGTCTTCCACGATCAAGATAACCAATGCTTTGGGTTAGCATTTCATCTTTACCAAGTAAATGATTGATGATGGTTGATTTACCAACACCAGAAGATCCGATAAAGATATAGGTTTGATAAGGCTTTAGATAATCATCTAATTCCTTATATCCATCATCTTCTTGATCATAACATGTGATGAGATCAACACCTATAGCGATTTGACTAGCTTTTTCAATAAATGATATGGGATCATCTGTTAGATCTCTTTTTGTTAATAAGATGACAGGTTGTGCACCACTCGACCATATCATGGATAAATAGCGTTCAAGTCGTCTTTCATTAAAGTTATCATTCATCGATTGACATATGAATACAACATCAACATTGGTTGCTATGATTTGAGTATCAGATGTCAGTCCTGCTATCTTTCGTTCGATAATACTTGTTCGATCTAATAACTGATGGATCATAGCGATATCTTCTAATACATCCACCATAACAAAATCACCAACTGTAGGATAGTTAGATGAATCATTCGTTTGATACATCCACTTTCCCAAAACACGTGCTTCCTGATAGCCTTTATCTGTTATGATGACATAACGATCTTTATGATGCTCAGTGATACGAGCTAAAGATAGTTTAGGATATTTTGAAGAACTTAAAAGGACCTGTTGGTTTGCACCAAACAGGTTTAAATCAAATTGATTCATAATGGTTTAACCTCCAAGATTTAGTTTGTTTGGAGGGTTATGTTTTTAGTGAGTGCCCTCCATCACTTTTGAGACAATTCCTAAATTTCTATTATTCATATAACATGTCCCCTTTCGTGTGGATCTTAGGCATGAATTGATTTCATACGTTGTTATTATATGCGATACGGATAAGATTATCAAGAAAATATAAAGATTTGACCATTTTTAACAGTATAATGGATGTAAATAATGGATTTTTAGACAATATGATATATGACAATTGAAGTCAAGAAATGATAAACGTTCTTCAGTAGAATGAAGATGGTGATGAAGTGGAAAAAGAAATTGTAATCAACATACAAAAATATATCAAGGATAATATTGATCATCCGATGACCTTATCAGAAATTGCTAAAGAGGTTCATTATTCTTCTTACTATATTTCAAGGATATTTAAGAAACATACCGGTATGAGTATCTTTGAATTTATCAGAAAGATGAGATTAACTTCTTCAGCAAAGATGTTAAGAGATCATAAGGACATAAAAATTATTGATGTTGCATTCGATTTTTTCTTTGATTCACATGAAGGGTTTACTAGGGCATTCTCGAAAGAGTTTGATATTACACCCAAAGCCTATCAAAAATCACCGATTCCAGTGAAGTATTTTATGCCATACCTCATTGAGAAAGATCAAAAAGGAGAATGTCATATGGAAACAACAAGCATTTTTGTACAAATTATTGAAAGACCTAAACGAAAAGCCATTATTAAACGAGGTGTTGAAGCAACCGAATACTTTCAGTACTGTGAAGAGGTTGGTTGTGACATCTTTGGTGTATTAACAAGCATAAAAGAAGCGATCAATGAACCCATGGGTATGTGGTTAAGTGATGCTTTAAGAAAAGAAGGAACATCAACCTATGTTCAAGGCGTTGAAGTACCACTTGATTACAAGGGTGTCATTCCTGAAGGATATGAGATCATCACACTTGAAGAAACGAAGATGCTCGTTTTCCAAGGTGAACCCTATGATGATGAAAACTTTAGAGATGAAGTATCTAAAGTAATGGAATCCGTTAAAAAGTACAATCCTGAAGTGTTAGGCTATCGGTATGATGAAAATGGATACAGATTCCAATATGCACCTGAAGGATATAGGGGTTATATTGAAGGAAGAACGATTAAGAAGTTATAGGTCAACATGGGAGATAGATTATCTCCTTTTTTTTCGAAATTATAAAAAGATGCTACAATAGAAGTAATATCAACATCGTGGGCGGGTTAATTATGAAAAATGGAGTTGTTTTACTACTTGTTAACTAAAAAGATACAAGACATCTGATGTCTTTCTTTTTGTTATATAAAAATGATATGGGGGTTTATCCATGAAACAAAAAGTAGAGTTTAAAAGGGTTAGAAGATATGGCATCATTTTAACCATTTTTCTTATTGCAGGTATTGTTATCCTATTGACGTGGTTAATCTATCAGATTTTTGATTATCGCATTAATGATACAATGATTGCTGCTATTATTGCAGCTATCTCATTGATTTATGAGATCAATAAATCAAAGAAACTCAATGAAGCTGAATTCTTAATTCATTTAAACAGCTTATTTATCACCAACGAAGATTACAAACAAGTTTACAATTTACTCAGTATCTATGATTTTGAAAGTGAACCAGATTATCATAAGGAAATTTCTAATTGTGATATCTCCAACTATTTAACATTATTTGAAACATTCTATATTTTGCTAAAACGTAAAGTGATTGATATCGATTTACTAGATGACTTATTTGCTTATCGTTTTTTCCTTGCAGTACATAATCCTTATATCCAACGAAAGAAATTAGCCATAAGTCCTAAAAATTTCAAAAACATTTTCCGTCTTGAGCGATTATGGTTAAAATATAGAAAAGATGCGGACTTGAAGGATAATTACTTTCTTGAAAGTTATCACTTAATCTATCGATCTTCATATGATAAATATTTAATGGTGTTTGATAAAAAGGAACAAAAGAAAATTAAGAAAGAGATGATAGTGCCTGAACTAGATCCAACATTAGGATATGAGATTAAACAGATTAAAGACTTAACATATGCTGGTGTTATTAATGATATGCAAAAGAAATCAGTTATTGAAAGTGATAAGATTCATCAAGGTATGTTAAGAGCAAATTCTGATGAGATGATCACTTCATGCTTGAGTGATCCTCATGAAACTTATGGCATCTTTATGAAAGATCAACTTGTTGGATTTGGTATGCTTTATGATCCTAAAGATGATCCAAATGAAAGTATAAAAAAAGAATTAGATTTATCCATTGAAAAAGAAATAGCAGCCATCGATGATCAAGACATTATGCATGTTAAGCTTGTGATCATTGATGAACATCATCGAGGTCATCATTTGCAATATCATATGAATCGTCACTTAGAAGAAAGAGCTAAAACTTTAGGCAAGAAACTCTTATTAACAACTGTATCACCATTTAATGTAGCAAGTGTAAAAAATACATTTAAATCGGGATTTACCTATAAAAAGACTGTCAAAAAGTATGATGGTGCAATAAGACTCATTTACGCAAAATTCATATCATAAAAAACAATAAAAGGGGACATCATGAAAAAATTACTAAGCATCTTATTCGTTTTAACACTATCGTTTTATTTATCAAGTTGCACGTCACTTAATCAGTTTGAAGAAGGCGATTTAGTTTATGATGAAATATCAGGAATATCCTATGTGATTGATGTTACTGATGAAGCAAAAGAGAAAACGTATGTGATTGTTCCTAGAACTGTTAATGATTTAACTATCAGTATTGGGAGATTCACTTTTTATGGCCATTTAATTGGCACCATTAAGAGTGATTATGTTGAAAGAATCTATATTTTCACTGAAAATAAACATCATGCAGGATTGGAATATCAACATGTTCCATCACTTCAAAAGATTTTTTGTTTCTATATTCAAGGTATTAGTTTTGACTTTGAAAACAGTGAAGTCTTTATAGGATTCTATGGACCTAGCTACAATGAGAATTTCTATCCAAACAATAAGACCTCATTTTTTGCTAATGTATCTTATCACTATAATTATGAGGGTGCACCTGATGAAGGGTATTATTTTATTGATGATTATGATAATGGACTGATTGGATACATACCAGAAGATCCGATAAGAGAAGGTTATCAGTTTATGGGATGGTTTAAAGATGAAGAGACATTAGTACCTTGGGATTTTGAGATAGATAAGGTACCTGTAAAGATCTATATTGATGGGGTTTATCAATTTGTAGAAACGAAATTATATGCAAAATGGGGAAATTGATGAATAATTGAATTAAAAAATGTAAGAGTTTTGAATGTTTTCTATACAATTAGTTAATTTTGAGGTACAATAAATACAAATAACGACAAAATGATGCAATAGGGGATGTTTGCACAGTTTTTTAGAAATGATGCGACATTTTGTGGTCGTATTTTTTGTATGTTAAGGAATTTATTATATCTTAAGAAAAGTGTGATAGATAAGAAAACTAACCACTAAATTGTTTTGTCAATAAGCTATAATAAAGATTTGTTTTTAGACGTGCGTAATTAAATTGCACAGATTGTTATGGAGGAGAAATTATGTCAAAATTATTAATGATTCATTTAAGTGATTTGCATATTGTTGATAACAATTCTTTTTGTGATGAAAGAAAGAAGGCAATTAATGAGATTATTCATAAAGAAATAATCAATAATTCAATTGAAGAGGTTATTTTATTATTTACAGGTGATATGACATGGTCTGGTAAAAAGGATCAATTTGACATTGTATATAGATATGTTGATAGTGTTATTAAAAATATCAAATTGGCATTAGAAAATACGTATGTAGGGTTTTATTGCTGTCCAGGAAATCATGATATTGATTTTGATATTTTCAATGATAGTTCCAATGAACCCATAAGCAAATACATTATGGCAAAAAGTGAATTTTACAAATTTGCTCAAAAACAGAAATTATTTATTGATAACAAAGAATTCAATCTTGGAACTTTTAAAGTCACCAATTCTAAAGTGAAGATTGATTTTTTTTCAATAAATTCTACATTTGGATCTAAAAAAGAAGAACCAGATAAAGGAGATCACTTTTTATCCGATGAGACAATTAGAGCAATGAAAGAATTTAGATCGGATAATCGGACAATATTGCTTACACATCACTTTGAAGACTACTTTGATGAGAAAAGTTCTCAGATATTACAAAACTTCATAAAAGATAAATGTGATTTTGTGTTTTTTGGTCACACACATATTGAAGAGAATGGTTCATATAATATTGATGGGAAGAAAATCGGTATCTCTAGAGGAGGAGCTTTGCATGACTATGATAAAGGATCCATTTTCAGCGTAACAGTACTTGATACAGATAGTAATGACTATAGAACTAGGGTTTATGAATGGGAATCTTCTATCAGGACTTACTCTTTTGTTAAGGAAATTGTTAACCAGTATAATATTAAGACAAATGTGTATTTAGATTTTTACATACAAAACAATTCACATGGTGTTGATTTTCCAAATGCAAAGCTAGATGATATTTTTGTATTTCCAGATCTAATATTTGAACAGAATAAAGATAAAAAGATATCAAGTTTTGACAAGTTTATTGATGCAATTAATGATAATTGCAAATTTATCATTGTTAAAGGTTTTGAAAAAAGTGGAAAAACCATTTTATCGCGATATATATTCCATTACTATGCAAAAAATAATGGTAGTCCTTTGCTTCTTACTAGAAATGATGAGCGAAAAACTTACGATCAAACTATAAAGGAAGCATATCGGAATCAATATGATGTAGCGAGAATGGATGTAAATAGATATCTCAAAAATGATATACCCGATAAAGTGTTGATAATTGATGATTCGAATGCTTTTAAATCCTCATTTATTGAAAACCTTGTTAATAACAGTAATAATTTCAATAAAATTATACTATTGTGTAACGACAAGAAATATTTCAGTCTATTTAATAAAGGCATAAACATCGTAGATCCTGCCGAATTATGCACTTTTGAAGTGCAACCGTTTATTGTGAGCAAAAGAAATGAATTATTCACTAAGACTTTAAGATTAGTAAATCCCGATATTGATAAAAGTAAGATCGAGAAAAATCTTAAACAAATGGATAAAATTATATCAGAGCAAATTTCTATTGTAACAACAAATCCAGAATTTTTACTCTTATTTGCTAAATCTTTTGGAAATAGAACATACCAAAGTGCAGGAAGTAATATCTTCAATGAAGTTTTTGAAAGTAATATCGTTATTTCATTAAGTAAGTACAATGAAAAAATAGAAAAGAAGATTGATGTTACCATTGCATTAAGTTTGTTAGAATCTCTTGGATATTCTTGTTTTAAGAACTCAAAAAATATATTTAACGAGGAAGACCTAATTCAAATTATTAATTTACGTAACAGCAAGTCAGAACTTAAGCGAAGTATTGCTTTTTCTGATTACCATACAGCATTTTTGGCTTCTCGTATAATTTCAGAAAAAGATGAAAATACATATGGGTTCATTTCTAACAGTTATTTAGCATATTTTGCTGCTAGATATATCAAAAAACTGACATTGCAAAAAAAACGTGAAGATTTTATTGTAGAATTACAGTATCTTTCTGATAACATTTCTATAGACTTGTGTGGAGATATTTTATTGTTTTTGTGCTATCAAACTGGAGATATGTCTATTATTGAACACCTAGTAAATAAAGCAGATGATTATTTTAAATCGAAAAATGCACTTGATTTGGCTGAGAATAAGCTATCTTTCTTATTTAGCAGTTCATTACCAAAAAGAGCAATTCCTACTAATGAAGATAGAAAATCTTTAAAAACAAAGCAAGAGCAAAAAGAACAAAAAGCACTTACTACAAGAGAGAAAAACGAGTTTGAAAAAGAAACTACAAGTGTTATAGATAATGTTTTTGACGGTTTTAGATTTGTAGAATTAATTGGAAAGATATTACCTGATTTCATAGAAAATATAGAGGAAGATGAATTGATTCAAAGCTGTGTCAATTCTTTATATGAGTATGGTCATAGATTTCTATATCAAATGCTAGTGCCATTAGACGATTACATTAATCAAGAGAAAGAGCGAATTCATCAATTAGAAAAACTGGATGATTTATTAGATCAAAATCTCAATGATTTCGAGACAAAAGCAACTGGAGTGGCATATCAGTTAATACGTATTGTTTATAATAGTATTGCACGTTTTTCTTCTACAGAAAGCACAATAAAAGCCCTCGATAGTTATAACACAAACTCTATTTTATATGCAATAGAAAATCTCTATATGCACGCTTATATCGACGATGAAAGACAATATATTGATAGATTCAAGGATACAAAGAAACTTTTAGATGAAAAATATTCTAAAAGAAACTTTCTATATAATTTAATGGAGGATACATTTGTATTGTATCTAATCAAGTTTCCGTTCAAGTATTATGGAGAAATGCAGGGTTTAATTGATACAACATTTTTACAACCAGAAAAAGGAAAAACCAAGTCCTCAAAAAAATTGATTGATAAATTAAGAAAAACTAAATAAAATAATGTTATGTTTGGTTTTTAATATCAAATATTAACTCAAACTTCTTGACACTACCACACAAGACTGTGGGTCAAAATATATAATGAATTGTTATCTTAAATGGAAAGTATTTTTGCAATTAACATATATAGTTGAACAACTATAGGAGGGGTATTTTGAGAGGAAGAACCAGCAATGCTTTAATGAAGCATATTAGAGATAATCATCAAATATCTATTATAGGTTCGAAACAAAAAAGAGAATTACTATACATGGGATATTACCATGGATATAAAAGGTACAAGTTTTCCAAGAATTGTAAATCAAAACTTCCGATATCTGATTTTTCGCAGATAAAAGCTTTGTTTGATTTTGATAATTGTTTAAAACAGCTTTTTTATCCAATAATTATGGAGTTTGAAACAATAATGAAAAATATTACAATAGAAGTTTTAGTTTCAAACTCTGAATCGGATATTGAATATATAATTAACAACAAACTTACTAATTATAACGGGTACAAACCGGGATCAAAAGAACATAAAAATGCGATTAAAAAATATCTAGGCGTAAAATCCAAAATCAATGGGACTATATCAGATGGATATGAAAGAGAAATGCCAGTCATTAATCATTTTTTTCAAAATTCAAAACCTATCCCCCTTTGGGCGGTTTTTGAACTGGTGACAATGGGGGTTTTTGCAGATTTCGTTAAATCATTATCAGACGGCGATCGAATAGAGATTGCAAGTCGTGTTGGAATTTATGATCCCGTTAATGATCCTAAAGCAATTCTCCTTCCTAAACATATTTATTTACTAAAAGATCTTAGAAATTCAATAGCTCACAACTCAACAATTTTTGATTGTGCATTTGTAAAATTCAGCATACCTACTAAAATGCAAACCGATTTAGAAGTTAAAACAGGTGTATCAAACCTTAATTTCAATAGCATAATTGACTATTTATTTTTAGTGATATATTACCAAAAGAAATTTAAGAAATCAAAAACAGAGATGAGAAAAATAATTAATACGTTTGAAAATATAACAGAAGATTTGTATGCTAAAATCTCAAATACTTCTATTTACTTCAGTGTGTTAGGAAGTGATGTGAAGACTAAGTTACAAGGATTGAAAAAATATGTATGATTATTGACAAATATACTATTTTGTAATAAAATGTATTTACAATTGAGATAAGATCTCATGATTTTATCTGAAGGCACTGGATGCGTCCGGTGCTTTTTATATTGCATACATAATTATTAAAACTGAGTTTTTATTTAAATTGATTGTCCCCTGAGGCCATACAACCACATGAGTATAAATTGATCTTTTATAATTAATTCATTCAATATTTGGAAAAGTGAATTTTAGAGTTGTTATCTTGAAACTCAAATCAGTATAGATATGGAAAAATAACTTAATACGATATATTTAAAGATGGGTTCTTAATACTTATTAATAATACCTTTCCTTTTTTTGACATTTTAGTGATATAATTTAGATAAAATCACGGACTAAGGGGATAAAAACAGTGATTGTTTACACAAATACAATAAAAAACTTCAATCACGATGTAGACGATGGCATCATTGCTGAAAAAGTAAAGTACGAACTCGAAAAAAGAAACATTAATAATAACAATGTTTCTGAATTTAAATCTTGGGATAGTTCTTTATTATATATGAAGAATGTACTAAACGATGATGCAATCAACCAGGATCTACATGTAGCAATCGAATATCAAATACCAACCACCTCAAAACGGGTGGATTTTATCATTTCCGGAACAGATGATCATGATCATAGTCATGTTGTCATCATTGAACTAAAACAATGGGAAGAAGCTAGAAAAACAAGTCGTGAAGATCTTGTTACAACCTATTTAGCTGGATCTAATCGCGCTGTAACACACCCATCATATCAAGCATACTCATACGCAAAAACCATTGAACATTATAACGAATATATCCAAAAAGAAAAGATTGATTTACACCCTTGTTGTTACCTTCATAATTATAAAGAAGAGTATCGTCAAGAATTAGATAATTATCTATATCACGATATTATCAAACAGTCACCCATGTATTTAAAGCGTGATGTGAAAAAATTAAGAGAATTTATTAGTCAATATGTAAAAAAATCTGATCAAGGAAAAATTCTTTACCAAATTGAACATGGGAAAATTCGTCCTTCTAAGATACTTCAAGATTCTTTAGTCTCAATGATTAAAGGGAACAAAGAGTTTTATATGATTGATGAACAGAAAGTAGTTTTTTCAACAATCAAAAAACTTGTAGAGAATGCTATTAAAACTAATGAAAAATATACGATCATAGTTGAAGGTGGACCAGGCACAGGTAAAAGTGTTATTGCTATTAACTTGCTTGCTGAATTTAAGAGTTATCTAGTTAATTATGTCACCAAGAATGCCGCTCCTAGAAATGTCTATTTTGCTAAAATGAGACAAGGTAACTACAAATTAACCTATGTTAAAAACCTATTTAAAGGTTCAGGAGCATACATTGATACCAAATCAAATCAATTTGATTGTCTGATTGTAGATGAAGCACATCGACTGAATCAAAAATCGGGTATGTTTATGAATCTAGGAGAAAATCAAATCAAAGAAATAATTAACGCTTCAAAAGTGAGTGTCTTTTTCATTGATGAAGATCAAATTGTAACAACCAAAGATTTTGGTTCAATCAAAGAGATAGAAAAACAAGCGCATCTATTAGGTAGTAAAGTCTTCACAGGTTCCGATTTTAAATTAACGTCACAGTTTAGATGCAATGGAAGCGACGGTTATATTGCATTTTTAGATCACGTTCTAGGCGTTAGAGAAACTGCAAATTATGATGGATTTGACTTAGATTATGACATCAAAGTGTATGATGATCCTAACATAATGAGAGAAGAATTAAGAAAGAAAAATCTTATTCAGAACAAATCTAGAATGATTGCTGGATATTGTTATGAATGGGTAACACAAAAGAATAGCTCTGATGATACTTATGATATTGAATTAGAGAATGGTTTCAAAGCAAAATGGAACTTTAGTTCAACAAATACTTGGGCGATTGATGAAGATTCATTCGATCAAGTTGGATGTATTCATACAGCACAAGGTTTGGAATTTGATTATGTCGGTATTATTATTGGTCAAGATATGATTTATCGAGATGGTAAAGTCTTAACTGACTACACCAAAAGAGCTAAAACTGATGCCAGTCTTAAAGGCATTAAATCATCAAAAAATGTTGAGCTTGCTGATCGAATCATTAGAAACACGTATAAAACTTTGCTCTCAAGAGGACAAAAAGGATGTTACATATATTGTGAGGATGTCCAATTAAGAGAATACTTAAGACATATGATAGGAAAGAAGGATATGAAAGATGAAAGATATAATTGATAAATTAGTAAAGTTTCGTGATGAACGAAACTGGAAACAATTTCATTCACCAGAAAATTTAGCAAAATCAATTGTTATTGAGGCAGCTGAACTCCTTGAAAACTATCAATGGCAAAGTAAAGAAACCGACCTAAATAATGTTAAAGAAGAAATTGCTGATATCATGGCATATTGCTTATTGCTATGTGACCATTATCAAATTGATTACAAAGAAATCTTACTTGATAAAATCAAGAAAAACGAACAGAAGTATCCTGTAGAAAAAGCTTATGGTAAGTCTGATAAATATACTAAACTGTAATTATTAGAATACTTTTTGTTAAGAAGGATTTTATACAAAGGGAGTAAAACGATGTGTATTTTTTGTGAAATTTTAAAAGATAGTCATAAAATCATCCACGAAAATGAACTCTTTTTTAGCGTGTTTGATAATTATCCAGTTAATCAAGGACATACATTAATTATTCCAAAACGTCATGTAGAAAATTACTTTCAACTAACTGATAATGAAAAAATCATGCTTGATGATGAATTGAAGTACATGAAAAATTACCTTGCGGATGAATTTCATCCTGATGGATTTAATATAGGGATTAATCAAGGTAAAGCTGCAGGTCAAACAATCTTTCATTTACATATACACTTGATACCTAGGTACAGTAACGATGTTGAGGATCCTCGTGGTGGCGTTCGTGGAGTAATACCTAATAAACAGAAATATTGAGGTGTGGTATGGAGCCTTATATTGAAAAGTGGTTTAACATTATTCAAGGTATGTCAAATGATAACACATATAAACTTGCTTGGGGAAGATCAATCATTGAGTTTGTATCTATAAATGAAGCTTCTGAGTTTAATCAACAAATCGAAATTTCATTCCAAGATATTGCGAAGAATATTTTGAAATACTATTGGAATCAAATCTTTTTCTTTGATTTGTTACAAAGCGCTAATAAACAAAAATTACCAGTGATTTATCAAGCGGTTAAGGAACTCATAAATTATTACATTCAGCACAATTCAAATCTACCAGTGTGGTTTAATAGAGCGGAGCAGTTTTTTATTAACCATAAAATCATTTTCGATCAAACAATAAACAAAATTGCACATGCTCTAAAAAGTGATGTATCTTGGCGGTTCCTATATGCAAATGGTGTGACATATGACATTTATAAACTTAATGAAAATAAAACATGTATCTTTATACATTTTGATGACTATAATTTATTAAAAGAGTATGGAGAAATCATCATTCAGCTAATGAACTACAAATGGGCACAATTACTAGAAAAGTATAATCGAGCACCAAAGATTGTATCAAAAATTAAGGGATCACAAGATAATCAAATTCGTCGATCCAGTTTAAATAGATTTAAAGAAATTCTATTAAAACAATTTGATGATAATCAGGTTACTGATTTTTATTCTGGTGACATATTGTCGAAAGAAGAAATCAGTATTGATCATGTGATACCATGGTCATTTCTATATAGCGATGATATATGGAATTTGGTTATCACAAGCAAATCTAATAATAGCAAAAAATCAAATCACAAACCTTCTCGAGAATTAATAGATAAATTGCTGAAGAGAAATATAGAATTGCTGGATTTTTTAGATGATCAAACACTAAAAGATGAACTATTACTATCAATTGAGCATAATTATGTAACAAGATATTATTATGATTTAATATCTTAATGGGGGATCATGGATAATAAGATAAGTTTTGACAAAGAGAAAAACCTCATACTGATTTATAATGAACGTTCAAAGAAATGGGAAGATAAAACATCTTCAATAAAAACCATATTCAAGGCTTTTTACTACGGCAATTTTTCTGGATATAATGTTTACTATACTGGTGATGATACCAAGTTCTTTTATAAAGCCAATAAGGTCATGAATTTACAATATATCAAATCAATATCATTCGATCAACAAGATGTTATTGTTAGTGGGAAGATCGTGGATGCAATTAGTATTGATGCATTTCAATTAGGTTTCTATCGTGTTAGAACGCAATCAAAGACAATCATTACAAAAGATTTACAGTTAAAGAATGGACAGTATAAGAATATATTACAATGTTATAAAGATTTAGCAGCATTTGCTGAAGAAATTGCAAGTGATGATGAACCTATCTATTTTTTGGCGAAAATTTATCCTAAGATTGAGTTATCTACACATTCTGTTCTATACAGTTATTTAAATGGATCGTTTCATGGTGAGGATGACAAACATCCAGTGATTACGCCATTTGATTTCAATCAAAGTCAAATTCAAGCATTACAAAGAGCACTCAATAATAATATTTCTGTAGTTGAAGGTCCTCCTGGAACTGGTAAAACACAGACCATCTTAAATATAATCAGTAATATTTTAAGCCGAAAACTTAATTGCGCTGTCATTTCAAATAATAATACTGCAATAGCTAATGTATATGACAAACTAAGTGATGAGAACTTATCATTTGTAGCTGCAAAATTGGGAAGTCTTGAAAATGTTGAAAATTTCTTTGGTAATAATCAAGACGATAAAATTGCAGATTTTTTAAGTGTTGATATCCCGTTAATTCATAAGAACATTAAACAACGAATCAATGAATTATTTATTTTTATAAAAAGAGAAAACGAAGCACGAATCAAACTAGCAAGATTGAATGATGAACGCAATCATGTCAAAGTAGAATTGAAAAATCGCCAAGTTGTAACGGATATAAGTCACATCAAAATGTCTAGTAATTTAAAATCAGTGGATTACATTACACTTATTCATCGTTTAGAGAAAGCGAAGAAAATACGCTTTTTTGAAAGACTAAGATTAGATTTCATCTATAAAACTAAGCTAAATAAGTTTGATGCAAATGATTTAATTGATAAAGCAGAAGAAATTTTCTATAAAATAAAAATGGAAGAACTCAATAATAAGATTTCACGTTGCGAAACCGAAATCAAGTATTATGAGGGAAAAGGATATGTAAAAGAACTCAAGATGGTATCCAAGAACTATATCATTAAGCATTTACATGACTATTATAGTTCAATAAAAGATACGACATTTTATAAGGATTCATATAAAGGCAATTATCAAAAATTTGTAAGTAGATATCCAGTCATTTTAAGTACTTCAAACTCGTTATTTTACAATGTGCCAAAAGGATTTCTATTTGATTATCTAATTATTGATGAAGCATCTCAAGGAGACCTATTTAGTAATATAGTTGCTATGAGCTGTGCTAAGAAAATCATTGTCGTTGGAGATTCGAATCAGTTGCAGCAAATTGATGAAGTAAGGTTATATAAAAAAGCTAGTGAGTTGGAATCAAAGTATCAGATCCCCAATTCGTATAAGTATAAGGGCAACTCGATTTTGAAATCAATAAGAGAGTCTATTCAAAATGTTCCAATAACACTACTGAAAGAACACTATCGATGTGCACCAGATATCATAAATTTTTGTAATAAGATGTTTTATGATGAATCCTTAATCCCTATGACATCAAATACTGGACAGCATCTTCAAATAGTAAAAACGGTTCAAGGTAATCACGGACGAAAAAACCCAAATGGTTCAGGTATGTACAATTTGAGAGAAATTGATGAGATATGCCATCTCATAGAGGGGAAAGATGTATCTCAAATTGGTATCATAACACCATTTAGATATCAAGCGAATGTGATCAGAGAAAGAATAGGAGATCCACTTTTAGAGATAGATACAGTTCACAAGTATCAAGGAAGACAGAAGAATGAAATTATCATGTCATTTGTCGTTAACTCATTAGACGATGACAAACAAAACATCGAAAATAGACTGTATGATTTTATTACAAATGAGAAATTATTAAATGTTGCAATCTCTAGGGGTAAAGACAAAGTCACAGCAATCGTTTCTGATAAAGTCTATCACTCTCAAAACAATATTATTCATGACTTTATCAAATATACTGAAAACTTATATGGTGATACGATTACAAAAACATCTTCTATAATTTCAGTATTTGATTATTTATACGCAGAATATGATAATGAACTAAAAAAGAAGTTTAATGCTAAACCACATGAACATAAAACTGAATTGCTGATGTGTGAACTAATTGATGATGTATTAAAGAAAAGAGCCAAATTTGGATACAGTATGCATGTTCGTTTATCTAAGATTATCAATAGTTTTGATTCTTTTGATGAGAATGAAATTAGATATTTAAAACATCCTTGGACTCATGTTGATTTTCTATTCTACAATAGAATTACTAAAGAAAAATTATTTGTGCTAGAGGTAGACGGAATTCGTTATCATGAACAAAGTCAGAAGCAATCTCAACACGATGCAATTAAAGACAGAGCATTAAATAATAATAAGGTACCAATTTATCGGTTTAAGACTAATGAGTCGAATGAAAGAGATAGGTTAACTGAAATTATCGAAAAGTACAATTATTGATTAACATGAAGGTCAACTTGGGTAAAAACGAGTCATATTTTCATATATATAAATTCTGTCGAATTAGAACACTAAGGTATATCTACTTCTTATTGAACTAAAAATATAAACGGTGTTTTAATTATATCAAATAGATTAAAATGGGGGATATTAATGGGAGATATTGCAGCATCTTTATCAAAAGCTATCAAAGAAGGAAAATGGCTTTCTATCGATTATCAAAACAAAGAGGGTGACATAACCTCTTATTGGTGTGCCATCACTGACATAGATATAGCTTCACGTAAACTTACCATCGATGCTTTTAATGCTGCCAAAATAGATAATGATACACAAGGTGTTTTAACAAACGCCTTTTTGTATATTGATAACATCCAATCTGCACATGTCCTAGATCATACAACATATCAAAGACCTATTGAATTATTGCACAAGATTGAAGATAACCTTGACCAATTGCAATGGCTAAAGTTCGATTTATACAATGAGAATATTCTAGACTATCTAAAAGATTGTCTCAAATATGATTCAATTCCCTATCAAAAGGAAACCGCACTCGTATCAGCCATCGATCATGAATCATTATCTCAAACCGTTGAGCTAGGATTTTATCCTTTATCATTATCTCAACTAGCCGAACTTGCAGATAAAATTGAAAAGATCAGTAAACAGGACAAACAAAGACAGTTTAGAATAACAGACTTAACATTGAATCTGCTTTCCATAGTTACTCAACAGGGTCTTTTTGTATGTGCATACAAACATTTGTTATTCAATCCTGCCGAAAGAA
>Ga0265295_1005085_pt1 | contig 17135 bp, 12 predicted proteins | sample Munlansysbiofilm_FD_192503 | JGI IMG/M metagenome (GOLD analysis project Ga0265295, IMG submission 192503) | Leachate microbial communities from a municipal landfill in Southern Ontario, Canada - Methane capture system biofilm | ecosystem: Engineered > Solid waste > Landfill > Unclassified ...
CAGGTTCCTTGTAGCGGTTGTAGCTCCACAGGTATTGTTCTGGAAAGCGCCGGATCAGGGTTTCCATGGCCTGGTTGATTGCGCCGGCCAGTGTGGCGGGGTCAGCCGGCAGCGGTTCGGGCAGGCGCAGGTAATGGATGCGCCAGCCGCGTCCGCCCGGCAGGCGTTCGCCGGCGGTCAGGATCACGGCCACGCCCGTTTGCAGGGCCAGGCGCGCGGCCAGGATCATGGTCAGGGCAGGGCGGCCGAAAAATGGCAGCCAGACACCGTCGCCCTCGCGCGGCACCTGGTCGGGCAGCATGCCCACGGCCTCGCCGCGCTTGAGGGCGCGTACGAATTCGCGTACGCCGTGGCGGTTGGCTGGTACGGCGCGCAGATTGTGCATGTCGCGTGCGGATTCCACGATGGGATCCAGCAGCGGGCTGCGCGATGGGCGGAACATCACCGTCAGCGGCCCGTATTGCGTCAGATGGCGGGCAGTGATCTCGAAGCAGCCCAGGTGGGGGGTCAGATACAGCACGCCCCGGCCTTCGGCCAGGGCCTCGCGCACGATGGATTCCTGGTCGCCGCCGGTCAGGGCCAGGCATTGCGACGTGCGCCACCAGACCTTGGGGATTTCCAGGATCATGGCGCCGGATTCGGCGGCTGCGCGACGGGCAAAGGCCGGGTCGGCATAGCCCGCCTGGGCGGCGTTGGCCCGCAGGCGGCGGCGGTAGCGGCCCGGAAGCAGATAGACGACCGTGCCGAGCAGCCGTCCAGTGGCCTGGAGCCAGGACAGGGGCAGTGCAGCCAGCAGGCGAACGAAGAACAGCGGCATGAGGGATTGGTTGGCGGGGTGTGCCATTTGGAGTGCGGCGGGCGATGCGCGCATCGTCCAAACACCACACCCAGGCATATGCTTTTTTTGGGACAGCCGCCATTTTCGCTTAAAATGGCCGGGATCGCTGAGTTAACCGACAACTTGCGGAGCGATCACCCGGCGGTTCGTGCTGTCCGGGCCCTTTTCCGCTAAAGCGTCGCGCCCCGACATCCTGAAGAGGTGCAACGCGTTTCGTTCAACCTCGCGCCGGCGCATCCGGCGTTCTTACAGGACGCATCGCTGTGGCAAACAACGATTTTCTCTTTACTTCCGAATCCGTCTCCGAAGGCCACCCCGACAAGGTTGCCGATCAGATCTCCGACGCCATCCTTGATGCGCTGCTCGAACAGGATCCGAATTCCCGGGTCGCCGCCGAAACCCTCTGCAACACGGGGCTGGTCGTACTGGCCGGCGAGATCACTTCGCGTGCCAATGTGGACTACATCCAGGTCGCCCGCGATACGATCCGCCGCATCGGCTACGACAACACCGAATACGGCATCGACTACAAGGGCTGCGCAGTACTGGTCGCCTACGACAAGCAATCCCCCGACATCGCCCAGGGCGTGGACCGCACGCCGGACGAAATCCTGAACCAGGGCGCCGGCGACCAGGGCCTGATGTTCGGCTACGCCTGCGATGAAACCCCCGACCTGATGCCAGCGCCGATCTGGTACGCGCATCGCATCGTCCAGCGCCAGGCCGAACTGCGCAAGGACGGCCGCCTGCCCTGGCTGCGCCCGGACGCGAAATCCCAGGTCACTTTCCGCTACATCGACGGCAAGCCGGCCGAGGTCGATACCGTGGTGCTGTCCACCCAGCATCACCCCGACATGTCCCAGGCCGACATCCGCGATGCCGCCATCGAGCACATCATCCGTCCGGTCTTTGCCGACGGCCTGCTCACGGACAAGACCAAATTCCTGATCAACCCTACCGGCAAGTTCGTCATCGGCGGTCCGCAGGGCGACTGCGGGCTGACGGGTCGCAAGATCATCGTGGACACCTACGGCGGCGCCTGCCCGCACGGGGGCGGTGCGTTTTCCGGCAAGGACCCGTCCAAGGTGGACCGCTCCGCAGCCTATGCCGCGCGCTATGTGGCCAAGAACATCGTCGCCGCCGGCCTGGCCCGTCAATGCCAGGTGCAGGTCAGCTATGCCATTGGCGTGGCCGAACCGATCAACATCACGGTCTACACCGAAGGCACGGGCGTGATCCCGGACGAACAGATCGCACGCCTGGTGCGCGAACATTTCGATCTGCGCCCCAAGGGCATCATCAACATGCTCGATCTGCTGCGCCCCATCTATGCCAAATCCGCCGCCTATGGCCATTTTGGCCGCAGCGAACCGGAATTCAGCTGGGAAGCCACCGACAAGGTCCAGGTCCTCAAGGCCGCCGCTTGATCAGCGGCTGCAGGCTGTGCGGCGTGGGGCCAGAAATCAGGGCTCGAACGCCATGCGTTTCATGAAGGCGCGCAGGACCCGTTCGACGTGCGCATCGTCCGGCTGGGCACCCGCGAGCCGGTGCAGCGCACAGCCGTCGCACAGCGCCATGAAACCGAAGGCCAGGTCTTCTGGGGCCAGGGTCCAGGCCAGTTCCGCGCGCTGCGCGAAGACCTGGGCGTAGCGTCCCACGGCGTCCAGCAGGTCTTCCTGGAAGCGGCGGAAATGGGGCGCGAAGGCCGCATCCCGCGTGGCGTGCAGCCGGGCCTCCAGCACCAGGGCCTGCAACTGGGCGTCCTGATGCAGCCGGACGTAGTACGTCAGTAGCCGGGATTCCAGCAGGTCCCGGGGCGGCAGATTAGTCTGATCTGCGGCTGGAGGATCTTCCAGCAGTGCCTGCAACTCGCTCATGATGCGTTCGTGTTCCCGCCGCAGCAGCGCCAGGAAAATATCCGCCTTGTCCTGGAAATTGGAATAGAACGCGCCCCGGGTATAGCCGGCATCCAGTGCGATCTGCTCGACGCTGGTGGCGGCAAAGCCCTGCGCAGCGAACAGGGCGCGGGTTGCGTCCAGCAGCCGCTGGCGGGTCTGTTCCCGGCTTTGTTCGCGGGTCAGGCGGATTTTTGATTTCATGATGTCTGGATTGTAGGAACAAACCGCGCAGCCGCGCAGGCAGGCACGCCTGCGCCTGGCGGCATTACAAATACGATAATGTATTTGAATCCATGCTTGTATTGAAATAAACTGCCCCACGGCATGCGGGCTGGCTGTTTCTTGAGACTGGTTCGTCAGCCGGATCTTCTGCCCGTCGTTTGCAGGGATGCACATGAAAGACATGCTCGTCCGTTCGTCGTCTCGCTTGACCCTGGTGGCCGCTTGCGCCGTGCTGGCTGCGTGCGGCGCCCGGGAATCGGCTGATCCGCTGCCACTGCCGGCGCCGACGGTCCTGGTCCAGCCGGATGCGCAGGCGGTTGCCTGGAGCGCCCCCGGTGTGATTGCCGCACCTGAATCCACGCCGCTGTCGTTCCGGCAGGCGGGCCTAGTCCTGCTGCGTCACGTGGGACTGGGCGACGTTGTGCGTGCTGGCCAAGTGCTGGCAGAACTGGATCCCGAGCCCTGGCGCCAGAATCTGGCGTCGGCCCAGGCCGGCCAGCTGGCCGCGCGTGAGGCCCTGGATGTGGCCGAGCGGCAATGGCAGCGGGACCGTTTCCAGGGGCGCGAGGGGCTGATCGCCCAGGCGCAGATGGAACAGACGCGCGGGCAGCTGGCCCAGGCGCGTGCGCAGCACGAGCAGGCCACCCAGGCGCTGGCGCGTGCGCGTGACCAGATGGCGTACACGCGGCTGATGGCCGATCATGATGGCGTCATCGTGGCCGAGCAGGCGGCAACGGGCCAGAATGTCGCTGCGGGCCAGCCGGTCTATACCCTGGCCTGGGGGGATGGTCTGGACGTCATCGTGGACCTGCCGGCGCACCGAGTGACGGATATCCGCCCCGGCCAGGCGGCCGGGATCGAACTGGTGGCGCGGCCGGGCCTGCGGCTGTCCGCCCGCGTGCGGGAAATCGCCCGGGCCGCCGATCCGGCGACTCTCGGTTTCCGGACCAAGCTGCGGCTCGATGAGCCTGCCCCGGCGTTGCGCCTGGGGATGACGGCCACAGTGCGGTTCCAGGATGTTGCAGCGCCCGGGGCGCGCTATGTCCTGCCCGCCACCGCGCTGTTTCACCAAGGGGATCAACCCGCAGTCTGGGTCGTGGGCGCCGACGGCGTGCTGGCCTTGCGAACGGTCGAAGTCACGGCCTATGGCGCCGATACCGTGACGGTGTCCAAGGGTCTGGAGCCTGGGTTGCGGGTGCTGGCCCAGGGCGTGCATACCGTGTCCGCAGGACAGCGGGTCGAAGCCGTACCCTACCGGCCCCGGGCCACTGTGCCGGGCAGGGGCGGCCAGTGAACGGCACTCCCGTGCTCCGCCCGGGGGGCGGGGGCTTCAATCTGTCGCGCTGGGCGATTCTGCATCGTTCGCTGGTGATCTACCTGATTGCCGTCATGGTGGTGGCCGGCACACTGGCGGGCCTGCGGCTGGCGCAGTCCGAGGACCCGCCCTTCACGTTCCGTGTCATGGTGGTCCAGACCCTGTGGCCCGGTGCCACAGCAGAACAGGTGCGCGAGCAGGTGACCGCCCGCATCGAACGCAAATTGCAGGAAATGCCGCATCGCGATTACACCACCAGCTATTCGCGGCCTGGGCAGTCGACGATTTTCTATTTCATGAGCGATGCCGTGGGGGCCGATCAGGTGCCTGAGGAATGGTATCAGGTGCGCAAGAAAATCGGCGATATGGCCGCCGAACTGCCGGCCGGGGTCGCCGGGCCGTTTTTCAACGACGAGTTCGGCGATGTGTACACCAATCTCTACGCCCTGGCCGGTGATGGCTACACGCTGGCCCAGCTGCGCGATCAGGCCGACATCCTGCGGACCGTGCTGCTGCGGGTGCCGGGGGTGGCCAAGGTCGATTATTTCGGTGATCAGGAAGAACGCATCGAGGTTCGCATCCCCAATGCCGTGATGGCGCAGTCCGGCCTGACGCCCGCGCGCATTGCCCAGGCGATTGCTGCGCGCAACGCAGTGGCCGATCCGGGTGTGCTGGCTACGGCAGCGGATCGGCTGCATGTGCGGCCCACCGGGCAGTTCCACAGTCTGGATGATCTGGCCGATACGCTGATTCCCGTCGGTGACCGGCTGGCACGCCTGGGGGATATCGCTGAAATCCGGCGTGGCGTGGTTGATCCGCCGTCCACACAGATGCGCCAGGGCGGCCAGGCCGTGCTGGGGATCGGGGTGACCGCTGCGGCCGGACATGACGTGGTGGAACTGGGGCGCCGGCTGCAGGATGCCATCGATGGCCTGAGGACACGCCTGCCGACGGGATTGTCGCTGGAGGAAGTCGCCAGCATGCCCGATGCCGTGACGGCTTCGGTTGATGAATTTTTGCGTGCCGTGGGCGAAGCCGTGGCCATCGTGCTGCTGGTCAGCCTGGTGTCGCTGGGGCTGCGCACCGGCATGGTGGTCGTGATCTCGATTCCGGTGGTGCTGGCGCTGACGGCGCTGGTCATGAATTGGATGGGGATCGGGCTGCACAAGGTGTCCCTGGGCACGCTGATCCTGTCGTTGGGACTGCTGGTGGATGACGCCATCATCGCGGTCGAGATGATGGCCGTGAAACTAGAACAGGGCTGGGACCGGCTCGAAGCGGCGGCCTTTGCCTATACCAGCACGGCATTTCCCATGCTGACGGGCACACTGGTCACGGTCGCAGGATTTTTGCCGATTGCCCTGGCGCGTTCGAACACCGGGGAATACACGCGTTCGATCTTCCAGGTATCGGCGATTTCGCTGTTGTTGTCCTGGCTGGCCGCCGTGATCCTGATCCCCTTGCTGGGCCATGCACTGCTGCGGCCCCATGCGCATCCCGCAGCGGCAGACGGCACGCCGGCGCGGGATATCTATGATTCGCCCTTCTATCGCCGGCTGCGGCAGTGGCTGCATGCCTGCGTGCGCCGCCGCGTCACGGTCGTCGTGACCACGGTGACGCTGTTTCTGGTGGCGCTGGCGGGTTTCCGGCTGGTGCCACAGCAGTTCTTTCCCGATTCGGCCCGGCCTGAATTGCTGGTGGACCTGCGCCTGCGCGAAAGCGCTTCGTTCGAGGCGACGCTGGTGCAGGCAAAGCACCTGGAGACGCTGCTGAAATCACGCGCTGAAGTGGCGCGCGTGGTGGGGTTCGTGGGCACCGGCGCGCCGCGTTTTTACTTGCCTCTGGACCAGCAGTTGCCGTCGCCGAATTTCACCCAGTATGTCGTGACCGCCCGATCCATCGAGGATCGCGAGGCGCTCAAGACCTGGCTGGAATCGACGCTGCGCACGGAATTTCCAGCGGTGCGCGCGCGGGTGTCGCGTCTGGAATCCGGGCCGCCCGTGGGCTATCCGGTCCAGTTCCGCGTCAGCGGCGACGATGTGCCGCAGGTGCGCCAGGCGGCCGAGGCCGTGGCTGCCGTGCTGCGTGCGGATCCCCGCGCCCGCAATACGCAGTTCGACTGGGACGAGCCTTCGGCCCGTGTGTCGCATTTCGAGGTCGATCAGCAGGCGGCGCAGCGGCTAGGCATCGCTTCGCGCGATATCGCAGATTTTCTGGCCATGACGCTGTCAGGCCGGCCGGTGTCGCAGTACCGCGAGGGCGACCGCCTGATTCGCATCGATCTGCGTGCTCCTGAGTCCGAACGGGACGATCCCGATGCCCTGATGCATCTGGCGCTGCCTTCGCCCCGGGGGCCGGTGGCCCTGGAGTCGCTGGGCGCATTGCGCCACGGGCTGGAACCTGCCATTGTCTGGGAACGCGACCGGCAGCCCACGATCACCGTGCGTGCCGAGGTCGCGCCGGGCGTCCAGGGAATCGACCTGGCGCGGGCCGTGGACGCCCGGCTCGCGGACATTCGCGCCAGTCTGCCGGTGGGTTACCGGATCGAGCTTGGCGGCGCCGTGGAAAGCAGCGCCAAGGCACAGGCATCGATCAATGCCGAAGTGCCGATCCTGATCGTGGCCGTGCTGACCTTGTTGATGATCCAGTTGCAGCGGTTTTCCCGCGTGGTGCTGGTGGTCCTGACCGCTCCGCTGGGGTTGATCGGTGTGGTTCTGGCGATGCTGGTATTCGGCAAGCCTTTCGGGTTCGTTGCCCTGTTGGGCGTGATCGCCATGTTCGGGATCATCATGCGCAATTCGGTCATCCTGGTGGACCAGATCGAACAGGACATCGCCGCCGGCCACCGGCGCATCGACGCCATCGTGGATGCGACGGTGCGTCGGTTCCGGCCCATCACGCTTACGGCGGCGGCGGCCGTGCTGGCGCTGATTCCGTTGCTGCGCAGCGATTTTTTCGGCCCCATGGCAACCGCCCTGATGGGCGGCATCACCAGTGCCACGGTTCTGACGGTCTTCGTGCTGCCGGCGCTGTACGCGCTGATGTTCCGGGTCCGGGATGATGGTGAGCAGTAGACGGCTTCCGGCCCACGGTATAATGTTCCCCTTTTCCTGAGGGGCGCTGCACCGGCCTCGCCATCCACTGTGGGGGCGTAGACCGCCAGGCTCAGGAACCTTCTGCATGAACGGCGCCCATCGTTGCCCTGCGCGGGCGGGGTGGGTGTGACTGTCTGTCCCCGCGCGCAGGCTCTACAGGACCACCATGAGCACTGCACACGACTACGTTATCGCCGACATCGCCCTGGCCGACTGGGGCCGCCGCGAAATCGCCATTGCCGAAACCGAAATGCCTGGCCTGATGGCCACGCGCGAGGAATTCGCGGCATCGCAGCCCCTGAAAGGCGCACGCATCGCTGGCAGCCTGCACATGACCATCCAGACGGCGGTGCTGATCGAAACCCTGAAGGCCCTGGGCGCAGAAGTCCGCTGGGCCTCGTGCAATATTTTTTCCACCCAGGACCATGCAGCCGCCGCCATCGCCGCAGGCGGCACGCCGGTGTTTGCCGTCAAGGGCGAATCCCTGGAAGACTACTGGCAGTACACGCACCGCATTTTCGACTGGCCCGGCGAGCAGGCCAACATGATCCTGGATGACGGCGGCGATGCCACCCTGCTGCTGCACCTGGGGGCGAACGCCGAGCAGGACGCCACCGTGATCGCCAACCCGACCAACGAAGAAGAACGCGTGCTGTTTGCCGCCATCAAGGCGCAGCTGGCCCGCGATCCGAAGTGGTATTCCACCCGCCTGGCGCAGATCCGGGGCGTGACCGAGGAAACCACCACCGGCGTACATCGCCTGTACCAGATGTCCCAGCGTGGCGAACTCAAGATCCCCGCCATCAACGTCAACGATTCGGTCACCAAGTCCAAGTTCGACAATCTGTACGGCTGCCGCGAATCCCTGGTGGATGGCATCAAGCGCGCCACCGATGTGATGGTTGCGGGCAAGATCGCCGTGGTCTGCGGTTTCGGCGATGTGGGCAAGGGCTGCGCCCAGGCCCTGGCCGCCTTGCGCGCCCAGGTCTGGGTCACGGAAGTCGATCCCATCTGCGCCCTGCAGGCTTCGATGGAAGGGTATCGGGTGGTGGATCTGAACGACCCGGACGTGGTCGAGCAGGCGGACATCTTCGTCACGGCGACCGGCAACTACCACGTCATCGACCGCGACCACCTGTACCGCATGAAGGACCAGGCCATTGTCTGCAACATCGGCCACTTCGACAGCGAGATCAACGTCGCTTCGGTCGAAGACCTGCAATGGGAAGAAATCAAGCCCCAGGTCGATCACATCATCTTCCCGGACGGCAAGCGCGTCATCCTGCTGGCCAAGGGCCGCCTGGTGAACCTGGGCTGCGCCACCGGCCACCCGTCCTTCGTGATGTCGGCGTCCTTCACCAACCAGACCATCGCCCAGATCGAGCTGTTCACGCGCGGGGACCAGTACCAGACTGGCCAGGTCTACGTGCTGCCCAAGCATCTGGACGAAAAGGTCGCGCGCCTGCACCTGAAGAAACTGGGCGTGCGCCTGACGACGCTGTCGCAGCAGCAAGCCGATTACATTGGTGTACCGGTCGCCGGCCCGTTCAAGCCGGACCACTATCGCTACTGAAGGAAACCTCATCATGCTGCTGCTCGTCTGGATCCTGAACGCCGTGGCCCTGCTGGTCGTGGCCTATATCCTGCCCGGCATCACCGTGGCTTCGTTCGGCTCGGCCCTGATCGCCGCGCTGGTGCTGGGCCTGCTCAATGCCGTGGTCAAGCCCTTGCTGATCCTGCTGACCCTGCCGCTGACCATCGTCACGCTGGGCCTGTTCCTGCTGGTGCTCAATGCCCTGGTGTTCTGGTTCGCGGGCTCCATCCTGAAGGGCTTTCAGGTGGACGGTTTCTGGTGGGCGGTGATCGGCGCGATCGTCTACAGCATCGTGTCCACTGCGCTGGCCGGGCTGCTGACCTCATGAGCCGCCCCGTGTCCACCATCAGTCTGGAATTCTTTCCGCCGCGCGATATCGCCGCCCAGGAACGCCTGGTGCGGTCCGCCAAGCGCCTGACCGCCCTGCGGCCGGCCTATGTCAGCGTGACCTTTGGCGCAGGGGGTTCGACCCGCACGGGCACGGCCGATACCGTGCAGATGATGCAGAACCTGGGCGTCGATGTGGCGCCGCACCTGTCTTGCATCGGCGCTACCCGCGCCGAACTGCGCGCCATCCTGGACGACTATCGTGAACGCGGCATCCGCCGCCTGGTTGCCCTGCGCGGCGATCTGCCTTCGGGCATGGGCGGTGATACGGGCGAACTGCACCATGCGGTCGATCTGGTGCGTTTCGTGCGCGAGCATTCCGGCGAGCACTTCCACATCGAGGTGGCGGCCTACCCCGAAATGCACCCCCAGGCCGAAAGCGCGGCATCCGACCTGCGGCATTTCGTGGACAAGGTCCGCGCCGGTGCCGATGGCGCCATCACGCAATATTTCTTCAATCCCGATGCCTATTTCGATTTCGTCGATCGGGTGCGCGCGCAAGGGGTGGACATCCCCATCACGCCGGGCATCATGCCGGTGACCAACTACACCCAGCTGGCGCGCTTTTCGTCCATGTGCGGGGCCGAAATCCCGCGCTGGATGCGGTTGCGGCTGCAGGATTTCGGCGACGACAAGGCGTCCATCCGCGCTTTCGGGATCGATGTGGTCACGCAACTGACTGCGCGCCTGCTGGAACAGGGTGCACCGGGCGCGCATTTCTACACCCTGAACCATGCGGATGCCGTGGTGCAGATCTGCGCCAACCTGGGGCTGGACGCCTGAATCCCGGGCGCGCGGCGGGCGGGCCGGCTACAGGTCCGGCGCGGGCACAGCCCAGCCTTTGTCGGTCAGGATTGTGTCCAGCCGGACATCGTGTGCAGCGGGCGTGTAGGATTCGCCGCTGAGGTCGCCGCAGGCCCAGGCGATACCGACCGTCGTGAAGGCATGGCCGGACGCCTGCAGCGCGGCCAGGGTGCGGTCGTAGTAGCCGCCGCCGTAGCCCAGGCGGTCGCCCTGACGCGTGTAACCCAGCGTGGGCACCAGCACGACGTCGGGGGCGGGGGCGTCCGGGCCATCGGGTTCCAGGATGCCATAGGCGCCGGGCCGCATGGGGGTGTCCGGCTGCCAGGCGCGAAAGCGCAGCGGTGTGCCGGGCGCGATGACGACCGGCAGGGAAACCGTCAGGGTCTCGTCCTGGGCCCATTGGCCCAGCAGGGCCTGCAAGGCGGGTTCGTCGGTCATGGACCAGAACGCGGCGATGTGGCGGATGTCGGGGCGGCCCGATTCCCGCAGGCGGGTGCGGTTGGTCGCCAGCCAGGTGTACAGGCGGCCGCGGATCAGCAGCGCGCCCCGGTCGCGATCCTGGGGGGGGATTTCGGCGCGGCGCCGTTTGAGTCGCGTCCGCAGGTCGGCTGCGTTATCCTGTGCATTCTGATTCATGGGGTGATTGGCTCGCGGGGTTTCTGGCTTATGGTGAGACGCGTTATAGGATATCCGGGATTCGGCGGCGATGCAGTGCGGGCGGCGACTGCGTTGCGTCCCAGGGCATGGGCCTGGGGACTGGCGGTGCTGCTGGGCCTGGCGGGTTGTGCGGGTGCCCAGGCGCCCACGACGGCCGAACAACAGGCGGGCGAAGCACCGCGCACGGGACAGACTGCGCCGGCATCCCATGTGTCCGATGTGGCTGCGACCCAGATTCCGACGCCCGTCGTGTCCGCGCCGGCGCCGGTGGTCGTGCCGCCCGCCGCCCGTCAGGCTGTCCAGGACGCCTATGATGCCGTGAACAAACGCCGCTGGGCCGAACTCGATCGCCTGGTGCCGCTGGCCGCTGCCGACCCGGTGCTGGGTCTGTACCCGCGCTATTGGGCCTTGCGCAACCGCTTGCAGGATCGTGCCCGGCCCGTACCGGATGCCGAGGTCCGCCAGTTCCTGTCGGATGCCGCCGGCACGTATCTGGGCGAGCGCATCCGTGCCGACTGGATCCTGGCGGCCACGCGCGCAGGTGATTATGCCCAGGCGTTGCAGGTGCCGGCGGTGGACGATCCATCCTCCTCGGTGCGCTGCGCTTTGTTGCTGGCCCGCCATCAAAGCGGCAAGCGTGCTCGCGCGTCCGAGGTCCTGGACATATTCCAGCCCAACGCCGATTGTTGGGACCTGCTCGACCAGGTGGCGGCCGATCATGTCCTCAGTCGCAAGGAACTGAACGGCCTGTTGCGTGACACGCTGGAAACCGGCAAGCGGGGCAATGCCGATCGCATGGCTGGTGTGGTGTTCGACGATGCGGCCATGGTGCAGTATGCCGCCCTGATGAAAAACCCCCGCAAGTGGCTGGAATCCCGCAGCCAGCCGCGCTCGGCTGTCGATTTCGAACTGATGACCATTGCGCTGTCGCGCCTGGCGCGCGCCGATGACCGGGCCGAAGCCGCCCGCGCCATCCAGGAACGCTGGGCCGGCTGGATGCCAAAAGCCGATCTGCAGTGGGTCTGGGGGCAGTTCGGCCTGGTGGCGGCCCTGAACGTCGACCCCGAGGCCGTGCGCTGGTATCGACAATCCGGTTTCGTGCCGATGACCGATTACAACCATGCCTGGGAAGTCCGCGCTGAATTGCGGGCTGCGCCCCTGGACTGGGGACGGGTGGCTGCGGCCATCCGCAAAATGAGCGCACGGCAGGCCGACGAGCCAGTCTGGCGCTATTGGTATGGACGTGCCCTGGCGGCCCAGGGCAACACCGAGGCCGCACGCCAATACTATGAATCCATCGTCGATGAGCAAGGCTTCTATGGCTTGCTGGCGGCCGAGGAACTGGGCCGGACGCCAACCCTGCCCGAGCAGCCCGGCCCGCTGGACCCGGCCTGGGTTGCGCAGGCGCGCGCCAATCCCGGCCTGCAGCGTGCCGTGGCGCTGTTCGATCTGGGCTGGCGCAGGGAAGCCGTGCCGGAATGGAATTTCGCCTTGCGCGGCATGAACGACCCACAGTTGCGCGGCGCGGCGGAATTCGCCCGTGAACAGCATATCTACGATCGGGTGGTGAACACGTCGCAGCTGACCCGGGATGTGGCCGATTTCAGCCAGCGGTTCATCGCGCCCTTCGAGGGCCAGGTGGCCGCCAAGGCGCGCCTGATCGATCTGGACCCCGCCTGGGTCTACGGCCTGATCCGCCAGGAATCGCGGTTCATCACCGATGCGCGCTCGCGTGTAGGGGCTTCGGGGCTGATGCAACTGATGCCGGCCACTGCGCGCCATGTGGCGCGCAAGATCGGCATGAAGGATTTCAAGCCCAGCCAGGTCAATGATTTCGACACCAACACGATCCTGGGCACCCATTACCTGAACATGGTGCTGCAGGACCTGAACGGTTCCGAGCTGCTGGCCACGGCGGGTTACAACGCCGGTCCGGGGCGGCCCAAACGCTGGCGCGCCCAGTTGCCGGCGCCGGTCGAAGGGGCGATTTTCGCCGAGACCATCCCCTTTACCGAGACGCGGCTGTACGTGAAGAACGTGCTGTCCAATGCGGTGTACTACGCCATGCTGTTCTCTGGCCGGCCCGATTCCCTGAAGGCGCGCCTGGGCATGGTGAGCCCCCTGTCCGGGACGCGGACGGCGCTGCCGTGACGATGTGGCATGACCCGATCATCGAGGGTCTGGATGTGTACATCGTCGGTGGCGCGGTGCGTGACGACCTGTTGGGACAGGCGGCGGGGGACCGCGACTGGGTGGTGGTGGGCGCCAGCCCTGAAACCATGGCGGCGCGCGGTTTTACGCCGGTGGGCGGGGATTTCCCCGTGTTCCTGCACCCGCAGACGCACGAGGAATACGCGCTGGCGCGCACTGAACGCAAATCCGGTCGGGGCTATCGGGGTTTTGTATTTCATGCGGGGCCGGACGTCACTCTGGAAGACGACTTGCGCCGCCGTGATCTGACGGTCAATGCCATTGCGCGCGCAGGCGATGGGACGCTGATCGACCCCTTGGGCGGTGTGGCCGATGTGCATGATCGCGTGTTGCGTCACGTGGGGCCCGCGTTCGTCGAGGACCCGGTGCGGCTGCTGCGCCTGGCGCGATTTGCCGCCCGTTTTCATGATTTTTCCATTGCCCCGGAAACCCTGGACCTGTGCCGCGCGCTGGTGCGCGATGGCGAGGTCGATGCCCTGGTGCCTGAACGGGTCTGGCAGGAATTTGCCAAGGGACTGATGACGGATCATCCGGGTCGCATGTTCGACGTGTTGGCTCAATGCGGGGCGCTCGATCGCGTGGCGCCGGGGCTGGTGTGGAATGATACGGTCGCGAACGGGCTGGTGTGCGGCGCTGGCCGGGGCCTGGATCTGGCGCAGCGGTATGCCCTGCTGTGCCGGTTCTCGGCCCCGGGCCTGCAGGATCGGCTGCGCGCGCCTGCCGCCTGCCGCGACCTGGCGCGCCTGTTGCCGGGGGCGCTGGATCGCCTGGCGGGTCTGCGGGCCGTGTCGGCACAGGATCAGCCCGTTGCCTGGCTGGCGCTGCTGGAATCCTGCGATGCGCTGCGCCGGCCTGATCGTTTTGAAGCGCTGCTGGCGGCAGCGGCCTGCGTGCTCGATGACATCGACCGGGATTGCTGGGCGCAGCGGCTGGCGGCGGTGCGTGCCGTGGACGCAGGCGCCATTGCCCGTGCCGCGAGGGGTGATCCGGCGCGCATCCGCGACGATCTGCGTGCAGCGCGGCTGCAGGCGCTGGCGGCGTTGCTGGTTGCCCCGACCCCTTGCCCACCGACCATCTGACGCCTTCCGGAGACATTCCCATGTCCGCACTGAACGCTGATCCGGACCGGCCGGTCCTTGTTTTCGATTCCGGCATCGGTGGCCTGACCGTGTTGCGCGAAGCCCGCGTGCTGATGCCCGAGCGGCGTTTCGTCTACGTGGCCGATGATGCCGGCTTTCCCTATGGCGGCTGGTCCGAGGATGCCCTGCGGGACCGCACGGTGCGTCTGTTTGCGGATCTGCTGGACGATCATGATCCGGCCTTGTGCATCGTTGCGTGCAATACGGCGTTCACCGTGGCGGGTGCCGCGTTGCGGGCGGCCTATCCGGACATGACATTCGTGGGCACGGTCCCGGCCATCAAACCGGCGGCCGAGCGCACGCGTTCCGGACAAGTGTCGGTGCTGGCCACCCCGGGTACGGTGCGGCGTGAATACACGCGTGATCTGATCCAGTCCTTTGCTTCGCAATGCCATGTGACCCTGGTGGGATCGCCCCGTCTGGCGCGCATGGCAGAATCCTACGTGCGCGGTCTGCCGGTCAGCGACGAGGCCGTGGCCGCCGAGATCGCCCCCTGCTTCGTGGAGGCGGACGGCGCCCGGACCGACATCGTGGTGCTGGGCTGCACGCATTACCCTTTCATGGCCAATGTGTTCCGGCGGCTGGCGCCCTGGCCTGTGGACTGGCTGGATCCTGCCGAGGCCATTGCCCGGCGCGCCCGCAGCCTGCTGCCGCGCAGCGCGGATGCGCTGCATCCGGATGCCGACGACTTGGCATTGTTTACCGGAGGCCGGCCGGATTTCGCCACCCGGCGCCTGATGAACAGTTTCGGGCTGAAGGTGGCGTAGAACGGCGTCTGCCTACAGGCGATCCCGCCGATCTCCGCGGGCGAAGCCCAGCAATGGGGTATCCAGGCCCCGGCCGACGGCCAGCACCTTGAACAGTTCGCCCATTTCGGCTTCGGACAGCAGGGTGTTTAGGGCGGTCAGCTGGCGCGCCCGCTGTGCCGGGTCGTCCCCAGGCGCATGGATCAGGTCGGTCAGGCCCGCATTCATCAGGAAGCGTGCCTGCGACGTATAGCCCAGCACGTCCAGGCCGCCGTCCAGCGCAGCGTCCGCCATGGCGGTGAAATCCACGTGCGCGGTGATGTCCTGCAGGCCCGCCAGGATCAGGGCCTGGTCATGCGCATGGTGGCGAAAATGGCACATCAGCGTGCCGCGCAGGCGTTGGGGGTGGTAGTACTCGGCACGCGGAAAGCCGTAGTCGATCAGCAGGGCAGCGCCCCGTTGCAGCCAGCGGCCCAGATCGCGCACCCAGGCCTCGGCCTGGGGATTCATTTCGGATTGGTAGCCAGGCAGGGGCGGCATGCGGGCGGCCAGAGTGGCCGCCGTGGGGGCGGGTGCCTCGCGTGCCACCCAGCGAAAAGGCGCGGCTGCCTCGGGCCGGGCGTCCAGGGCCACGCCCAGCAGTTCCGGCACGCCCGCAGCATTCCAGCGGAACAGGACGGCAGGCATGGCGTCCAGGACCTCGTTGGCAATCACGCAGCCGCTGAAGGCATCCGGCAGGGTGTCCAGCCAACGCACCTGACCGGCCCAAGCCGCCAGGCGGTCCTGCTGGCGGGCGCGCAGGTCGGCGGACAGTTCCAGGATCTGGTATTCGACCTGGAATCCCAGGTCGCCGAGGGCCGGGATCAGCGCGGCGGCCAGAGCGCCCGATCCGGCGCCGAATTCCAGCACCTGGGCCGTATCGCTGGCATCGATCACCTGGGCGACCTGACGCGCCAGCGCCCGGCCAAACAGCGGGCTGGTTTCCGGGGCGGTCGTGAAATCGCCGTCACGATGGAATTTGGTGCTGCCGGCGCTGTAGTAGCCCAGGCCGGGCGCGTACAGGGCGGCTTCCATCCAGCGCTCGAATGGCAGCCAGCCACCCGCATCGCGGATGCGTTGCGTGAGCATGGCCTGGACGCGGGCGCCGTGGGCGCGCGCATCGGCATCGGGTTCAGGCAGGCCGGAGGGCGTGTGGACGATAGGCAGTTCGAGCATGGACCAAAAAATCAAGCGAAACGTGGCCGTTGCGCGCGTGGCTGAGCCTGGCGGGCCTGCCGTTTGAAGGACGACTTGGCGCCGACCTTGGGGGCGGGACGCGTGGTGCGCGGCGCTTCGCCGTCACGGCCCTGGCGTGGCCCGGCGCTGCGCGCTGTGCGGTCGGCCTTGGGGTGGAAGGTGGGGCGGCTGTCGGTGCGCGCGCCGCTGCCGGCGGCAGAACCGTCCTTGTGCCACGGCTTGCTGCGGGGTTTGCCGGTCTGCGGGCGGGCGCCACGGGCAGGGCGGTCCTTGTAGGTGGGCCGCACGGACCGCTGAGGTTCCAGGCCGGGGATGGTTTCCGTGGGGATCGCCTGGCCGATGAAGTGTTCGATGCGGCGGACCTTGTGGCGTTCGGCGTGTACGGCCAGGGTGATGGCCTGGCCATCGCGTCCGGCGCGTCCGGTGCGGCCGATGCGGTGCACGTAATCTTCGGCCTGCAGGGGCAGGTCGTAGTTGAAGGCATGGCTGATGGTCTGCACGTCGATGCCGCGCGCGGCGACGTCGGTGGCGACCAGGACGCGCACCCGGCCCTTTTGCAGCAGGCCCAGGGTGCGGGTGCGCTGGCGCTGGTTCATATCGCCGTGCAGGGCGGCGGCGGCGAAGCCTTCGTCGGCCAGGTAGTCGGCTAGGTCGTCGGCGCCGCGCTTGGTGGCGGTAAAGACGATCGCCTGGTCCAGGCTGGCGTCACGCAGCAAGTGGTCCAGCAGACGCCGCTTGTGGGCCTGGTCGTCCGCATACAGCAGATGCTGAGTGATGTTCGTGTGTTTCTGGCGGTGGGTGGTGATCTCGATGCGCTTGGGATCCTGCATCAGGCGTGCCGCCAGTTGGGCGACCGTGCCGTCCAGCGTGGCCGAAAACAGCAGCGTCTGGCGATCGGCCGGGGTGCTGCGGACGATGGTCTCGATGTCCTCGATGAACCCCATGTCCAGCATGCGATCGGCCTCGTCCAGCACCAGGGTCTGGACGGTGGAC
>Ga0265295_1005087_pt1 | contig 17133 bp, 14 predicted proteins | sample Munlansysbiofilm_FD_192503 | JGI IMG/M metagenome (GOLD analysis project Ga0265295, IMG submission 192503) | Leachate microbial communities from a municipal landfill in Southern Ontario, Canada - Methane capture system biofilm | ecosystem: Engineered > Solid waste > Landfill > Unclassified ...
CGATTTGCCCCCGCCGTTGTGCCCGAGCACGCCCCAGCATTCACCGGCACGAATCGTCCAGCTCAGGTTGTCCACGGCTGCGCGGCCTTCCATGACCACGGTGCACGACTCAAGCTCGACCACGGTATCAGGCCGGACCGACGAGATCCGCTCTTCCGGCAACGCGAGGGCACCGGGGCGAACCTGCGCGGGCCGCTCAACGATCCGTCCATGCTCAAGATATATCCGCCCCCGGACCTCTTCAGGCACAGGCAACAAGCCGTGGCCGCTGACCAGGAGGCGGGTGCGGCCCGTGGCCGCAATGCGGTTCAATGCGTCAAGCAGTTTCAGCTGCCCTTGCCGGTCCAGTCCCTGGGTCAGTTCATCCACGGCGAGAAGTTTGGGAGAAGCGATGAGCGCCCGGGCCAGGAGGGCACGCTTGGCCTGCCCCGTGGACACCGCCCGCATGGGTCGATCCAGGACCAGTCCCAGGCCCATTTCAAGCCCCAGAGCCCGCGCTTTTTCGCGTTCGGCTTCAGTCGGTTCATGATAAAGAAAGGGGGTGTTGTGCAGCCCGGCGCAGATAATTTCCCAGACCGGCACGCGCAGATCATGGCGCAGATACCAGTCCGCCATGGCGGGCGTGACCAGGCGCACATGCGGGCGTATGCCGATGGGCGATGACGATTCTTCCCCGAAGAGCCGGTAGGTGCGCGTGCCGGAGCTTCGCTGCGAAGGCCACAACTCGCCGACCAGCAGACGCAACAACGTGGTCTTGCCCGCCCCGTTGTCGCCGAGCACGGCAAAGTGCTCTCCTCCACAAAGGGTCAGGTTCAGGTCGTGCAGGACGCGGGCTGTGCCCAAATCCACATCAACGTGCCTAAGGTGAATCTCAAGACTGTCCATGCTTCCTCTGGCTGCGGGCAAATGGACCGGGAGGGCCCCGGACCGGAGGACAGTACTAGCGTTGCAGCAGCTCCATGTCGATAGTCAGGTCAATGGTTTCGCCCATGATCCCCATCCGGGTCCATTCTTCGGAACCCACGTGGAAATCCAGGCGGTTTATGGAAAAGGCGGCATGCAGGCCGAGCACTCTGACGCCGGGCATCTTGTCCTTGACGGGATGGCCTGCGACGCCAAGCACCTGCAAGGGAACCCGGACCTCGGCGGTCACGTCGCGGATGGTCAGATCTCCGGTGACGACAAGGATGTCCCCGTCCTCGCGGACCACGTTTCTGGAAGAAAAAATCATCCTGGGCGACCTCTCCACATCCAGAAAGTCGGGGCTGCGCAGATGCTCGTCACGGGCAGGCACGCCGGTATGGACACTGGAACTGTCAATCAGGAAATAGAACTGGCTCTTTTCGGGCATGGCCGCATCATATTCCACCTGGCCGGAAAAGCGGCTGAAGACGCCGGGCACATATCCCACAATATGACGCACCCGGAACCCGATGGAAGAATGCTCCATATCGATATCCCATTGCCCGGAAGCCTTTTCGGCAGCCAAGAGCACTCCCGGTCCCAAAATGCAAAATAAGGTCAACACAATGATCCTCGAAAAATATCGCATCAAAAATATCTCCGCTAAGGTTGCGACAAGCCAAATTCCGAAAACGGAAAAAAGCCCGCCCCGGCCACTTATCCCCTTCAGGTCACTTTTACCGAAAAGCCCATAAAGCCGGTTTTGTCAGGCCCCCCTATCAGGGTCATACCCATTACGCCATACTTCAGCGTATGACAATTTTTCCTGTTGACAGCCACGGGCGTTTATATCAAAAGGCGGCTTCGCGTTGTGGGGCTGTAGCTCAGCTGGGAGAGCGCTTGAATGGCATTCAAGAGGTCCGCGGTTCGATCCCGCGTAGCTCCACCACTTATACGCCTGAAAAAACATTACGTTTACTTGAATGCCGAAACAACGAAGCCGTCAGAGATGACGGCTTTTTTGTTTGATCTAGCTTATTTCTAGCCTTTGCGGGGAACTACCCCTGTCATATAGATCGCATCAAGCCCCTCGAAACCAGCCAACTCGAAGTACGAGTCCAAATGCGCGTACCTGTCGGTCTTTCCCAATGGCTTGAGTCCGATGCTCGCCTAAATATAAAAAATTAAAAAACAAAAATTTAATTATACTTTCTTTCATTTATTTGCAGAAGCATTAAAAATGCTTATATGAAGCAACATCACAGACGCTTAAGTGCATTCTACAGAACGCTTTTCGATTCATCGGAAAGGACCTTTTGCACCTTGATTGCGCATTGATCAGGCCGTTTGAGTACTTGATGCTCCCAGAACCGAATCACCTTCCAGCCCATAGCCTTGAGGCTGCGATTATTTCTTGCATCTCGGCGTTTGGTTTCGGCGATCTTGGCCTCCCACCGTTCAGACAGCTTGTCTCGCCATTCTTTAAAACGCCAGCCATGCCAGAAGTCGCCATCAACGAAGACAGCAACACGGGCATGACGAAACACAAAATCCGGACGGCCAGGAAGATCACGAGCGTGTTCCTCCCAGCTCAGGCCTTGGTCGGATAGCGCGGTTGCCATTGCCTTTTCAAGACCAGTCCCCTTGCCCCTAATGCGAGACATTACGGCACTGCGCACCTCTGGGGAGGTGATGTCGCCCCGATGACGGCGTGGCTTGTCGGGAGAAGGCTTGGTATCGTTTCCCATCTCAATCTGGGCGCTGCTGGTGTCAGAGGAGCGCCATTGATGAAACTCAGCTCAATAGGGGCTATTGGCTCTCGTCTGGGTCAAATCCTTCACGTTCCATCCGTTCCAAAAAACCTAGTAGCAGGGCACTCTGCTTATCAGAAGGGATTTTTCGAGGAATCCCCATGGCAAGAGTCAGTACGCTTCGTTCTTTGTCGGTCATCCCTTTTCGATTCTTGCGGCAATATGCGTCGAGTCGCATCCAAAAGGAACTTCCCAACTCAATTACCTTCTTCTGTGCCTCGATGCCATTGTCGACGGCTCGGGTCACCTCTGCATCCTTTGACCGCTCTCTTTCTTCGCTCAAGGTCAAAAGTTCTCCAAGAAAGTCATCAGGCAAAGAAATTTCCAAACTCTTTAACCGATCCCAACAGGCTGTTCTTTTGCACCACTCGGTAACGTTCCGCGTGCCCTCAGTCGGAGCAGTTATCGAGGCGTTGACCTTTTCCGCAACAACAGCAATCGCGTCCTCAAAAACTTCGGAAAGTCTCTGCCGAGCCCAGACACCATCCCAGTCAGGAACTTTGCGCATGCACCCTAGCATGTGACCAAGGAGAGCCTGCGTATAGGCGACAATGTTCGCACGATAACCGCCTTGCTGGTACCAGGATTGGTGAGAGACGATTCGTTCCGTCGCGCGAAAGGCTATTCCTCGTGCCACAGCGCGTTTAAAGTATCTGTCGTTAAAAGATGTCTCATGCTCTTCCCACATCTTGCCAATGCGTTCAGCATATGTGGAGAAATTTTTTTGGGCACCTTTGTTAGCTTCAAGAGCAAGACCATCCCATACGTTGTCAAATTTTGCCAAATCAGTTTTAGTGAAGAGTTGGGTCTTGGGAAACAGTTTTTGCCAAGCGGTTTTTTGTGCAGGCGTCAAAGAAACCTGAGCCTCCGCATACTGGCCCCTTGCTCTCTCATAGAACCATTTCGTCTGTCGTTGCGAACCGTCAACAGCAGGTGCAAGAATACGTCGAGACATTTCTTCCATGCGCACATGGAAAGGATGGTTGGAAAAGAAATCCGCACCGCTAACCTTGTTCTGTGTATTCGCATATTCTGAAATTTTTGGCACGACCTTGCTGGAGAGAGCAGGATTAACAACGGAAAGCTTCATTTGCACGAAAATATCAGAGAGATCCGCGCCGCTTCGCCGTGCATGATACAGAGATGCCGTAGTCTGTCCACCATTCACAATCTGAAGGTTTACAATCTTGCGTATGGCAGTTAAATCTTCTTTAGTTTCGAGGTCTTCTGCTGTTGCTGTAATTCCATTGTTATAGGCAAAAAACATATGCGGTTCTTTTGTTATTGTATTTTTTATGCCTTTGTTCACATTGCCGCGAACTTGAAGAAATGTACGAACATTAAGTTCAAGTAGTCGAGCCCTGTAACGGTCATAAAGATCAGCCAACATTACACCCGGTATGACAACAAGGTATGATTTGTAGTCGCTAGATGCAAGATGCGCCGGAAGACATGGCAACAACTCGCCAAACTTGTCCATGAAATCTATGACAATCGGCTCTGCTTTTGACTTCTGCAAGCCTGAAAGACGATGCAAATCCCAAACGTTAAAGCTGACCGGCTTGCCGTCGATTGTGGAGTCAGGGATGATATCAACTTTACTGCTTAAGATACGGTTTGTAATTAGGTAGAACCTGATTTTTGCGAAATCTTTGGAACGTTCATGAAGAGACCAGGCCATGCCAAATGCTGGGGAACTCTCTTCCAGTTCTTCATGCAGACGTTTTGAGGTTGACTGCACAAAAAAATTCTGAATCCGCTTGAAGTGCTGATTAATTTCAGTTTGCTGTATGTAAGAAGTCGAAGGGTTGCTCGAGTAATCAACGAGAAAAAGGTCGATGGAATCGTTTTGTTCCGACAAGTCATAGCCGTCCACCTGAACTCCACGCGCCTCGTGGTATGCTGGAGTGAAACCTTCAATTTCGCTGTCGTCGATAAGCCATTCACTTGTGATCTCGGCCATGGCTGCTCGTTTAAAATCATTGCAACTGTCCGCTCGCATCATTACTTGTTGAGAAAAATCTTCATAGAACTCTTGCATTTTGTGCTCCCTGCGAAACGATCAGCCATGCAGTTCAGGGCAGAATTTTGTCCAGTTCCACTTCCCAAGCTAAACAATCTGGGAGGGCTATGGTGTAGACAACCTGAAGAATGCCCGTTGGCAGCTCTCCAGGGACAATGCGCGGAAACCCTGATCCAACTTGAAAACCTTGAATGACTCGCAGCAGCCAATGCCTGCAACCGTACTCGTCAGGATGATCGACATACCCACGCTCGAAAAGGCTAACCTCGAAGGCTTCCAGAGTATTGGGATCGTTTTCCATCAGCCTCCTGAGCCCCTGGACAATTGAGTAGAGTGAATCTCCATGCCCTGCTTCACAGCAGGCAACTGTGAGCACCACAAGAAAAAGTGGCAAAGTCTCTTGGTGCAGTTGCCACTGTGAGGAGATATGAACCATCTCCGGCGATGTGGCTTGACGGCATTTTATCTCGACTGCCGCACCATGAGGCAGTTGGAAATCTTGAGGGTGTTCCTGGGGAGCGACCCAGCTTTCCAAGGCCACCGATGTCGGCAGTGCTGGCAGGAGGTAATCTCTCAGAAACAATAACTCTCCCATGAGCCCGATCTGTTCCTGAAGGCTGAGCAACCAAGGGATCGTACCCTTTCCCAAAAGTTGTTGCCATCGCTTCAAATGGCGCAAAAGCAGGGGCATGACTCCATTGCAGTTGTCTACCTTTCTGGCTGCCTCCACCAGGACTCGGCAGAGCACGAGGAAGATGTCTTCCAGTGCGCGATCTTGCAATTCAACCACACACCATCGCCACTGGTCCAAGGCGGAAATTTTGACGTCAATCTTTTTAAGCCGGGGCAGCTCTTCGAGGCTTGGAAACGCGGCCTCAAGGGGCAGTCTGCACGTCAATTGCGGCCATCCTTGCATGCTGACGGCCCAAAAAAAGTCCCATGGGTGTGTAGAGTCCACCCGCAGAGAGGTGCTGCTATTGGGATCTCCCGACGGCTGAAGACATTTCCAGGGCAATTGGGACATCTGCTAATCCTCCCCTTCATCATCTGCTCTGGACAACTCAAACTGCTCAAGCCAAACTCTGTTGACGGTATACTCACGAGCCTGAATTCGCAGGTCACCATACTTCGGAAAACTTGCACCCCAAGCAGCTAGGCCTCTATGAAGCGATGATTGTGGGGTCTCATCGGGATTATGTTCCTTTGGATACTTCAAGTCGATGACGTGAAGCATGAGTAGAGGTCTTGAAAGCAGCTTTCGGTACTCAAGGTCAGGGACATTATTCTTGTTCTTGCGTTGGGATTCAGTCTCTGCTCTGTGCCGTTGTTCAGATGAAAGAGGATATTTTTCAACGCCACGGGAGGCAACCCGTTGTTTGCTACTGATCCGCCAGCCATCCATGAGATCATCAGTGCTTTGATCCCACGTCGTAACGGCCCCTCGCAATACTTTGCCTCCAACCGTTCGGTCTTGGAGGCCAATTTCGATCCCGGCTAATGGAAATCTTGGCGATTGGGGCTGATTGAGTGAAACCAATAGAACGTCCCAGGCTAGCTGCTCTCCACGCCGTTCAAGTGCTTCCTGAAGCGCTCTGAGCCAAGCCATGAGGTAGTCATTGTCTGCATGAAGCAAGCGCCGGTGTGCTTTGTATTCGTGAAAGAATGTGCTTACCCATTCGTGTGGGATCTCGCGCCAAAGTCTGTTCACGCCATCCTCTTGTGGCAGTATCCCATCTCCTGTCTCTTGGACTCTGATAAGCAGGCGCTCTGTCGCGGATAAATTGTCAGACAGCGTTTTGGCATCATTGCACACCACGTGGGTTTCCAGCAACCGACAACCCAAGTCAGGCCGAACCGTTCTTGGTTCTGCCGCCCTCATTTTGTTCCTGGCGGTAACTATCAATGTTTCTGGATGATTGCGAACTTTTAGCCCAAAATCTTCAGGGGTGAAACCTCTTCTTGACATGTCAATCAAGTCGTCTCTGAGTTCCAGTGAAGCTTCGGCGATATGTTCATACCAGCCTTGGGCCTCAAGAGGCATCCATATCCTGCATAGCGACTCGTATTCGTCTCTATATCCGAACCAGCGACCCATCTGAAGCAACGTGTCATAGGCTTTGGAGTTTCTTTTCCAATAGCTGATTGTCAAGTTTTCAAGTGTCAGACCACGAGAAAGAGTGTAGCCGCCAACGGCTATGACTTTCAGGCCCGTAGAGTCGTAAGCCTTGTAATCTAGCCTGTCTTGAGAGCCGCTGTTTATGACGACAACCCGGACAGTTCGAATGGCTTCGGGCAGCGCTCGACGCACGGTTGGCCATGGCACCTCGCTGTTGCCAAACTCCATCTGGTACAGTGCTTCCAGCTCAGCCCAATAGTTCTGATCCATCCTCGGCATGCAGGCGCTGGCTAGAACGCGCCGTCGTGTTTCCTCCAGATACTGGTTCGTCAGCAAGCCAATTGAGCGCTGAACCCTAGCATATGGCGAAACATTCACGAGCATTGAGATGTGTTTATTAGCGGCTCCTTGGCAATTGCGAATGGCGCATGCAAGCAGAAAGAGTCGAATTGCTTCGACAAGACTGGCCGGTAGTTGCGAAGGTGAAAAAGAAGACCGATGCGAACGTGGGAGCAAATCGTCTTCATCCGTAGGAATATCACGAAGATAAAGAGACTCAGCCGTTTCGTCTTCGCGCATGAACACTCGGTCCGCACCAAAGTAATTGTCTGGAGCTTCGAGGCAGTAAATGAAGTCGCGTGGAAAAAGCTCTTGTCCGACCATCTCATTGCTTCTGGTGGGATCTATAAAAATATTGGCAAACGGCGTCGCCGTGTATCCAACATAAGAACTCTTTCGAAAGATGCTAAGTATTGAACGAATAAGACCGTTAATGCGTGTGGGATCCTGGTCAGCATTGTTCGTGTTGACCGAGGCGTTGTCGGCCTCGTCATCAATAAGCAAGAGCGGCATGTCTGCCCAGTCGCTGCCTGGTCGGCTGTTGTCACGTAGCCAATTCTGAAGATTCTCCAATATCCTGGCATTTTTCTTCACAACCAGAACCAAAGAAGTGCCCACTGCCTGATGAGGTATACGCTGCTCGGCCAAGTTGCGAGCAAAGTCGCCATCCTTTGTAGTTAAACTGATGGGGCGCTTGGCCGGAGGTGCCAAGTCGACGAAGGCGGCGTTGATACGATCCTGTGTTTGTGACCGAAGATTTTCGTGAATTCCGGCAATAATGATAAATAATTTGTACCCAGCATCGGCAGCGCGACAGAGCAGTCCAGAATAATTCGAAGTCTTCCCAGATTGAACGTGCCCCAACACAAGGCCACGACGATCCCAATCGCTGTGCAAAGAAGGGTCTCCCAGCAGATCGAGAACTTGGAACGTGTCGTGCCCGATGGCGAGTACAACGCCTTCCGGGAGGCCGTTTTCATACAGGCTTCCTTCATAGGATTCCCAGCAGTCCCAAGCGAAATTTTTTTCGCGAACCCACTCTTTGTGAGCACTGCGCCGGTCCACGAGAGCGGTACCTGTTTCCATATTTACTGCGATTCGAGCTTGCATGGCCCGAAGTCCATTTGCACGCAAGTTGTCATCCAGTGTGAGGTCAAACAGCGGGGCAATGATGGGAGCGATCTGGTCAAAGGCCTGCGCAAGGTCAACCTCTTGGGGCTTCGATAAACCTTGACATTTAAAGCGGGATTCAATGGCAGATTTGACTGCTGCAAAGAATGGCGACAAGTCCATCTTAATTCTCCTTCGTTTGCACTCCAGTCGCATCTGAAATATTCAATGCCATGATTATTTCACGAATCTTGACATCATCAATGCCCTGTTTCCGCATCATCATAACCAACGCAGCATGGTTCCGAACCACTTCTTCTGAAAACGTGGTCTGAGGTAAGGCGAGATTCTCGCCTAGTTTGTCGTTGTAGATTGCCTCAATCGGGAGCCCATCTTCGATCAAATCAAGAATCCCTTTGAACTGGCACTGCTCCTCTGTGGAAAGTGAGGCGAAGAATGAATCAAGTAGAGGGTGGTCACGGTCAAGGACGTAGTTCACGCGTTGGTTTGAGGCCTGACGGTGCCACAAAGCGTATCGCTTGGATGAGAGCTTTTGCCCTCGACTAACGTAAGTTCTGGTCGAGCATCCAGTGATTTTCTCAATAATGCGGCCAAGCTCTGTACGAACAAACTCTGGCGGAGACACGCTGGATTTCTTGATATCCAGACTCCAGAGGTCATCAAGAGAGTTGGGTATGTCGATCATTACACGGGCAAGGCCAGATGCCTCGGTTTTTGCTCGGCGCAGCCGGAACCAGTCACCCCAGGCCAGCAAGCGGCGGTTTCGGTAGACGTAAAACCCCTGTGTGCCTGAAGGCCCCCCCATCTCTTTGAGGCGATCCCGATCCGGACCTGAGAGTTTTGAATAGTGTGGGATGATATATGGCTGTATTAGGACATTTCTTCCACGACTAGGGACAGAGACAACTTCTTCCTGCAACTTTTGTGTTGCTTTGTGGCGACTGAAATATGGATCGAATGGTTTTAAAGGAATACGATTAACGCAAATAGAAAAGCGCTGTCCAGCCGTTGTAGATTCCAAAAATCTGTGAAATACGAGAGATAAATGGGTTGAAACGCGATCGATGCTTGAAAGAAAAAACGTCCTGACATGTGTTGGATCTGTCGCTTGGTCCAAAACACGATCCATTTTCTCCCAGAAAACGATCGTGCCTAGACCGCCAGACAGCTCGGACGATACGGAAAGTGACTCGACCTCATCGGCAGATGAATAAACCTTGAGGGACCATGAGTCATTAAGTTCATCCAGGTCCCAGCAAGCGGCAGCAATTTCACATCCAGCCTTGCGGGAGATGACCGTCAATCGCCGACATTGAGAAAAGGAGGCCGTTTTGAGGCCAAGCCCGAAGCGTCCCATGTCAGATTCGCCGCGTTCAGCAAGAGGACCGCTATTCCCTCCAGCTCGCATCGCTTCTATCAACTCGCTGCCAGACATTCCGCACCCGTCGTCGATGATGGCAAGCGATGGGCCATGAGGGCCACAGTCATGAAGGATATTGACCTGCTTGGCTGACGCCGCGATACTGTTGTCTATGATGTCAGCCACTGCTGTTTCCATTGAATAGCCAACATTCCGCATCGACTCGATGAGACATGACGGGTGCGGGGGGCAATCGAAATTATACATGGCTGGTTTTCATAAGTTTGTATACTGGACCGGCGTTTGCATTTGGAGCATCAGAATGATCATTTCATAAATGCCTGCATGCTTCGATTCAGTGCGTTATACGATCACTCAATTTTCAGGCAGGGAGCACAGCCCGCAGGGGTGCAACAAAGTTTTCAGCGGCATAACCCATGAATATTGTAAGACACAAGCACTTTTGCTCATGGAACACGCAAACTCATGGGATGAACACGCCCCCTCATATTCAGCACCTGAAAGCAACGATAACGAGTGGGCTTACCCATGATCGCAAACTAAGAACGCATTTCATTCCAAGAAAAACCAAGACCTACAGGAGGTGTTGACTTCATAACCGAGAAAAGCCCGTGGCAGTCCGCACCGTCGTCTTCCGAAAATCCACAGACACTGCCGAGAGTAAAATTTTTATCCCTTGAACAATTCGTGAACGATTTTAGCAATTTTCTTCGCTAAAAATGGGGGAACAGCATTGCCAACTTGAGTGTACTGGCTTGTTCTGGGACCACAAAAATAATAATCATCTGGGAATGTTTGCAGTCTCGCAGCCTCTCGAACCGTAAAGCTTCTACATTGAATAGGATCTGGATGAATGTAGTAGTGCCCATCTTTTGCAATATGGCTTGTTATAGTCGTAGATGGAAACGCTCCAAGTTGCACCCTAAACCTGTCTTCAAACTTTCCTGATTTCCAATTTTCATGAGATGGACTTAATCCAGGAAAGGTGAAATCTTTTTCACCCTTTGGGGTTCGGCAAAATTTCTGTGCGAAAATTGCAGCAAATGCATAACGTCGCAAATCAGAAACCATATGTGATCTGCTTGTGTGATTAAAACAATTCTCTGGCCACTTTCCACGCAGCCATTTCTGTAAATCAAGAGACATGCCTTTAGAAAAATTGAAGCGATTTTTATTCTGAGCGCAACGCATATACTTCTTGGTTTTCACGAGAAACCCAGCTTCATCAAGGTCATCAGCGAAGTCATACATTCCGATTTTTTTTGCAAAACTCGCCAAAGTCCAATACTCTTGGGCCACATAAGCATGCCATTTTTCCTGGTCGTCTGCTTCTCGACTCAATCCACTGCGCAACTTCGGGAGATCATCAAGCATATCCTTTACACCGAGCGCTTTCATTGGTGTAAGCAAATTTGGATAGACATCAAAATCTTTTCGAACACCAAGAAGAATTACTCTATGACGTGTTTGGGGAATCCCATATTCTTCAGATTTAACAACAAATCCAGAAGTGTCTATATCTTCAGCATCCATCCCATGCTCAAAACATATTGGGGAGACAATAGAATAGATTTTGTATCCAAAATTTCTATCTTTTTCATAATCTAAGCCACCATTAGCCAGATCATTAAGTATTTTATATGCAATATGCTTTCCATCAATCTTGCAAGACAACATGCCTCGCACATTTTCCATTACAAAAACCGATGGCTTGTATTTATTTAATACTTTCAAATACTCTTGATATAGAAAATGTCTTTTGTCATTGACTGGATCATACTGTTTATTACCTTGATTTCGAACACGACCCACCACAGAATATGCCTGACAAGGTGGCCCGCCTATCAAGACCCATTCTTTAGTATTTGCGAGCAACTTATCTAAATGGTTATTTAATTTTATGTCTCCATTTTTAGTTCCAAGTTCAAGACAAACAGATTCTTCACATGCTTTATTCCACAGTGAAAGTGTTTTTGGTGTATACATCTCAGTTGTTTGGCCCAAACAATAACGTCGTAATTCAGACAAGTCCTCACCATTGAGAATCAATTGCCTATAGTAAGCTCTCAGGCGCAACGTCTCATGTGCGTGCGGGTCCATCTCCGCAGAAAGACTAATGCCAAACGGATGGCATTGCGACTCGTCTGTATAGGCGGCAAAACCTTCACCAAGCCCTCCTGGACCGGCAAAAACATCCACAACAGGTATTATATTCATTATCCTAACCGATTATATTCATGGGGTTTTCGTCAAAGAAACCACTGCCAGGTTCAAGCTGAAAAAGCAACAAGTAAGGCAGTCAAAAAGACTGATCTTAACTATTCAGGAGGCAGAAGCAGGAGGATAGATGTGATCGAGGAATGGAGACGGCCCTACAACTTCGTTCGCCCGCACTCAAGCCTGAACAACATGACGCCTGAACACTTCTGTCGGCAATATGATAAAAACTTGAACCGTGGGGAAACCCTCAAGAATCGTGTGGTCCTGAGTTTTCCGGCAGGTCATGCCTTCGTTTCCACGGCTGTTCTACGAATATTGAACAATATTGCGGCAGACTGAAAAACAGGGCAGACATTCCTCTGATCACTATTTATGCACTCGCAAGGGGAACAAAGGCTTTCTTGTCCTGAACCACAGCCCAGTGCACGCCAAAACCCAATTCACAGCAGGAGAGAACCGATGTCGAACAAACCGAAAGTCGCTGTCGTAACAGGCGGAGCACAGGGTATCGGCAAGGCGATATGCGACGCCTTTGCCGCTCAGGGCGTTTGCGTGCGCACCGTCGACGTGCGGCCGAATGCCGATTTCGTGGGGGACATTGCCGACGAGAGCGAGCTGCGCGCTTTCGCGGCCCAGGTCATCGCGGATCACGGCGAGGTCGACTATCTGATCAACAACGCCTGCCTGACGCGGGGAGGCCTTCGGACCTGCTCCTGGGACGACTTCAATTACGTGCTACGCGTCGGCGTGACAGCGCCCTTTCTGCTGACCCGGCTGTTTCTCGACCATTTCAGCGCCCAGGCCAGCATCGTGAACATTTCTTCCACCCGCCACCTGATGAGCCAGGCCGACACGGAAAGCTACACGGCGGCCAAGGGCGGCATCACCGCCCTGACCCACGCCATGGCCGTCACGCTGGCCGGGAGGGTGCGGGTCAACTGCATCTCCCCGGGCTGGATCGACACCTCCAGCTCCCGGTTCGACGGCCCGGACGCCGGCCAGCACCCCGCAGGCCGCGTGGGCACTCCCGCCGACATCGTCAACATGGCGATGTTCCTGTGCGATCCCAAAAGCAGCTTCATCACCGGACAGAACTTCACCGTGGACGGCGGCATGACCAAGCTGATGGTCTATCACGACGACCATGGATGGACCTACGCCCCGCAAGAAGCGGAATCCAAGTGAAAAAACCACAGGAAGCGAAGGTCAAAGCGGGTCTTTTCCGTTCATCTCACCCTGAAATGCGCCCAGGTCTTGCGTCCTGATTTTTGCTGGCTGTGGAAGATCTCTTGGCCTCCAGTATTCCCCCCTCCTACTTTACAAAACAACTATTCCTCACTAGATTTGTAAACAAGGAGGACAGAGCCATGATCGGTGAACGATTACAACGCGCTCGCAAGGCTGCCGACCTGTCTCTGCGGAATTTGGCCGAGCAGGTGGGGGTTAGCCATACCTGGATAAACAAGTTTGAAAAGGATCAGGCCATGCCTGATTCCAAGACATTGCTGAAGCTTGGCAAAGTGCTCGGCGTTCGGTCCGAGTATTTTTTCCGGCCGGATAAGATCACGTTGTCACAAGTCGAGTACCGCAAAAAGAGCACTCTTCCCAAAAAACGCTTGCAGGCCATTACCCACGAGATTCTTGACCACATAGAACGGCGGATGGAGCTTGAAGACCTCTTCCCCCAGCCTCCGGTTGAAACGTTTCGTCTCCCTGCCGGTCTGCCGGATCGAGTGGAGAGCTATAGCCAAATTGAAGAAGTGGCGAACCACACACGGCGAGAATGGGATCTCGGCATGAATCCAATCCCGGCTCTGATCGACTTGCTGGAAATGAAAGGCGTTCGGGTTTTCTGCGTTGATGCCCGGAACGACGCCAAATTTGACGGGTTGCTCGCGTATGTGGCTGATGCTCCAATTGTGGTTGTAGGGAAATACTGGCCTGGCGATCGTCAGCGCTTCACGCTTGCCCACGAATTGGGACATCTCATCCTTGCCAACCGACTGAGCGAAAATCTTGACCTTGAAAAGGCCGGCAATCGTTTCGCCGGAGCCTTCTTGTTTCCTGATGTCTCAGTGAAAAAATACCTGGGAGCGAAACGATCTTCCCTTGAATCTCGCGAAATTCAAGCTCTGAAATATGAGTTTGGACTGAGCATGTTCGCCATTATTCGTCGTGCATTCGACCTGGAAATCATCAAGGATAGCTACTACAGCAATTTGGCAATCCATTTTAGAATGAAAGGGTGGCACAAAAACGAACCAGGGGAACAGATCAAGCCGGAAAATGAAAACATTTTCAGCAACCTTGTTTTCCATGCACTTGCCGAAGAGTACATCGGAGATTCCAAGGCCGCAGAGCTTCTCAGTCTTTCACTGGACAACTTCCGCCGTTACCGCAGTATGGAAGAAATAGATGCTGCTCCTTGTCAGTGACGCGAACATATTGATCGATATGGATGAAGGCGGACTTCTTGCCTCCATGTTCAGCCTCGACTGTCAATTCATCGTCCCTGATATTCTTTTTACTGAGGAACTTGCAGAGCTTCATGCTCACGTCCTTGATTTGGGACTTGAACAAAAATCATTAAGTAGCGAATCCATGATTGCCACTATGCGAATGGCGCAGATTTATAAGAGAACAAGCAGAAATGACCTCTTTGCTTTGTCATTGGCAAAACAGGAGCACTGCCCGCTTCTTACCGGCGATAAACACCTGAAAGAAGCTGCGGAAAAGGAAGATATCATTGTCCATGGAACGATATGGCTTGTTGAGGAGCTGGTTCGAACAGAAAAAATATCTGCGCATATTGCCAAGTCCGCTTATGAAAAAATGGAACAATCGGGACGAAGATTACCTTGGAAAACTGCGCTAGATCGACTCAAGAGACTGTGATCCCCACGCGCGAGACAGCACACAGCCCCTTGAAAGCCAGCCAGACTTCGCCCCTATCCTGCTGACATCCCCTCGTTTTCCGGATATCAGGTTACAACAAATTTCCTTCAGCACGGCCCATTCCGGCCGCAAGGCGCAACCATGGCAGAGCAAAAGCGTTCAAAGATTCTGGTGGTGGATGACGCGGAGGTGAATATCGACATCCTGGTCGAATTCCTCGGCGGCGAATACGATGTCGTCACGGCCGCAAGCGGCCAGCGGGCGCTGGAAATCGCAGCTTTCGCGCCGCCGGACATCATCCTGCTCGACGTCGTGATGCCCGGCATGGACGGCTTCGAGGTCTGCCGCAGGCTGAAGTCCGACGAGCGGACCGCCGACATCCCGATCATCTTCATCACCGCCCTCGACGACGTCGCCGCCGAAACCACGGGCCTTGCGCTGGGGGCCATCGATTTCATCACCAAGCCCTTCCACCCGGGGGTGGTCAGGGCGCGGGTCGCAAACCACCTCGCCCTGCGCGAGGCAGCCCGCCTCAAGGAGGACGTGGAGCGGATCATGCGCCACGACCTCAAGTCTCCCCTGACCACGGTCATCACCCTGCCGCAGCTCCTGCTCATGGACGACAACCTTGAAGAGGCCCAGCGGAACATGCTCCGACGCATCGAAGACGCCGGATACACCCTCATGGCCATGATCAACCTTTCCACCACCCTTTTCCGCATGGAGCGGGACAGTTACGAACTCAAACCCGAACACATGGACCTGGCCGCCGTGACGCGCAAGGTCCTGACCGGTTTCGCGGAGACGGCCGCCATGCGCCGCATTGAACTGCGCATGCTCCCCGGCGGCCAGGAAAATATCCCTTTCCGGGGCGAGGAACTGCTCTGCCACTCCATGCTCTGCAACCTCGTGAGCAACGCCCTGGACGCCTCCCCCCACAGGGAAACGGTCCATGTGTCCCTGAATCCGCTGGCCGAGGGCGGCGTGCGCATCGACATCGTGAACAGGGGCCAGGTGCCTCCGGAACTGGAGGACAGATTCTTCGAGAAGTACGCCACCTCCGGCAAAAAGCACGGCCTCGGCCTTGGGACCTATTCGGCCCGGCTCATCGCGCGGGCCCACGGCGGGGACATTTCCATGGAGAGCGGAAACAATCTTGTGACCGTCAGCGTTTGGCTGCCGGGCTGAGCCCCTTGGCGCGACGGGCCAGGATGTCCTTGAGCTTGCGTTCGAGGGTGTCGGGAGTGAAGGGTTTTACGATGTAGTCGGTCACGCCGTTCCTGACAGCCTCGACGATGCTGCGCTCCTCGGCTTCGGCCGTGATGGCCAGGACGGGAATGTCGGCGAACTCCCTTTCCGAAGCGCGGATGCGCTGCAGCAGTTCGAGGCCGGTCATGCGCGGCATGCTCCAATCCAGGAGCAGGAGTTCGAAAGCATGGTCCTGGAGCATTTCCCAAGCCATCTGGCCATCCTCGGCAAAGGATATTTTGGAAAAACCGAATTTTCGTATGACATCGGCGATGGTGTGACGCATGGTCGGATAATCGTCGACGATCAGAACGGGAATGGCGGAGTTCATGGCGTACGCCCTGATGGTTGCTCGTTGCGTTGTGCCGAAGCCCGGACCTCTGGCGCGACCACGCGCCCGCATCCGTGCGGCGGAAAAAACTTTCCCTGTCGTTTCCATGATTTCATGAAGATTGCAACGCCGCAAGCACGGTGTCCGGCCCGGTCCAGGGCGTCCACATTCCCCGCAAGAGCCTGATCTCGGCGGCATATCCCGGCAATTCGTTGGGGGTTTCCAGATAGAACGGCAAATGCCTGAGGCGGGGATGATTGATGATGCGCGCCAGGGCCTCCAGCCCGATGCGCCCTTCCCCGATGCGGGCGTGGCGATCTTTGCGGCTTCCCCTCTCGTTCAGGCTGTCGTTCAGATGAATGGCGCGCAAACGGTCCAGGCCGACGACACGGTCGAACTCCCCCAGCACCCCGTCAAGATCGTTGACGATATCGTATCCGGCATCATGGACGTGGCAGGTGTCCAGACAGACGCCGAGCTTGTCCGGCAGCCGCGCCTGGTCCATGATGTCCCGCAACTCCGCGAATGACCCGCCCACTTCGCTGCCCTTGCCGGACATGGTCTCCAGCAGCACGGTGGTGGTCATGTCCGGCCGCATGACGGTGTTAAGCTGCTCCGCGATAAGAGCGATGCCCGCCTCGATTCCCTGACCCACGTGGCTACCGGGATGGAACGTGTACAGATTGCCGGGCAGGCGTTCCATGCGGGCCAGATCGTCGCGCATGACCTCCAGGG
>Ga0265295_1005088_pt1 | contig 17132 bp, 15 predicted proteins | sample Munlansysbiofilm_FD_192503 | JGI IMG/M metagenome (GOLD analysis project Ga0265295, IMG submission 192503) | Leachate microbial communities from a municipal landfill in Southern Ontario, Canada - Methane capture system biofilm | ecosystem: Engineered > Solid waste > Landfill > Unclassified ...
CATTGCCTAGTGGAGTTATCCGCAAAAAAGTGTGGCGTGTCGCTTTGGGCATTGTAGCTGTAGGAGGAGTGGGGATCGAAGTAGCCGTGGTATTCGCGCGTCGCGTTGAACGGCCCGGAATACGCCCGTTGCAGCATGCTTGATGAAGTGTCCAGGATGAAGGTCAGCGATGGTTTTTCTTCCATGGCCAGAACGGGCGGCAGCCAGTGAAAATCGGAGGCGCGATACGCCCTGGCTTCAGGAGTAAGGAGGAGGGCGCAGGCAGTTATCCAGATCACATTTGCGATAATTTTGTTCATTGATTGATGTGCCTCCATCCAAGGTCCACTTCCGCCACGCTGCCTCCCGCGCCTTTGCGGTGTGAGCGGATGAGATAGCTGCTGTAAGTTCCCCGTCCGCTTCCGTACCCCGGTCCGCCCTGAATGGCGCTGCCGGGAATGAGGCCCGTTTCCATGAGGCCCGCCCGCACATGCGTGGCTTCCGAGCCATGCCGGTGCCATTTGACGGGGAAGTCGTCCGGGTTGAAGACGCTTTCGTTTTCCCACTGGGAAGCGTTGGTTGCGTTGCTGTAGAACGTGGAATTGACGGAGGCGATGGCGTTTTCCAGATATTCATGGCCCGCATTCGCGCCCGAGTCCGCCAGAAAGAAGGCGGCACGTGCGTTCTTGCCGTTGGCGGCCATGAGGATGTTGAGCAAGCTCGTGTCGCTGGTGGCCAGGGCCATGATGCCAAGCAGGGCCAGCGTGATGATGGCCACGATGAGGACCATGCCGGATTGTCCGGGGCGGGTCTTGGGGCGACGCCTAGAATTTTGGGGAAAGGACATAGACGTACCGTGCGCTCGCACGCGAGCCCCTGTTGTTCCATGAGAGGATGCAGGTCATCTCTTTGCATCGCTCTATGGGCGTGTTGTCGGCCATGGTGCAGTTCAGCGTATACCGGACGCCGTCAATGGCGCGGCTTTCGGAAGTGTCTGCCAGTGATTTGAAATCATTGACAAAATACTGGGCGCGTGTGGCGTTCTCCAGATAATCCTCCAGCAGAAGGGTGCCGCGTGAAAGCTGGCTGGCGCGGGCATCGAGCACGAAAGACCGGGTGATGAGGGACGCGACGGCCATGAGCCCGATGGCCAGAATGGCAGCCGCCATAAGGACTTCGATGAGTGTGAAGCCCAGTGCGTATTTTTCTTCCCAAGGCGAATCTGCCCATGCCGGGCGTATTTCCCGGTGAATGACTCCAGGCTGTCTTTTGCGGCTTTTTACAGAGAATTTTGTGTGCGGACGACTGACCACGATCTACTCCGAAACCACACTGCCCGATGGCCGAACGATGACCTTGCGCATGAGTCCGGTATTGTTTTGCAGGGTGACGCTTCCGCCCACGGTAGCCCTGCCCTGGCCGTTGAAATGCGTCGTAAAGGATTTGGTGTTTGCTATGCTGTTTCGCAAAAGCGAAAGGTCGAAACGCCGCAGCAGGGTGTTGTCGCCGGGCACACTGATTTCACAGGTGTTCTCCGCCTTGACGCATTGAAACCGGATTTTTTCGTTTCGCTTTATGGCTTCGAATCTGGCGTGCCGACACATGCTGACGATGGTCCTGGCGGCCCGGTTCATTTCGGCCTCCGGCAGTATGGAGAGCAGCGCCGTCCCGCAGAGGCCCGCCAGCACGGCCATGATGACCAGGACCACAAGGGTTTCAAGGAGCGTATAGCCCCGGTTCACGGCATTTTCTCCGCTGCCGCGTTTCTGCACCAGACCATGGTGGACGCCGTGCGGTTGCCGATGCCGAAGGCAGCGTAGCCCGGTGAAGGTACGGCGGTGATTTCCACTCGCACGCTGCGGATGCTTTGCGCATGCGTTTGCGGGTCGTGGATGATGCCTCCTGCCGCGTTGAAATAGGTGAAGCGCACGTCGCCGATGTTGGTGCTGAAAGGCTGCCAGTGAACGGCCCCGGTGTCGTATTTGCGCAGCACATTGTCGGGTTTTTTCTTGGCGGAACCGTCATTGGCGACGTTGAGCCGGAAGCCCGAGTGTTCACGCAGGCTGCCGCTGCCGTTTTCATTGATGGTGCCGTCTCCGTTCCAGTCCTGGGTGCAATAGACCGAGGTTTGCGTCGTGGTCCTCCCGTAATCCGGGGACTCAGTCCCCGGCCTGTGGGAAAATCCCAGGCCTGACGCTCCCTGAGCCGAGAATCCGCTCATGCGCAATTCTTCGGAAATTTGAGAGATGGCGGAAAAAAGCTCCTGCTGCATGAGGGCGGACTGGCTCTGTCTGACCGCGATGCGGTGGTGGGTCTGGAAAAGGGAGTAGATCGCGCTGGCGATCAGGCCAGAAATGGCCACGGCGACGAGGGTTTCGACAAGAGTCACGCCGGACTGCCCGGATCGATTCTGACTGTGGTTTGTCATCGGTACGCCTGTGAATCTGACGTGGTTGCATGGCATCGATTCAAGGCAGGATATGCCCCGTCGCAGCGGGCTTCAATAATGCTTAAACCGTATATTGCAGGGCGGAAAAATTGGTAGGATCAAGGAGTAAAAAAGGCGGCATGAGCCAGGAATGCTCAGGCCGCCAGGGGGATTTGGCCGTATGGCCGTTATTTGTCCACGACTTTGCAGTCCGGATTGGGGCACCACCATTCCTCGCCGTCGCCGGTGATGGCCTTGACCTCATTTGATTCGAGCATGGCGGCGGTGTGGGAGTCGAGCTCCTTGCATTTGCGCCCGGACAGCTTTTTCTTGGTATCGCCGGCCAGGGGCAGGGTATTTTCCTGTTTGTCCGTCATGGAGAACCTCCTTTGGTTTGTACGCAGCAAATATACCTTGGCGCGAAGCGGCTGACAACTCCGGTAGGGGCGTGTAGGGGCGAAAAATTTTTTGCCCCTACGAATGAATCGGGGTGATGCGTCATGCGCAAACGGGGGCCGCGTTTGTTTGAATATTGCAGGATTTTCAGATATATTGGCGAAATGGAGAAATTGGGCCCTAACATATCAATCAGCTTTTCAACGACTTGCCGCGAATCGTGCGCGGCAGTGTCAGTCGAGGCTGCGCGGTGAGATCGGAAAAGACCATACTCATCATTGATGCCGATGCGACTCGAAGGGGGAGGTTGGGCGATCTCTTGACATCCGACGGGCATGCGGTGCTGCAGGCCTCGGGCGGCGAAGAGGCCCTGCTCAAGCTGGAAGGAGGGCAGGTCGATCTGGTTGTTGCCGAGGAAGACACGCCCGGCATGTCCGGCAGGGAGCTTTTGTGGGAGTGCGTCCGGCGTTGGCAGGGATTGCCGTTCATCATACTTACCGATGACGGCACTGTGCCCAAGGCCGTGGCCATCATCAAGGATGGGGCGGCTGACTATTTGGCGCGACCTTTTGACGTCCAGGAATTTTTGCGCGGCATTGCCCGGCTTATGTCCTTAAGCCCTGGCCGAGTCTGGGCCCGCAGCGGCAACGTGCTGACCGAAGAACTGTGGGGCGGAAAAAGCCCGTCCATGCAGCGCCTCTACAAGCTCATCGAGCGGGTGGCTCCGACCGAAGCCACCATTCTGCTTCTGGGCGAGAGCGGCACGGGCAAGGAGAAAATCGCAGGCCTCCTGCATCGCCTGAGCCAGCGTGCGCGCGGGCCGCTGGTCATCGTCGACTGTGGCTCCACGCCGTCAACGCTGCTTGAGAGCGAACTGTTCGGTCACGCCAAGGGCTCGTTCACCAACGCCTACAAGGACAAGAAAGGGCTCGTGGCCGAGGCGCATGGCGGCACCCTGTTTCTGGACGAGATCGGAAACATCTCTTCCGAGATGCAGCTTCGGCTGCTGCGCTTTCTGCAGGAGCGAAAGATTCGCCGCGTCGGCGACCTTGCCGAGACCGCCGTCAACTGCCGGGTCATCGCCGCGACCAATGCCGATCTGGCCGATCTGGTGCGCAGCGGCGAGTTTCGCGAGGATCTGTACTATCGCCTCAAGGTCATCACCATTCAGGTGCCGCCCCTGCGGGAACGCCGGGCCGATATCCCGATTCTGGCCGAACGCTTTCTTGATCTTTTCGCCGAAGACGGGCCCGTGTCGCGCCTCGACGCCGAGGTGGCCGAAGCCATGCTCGACTATCCCTGGCCCGGCAATGTGCGCGAGTTGCGCAACATGCTGGAGGCTGCCGTCATTTTGTCCTCCGACGGCATCATCCGCATGGAGGACATGCAGTTCGAGGACACGGGCGAGGATTCTCCCCTGCCGGGGAACCTGTTGTCCCTGGCTGGCAGCGAAAAGCAGGTCATCCTGAACGCTTTGGAACGAAGCTCCTGGGTGGTCAAGGACGCCGCGGATCTGCTCGGGGTCAGCCGTCGGACCATGCATTACAAGATCAAGAAATTTGGCATCGATACAGCCAGGCGCTCGGCTTGAAGGAACTTTTTTCGTTTGCGCCGGGTCTTTTCGGGTTGCTGCGGGAAAAAGTTTTTCCGTCGGATTTTCATTTGTCATCCTGCACGCAGTGATTAGCTGTGAAAAAGAAACCCGAAGACAGGAGGGCCTATGAAAAACATGAATACCTTGTTGCACTTTATGCGCTATTTTGAGCCGCATTGCATAGAAATGAACGGAGAAAAAATTTGTTACGTTTCCGCTCTTGAATACCCGGACAAGAATGAGGCGCTGGAAGTCCTGGGGGGAAATGGATTTTTTGCGCATGGACCAAAAAAAGTGACCATGAAGTATGCGGGCAGAAAAAATGTTGACGGCGATGATCAATGGCACCTTTTTGATGAACAATTGCCTGAAACTTTCCCCGTATGGGAAGCCCGCTAAGAGGCTTTGCTGACAATATCCGGCAGGAGGGATGATGAGATTCGCGGTATTGATGCTCGGAGTGATTCTTTTAGCTACAGTGATGGGATGCGCCCACCTTGGAAGAAACGTGGAGCCGCCCACTGTTCGACTGGTTGATATGGCTCCGGCAAGCAGCACTCTCTTTGAACAGCGTGTGCTTTTGACTTTTCGCATCGTCAACCCAAATCCGTTTGCGTTGTCGTGGACCGGAGTCAAGGTCAATGCACGGGTCAACGACATGGATCTGTTGCCAGGAGTCTCATCGGAAAACGGCCGCGTGGAAGCTCTGGGCGAATCGGTCTTCAAGGTCGAGGCATCAGCTTCGACTTTGGGCCTGCTGCGCCAGATAATGAATTTTCAGGGTAGCCAGAACAAGCTGACATACGCCCTGGAGGGAATTTTGTATCAGGGAGCTTTTGGCGCGTCAGGCATCGAGTTCTCCACACAAGGGGCGCTTTGGGATTCACAAACCGAACTCTAGCTGACTGTTGAGAAACTTAAAATTCGCAGGCCGTTCCAAAATGGTGAGATGCAAGGAAGCGGAAAAAGCCAGGACGCGCAGTTATGCGCTGATAAGCGGTCTGGCTTTTTTCGCTGACGCAGCAGATCGCCGTTTTGGGGCGGCCTGGTAGGAGGCCCCATGCGACTGATTCTGGTTCTGGTCATGATCGTATCGGGTTTGTTTGGAGGGACCGTGGTAGCACAAACTAAGGAAGCCGTATTTGCCGGGGGATGTTTTTGGTGTCTGGAAGGACCCTTCGATGCCCTGCCCGGAGTGATGGAGACCCAGTCCGGATACACGGGCGGGAAGACGCCAAGTCCGACCTACGAACAGGTTTCATCGGGCACGAGCGGCCATCTGGAAGCCATGCGGGTGGTCTACGATCCGGAGCAGATCGATTTTGAGAAGCTCCTTGATGTCTTTTGGCGCAACATTGATCCCACCGACCCTGGGGGGCAGTTTTGCGATCGCGGCCCGCAATACCGCTCCGCCATCTTTGTCGCGGACGAAAGCGAAGAGGCCGCCGCGCGGGCTTCAAAGACGAGGATCGAGGAGAACCGGGGCCTCATTGTGGCCACGGAGATTTTGCCTCGAACAGAGTTCTACGCGGCTGAGGAATACCATCAGGATTACTACCGAAAAAATCCGCTTAGATACCGTTTTTATCGCCAGGGTTGCGGCCGCGACCAGCGTCTCAAACAGCTTTGGGGCACGCAGGCCAAAGAGTAATTCTGACGGCAAGAGGTAAAAGAACGAAAACCCGGCAGCTGCGCATCGCGCAGGCCGGGTTTTTTGTTTTTCGGATTTGGGCGAAAGCAATCAGTTAGTCTTCGCGGAGTTCGGCTTCGCTCATAAAGCTGCGGTCGTAACGTTTCCAGATGTCGATGGCGATGCTCAGCGGCTTGATCATGGGCACGGTGTAGGTGTGGAAGCGCTTTGCGTACAGATATTCGCGGAATCTGGTCACATGGGTGCACAGGCCGCGCGGCGAGACGATAAAGGGCTTGTCGATGGAGCGCCTGAATTCGACCAGTCGTTCGGCCAGGTATTCCGACAGATAGGGGACCTGCAGATAGATGGCGGCCACGATGACATCCGTGCCAGGATCGCTTGCGATGATTTCAAGGGCGCGGATGAGCCGCCGATCGTCGCAGTTACCCAAGAGATCCAGTGGGTTGTTGCCAACATTGACCAGCATCTGTTCCAGGTCGTCGGGGCTTGCGGCCTTGATGTTTTCGCGCAGCAGATTTTGCAGCCGCCGCCTGGTTTCAGGACTGAACTCGGCCAGTTCCATGCCTTCGGCCGTGATCTGATCGGCCAGCAGAACCGCCGCGCCGCCACCGACGCTGACCACCGCCGCGCGTCTGCCCCTGGCCTTGGGTTGGGTGGCCAGGATGGAGAGCACGTTGACCATGATCTTGGGGTCTTCGGTCAATTCCTCTATGAGGTAGAATCCGGCCTGGGAGCAGCAGGCCCGGAAGGCTTCGTGGCTTCCGGCCAGGGACGCGGTGTGGGACATGGTCGCTTCCTTGCCGCCGCCGGAGCCGCCCTTGATGATGACCACCGGTTTTTTGGCCGCCACCTGCCTGCCGATCTCCATGAGCTTGAGGCCTTCGGACAATCCTTCAAGGTAGATGGCGATGACCTCGATGCGTTGGTCCTGGCCCATGTGCGCCAGAATTTCCGCCACGCCCACGCTGCTCGAATTGCCGCAGGACACCCACTTGCCCATGCCGACCCGGTCGGCTTCGAGCATCTCCATCAGTTCCATGCCGATGCCGCCACTCTGGGAGATGATGCCGATGCCGCCGGGTTCGCGGATGATGCCCGTGCGGTGGGGAGGGATGAACATGGTGTTCACCCCGGAAAAATTGTCGATGATGCCCAGGCAGTTGGGGCCGATATAACTGACCCCGTGCGTAAGGCTCAGGTTCCGCAAGCGGTTTTCGAGTTCGCGCCGTCCCGATTCGGCAAAGCCATCGCTGATGATGATGGCACCTTTGCCTCCGGCCAGGCAGAATTTTTCAAATTCGCGGACCACTGTTTCGGAATTGACGACAAAAACCGCCACTTCCGGAACTTCCGGCAGGCTCTCCAGATTCGGGTAGCAGCGCATGCCCTGCAAGACTTCCGTGCGCGGGTTGATGGGGTAGAGTCTGCCCAGGCGGCGCAGGTTTTTGAGCACGATGCCGCCCACCGTACCGGTGTTCGAAGCTCCGTAGAGGACCACCGAGGCAGGGTTGAAGATGGTGTTCAGGCTGGCCATTTTCTGGGGCGAGATGTCGGTCTGGCGGGGGTAGTGGACCGGCTCTCCGGCGATGAGGCGGGCGTCGACGATGGCGAAGCCCTCTTCGTAGACAATGACGGGATTGAGATCGAGTTCGTGGATTTCGGGGTGCTCGGCCATGAACCGCGATACGCTCACCGCCAGGCGGATGACAGCTTTTTTGTCCAGGGCCGGGCCGCGGAATCCGTCGAGGATGCGCCCAGCACGGGTCCGGTCCAGCATGGCCCGGACTTCTTTTTCCCCCAGAATGCCGATGCCGGGAGCCACGTCGGCCATGAGCTCAACAAAGCGACCGCCGGAGCCGATCATGGTCATGGGGCCGAAGCTTGGATCCTGGGTGGCGCCGATGAGTACCTCAAGGCCCGGTTTGACCATGGGTTGGATCAGGATGCCGTCGATTTGAGTGATTCCGGCGGCGCGAACGTTTTCCATGAGCCCGGCATACCCGGCTTCAAGTTCGGCCTCATTTTGGAGCCCGAGAAGAACGCAGCCCAGGTCAGTCTTGTGAATTATCTGGCTGGAAACTGTTTTCAGGGCCACGGGGTAACCCAGTTCCTGCGCCGCTCGTACGGCCTGTTCCAGGGTGCGCACCATGCGCCCCAGGACCGGGATGCCGTAGGCGTCCAGAAGGGTACGGCTTTGTTCGAATCCAAGTTGCGTTGGTTCCATGATGGGCTCCTGGGGTATGGCGATTTGTATGTTCATCATGATTGGCGCGGCGATTTTTTGCAAGAAGAGGCTGGGCGCGGCGGAGTATGTAGGGCGGTTCGAGCTTATTCCGGGCTGGCAGTGGTGAAGTATGGCGCGGGCGGTTCGGGTTTATCCGGGGTGGCCGCCTCGAAACTCCCTCGCGGGCCTCGTACGGCTGAATCGTTGTGTGCAGGACGTACGGCAGTGGCGGTGCGTCAGACAACGATTCCGCCAACGATGCCTGGCTCGGTCAGACAGTCGAGGCAACCACCCCGGATAAACCCGAACCGCTGCGGCGCTGTGTGGCAGCATTTTCAAAGAAGGGGGCGTTGAAATGACGGGAATCGAGCCGTTACGCCTGACATTGTGCGAAGCAGTGCTTTGTTAACGAAAAAAATGACGCACCCGCTTGACCTTGGCTTCTCTTGGGACAAGAAGGGTGACAGGATTGTTTGCTAAAATTCAAAATTTGCAGGGCGTTCAAAAATGGTGAGATGCAAGTAAGCGGAAAAATCCAGGGCGCGCGGTCATAGACAGATAAGCGCTCTGGATTTTTCCGCTTACGCAGCAGATCGCCGTTTTTGGACGGCCTGATCGTGGAGGACGTTCATGAGCATGGAGATTCTTGAGTTGGTCAAGCGACGGGATCCGGGCGAAGTGGAGTTTCATCAGGCCGTGACCGAGGTCATGGAGTCCATAGAACCGGCGCTGGAGCGCAATCCCGAATACCGCCGGGCCGGGATAGTCGAGCGCATGGTCGAGCCGGAGCGGGTCGTCATCTTTCGCGTACCCTGGGTGGACGATCAGGGCGAGGTGCACGTCAATCGGGGCTTTCGGGTGCAGATGAACAGCGCCATCGGACCATACAAAGGCGGACTTCGCTTTCACCCGTCGGTCAATTTGGGAATCCTCAAGTTTCTGGCCTTTGAGCAGGTCTTCAAGAATTCCCTGACCACCCTGCCCATGGGCGGGGGCAAGGGCGGGGCCGATTTCGATCCCAAGGGCAAGTCCGACAGTGAAGTGCAGCGCTTCTGCCAGAGCTTCATGCTTGAACTCTTTCGGTACATCGGTCCGAACACTGACGTGCCTGCCGGAGACATCGGCGTGGGCGCGCGGGAAGTGGGCTACATGTTCGGCATGTACAAAAAGCTCAAGAATGAATTCACGGGAGTGCTCACCGGCAAGGGCGCATCCTGGGGCGGCAGCCTGGTCCGGCCTGAGGCCACGGGGTACGGGGCGGTCTATTTCGCGGGCGAGATGCTCGCGGCCCAGGGCAAGACGCTGGAGGGGACGCGCAGCCTGGTTTCCGGTTCTGGCAACGTGGCCCAGTACACCATGGAGAAACTCTTGCAGTTGGGCAGTTCCCCGATCACGTTTTCGGATTCATCGGGTTACATCTACGACGAGTCAGGCGTCACGCCAGAGAAGCTCGCCTTTATCAAGCACCTCAAGAATGTGCGTCGGGGGCGGGTGCGGGAATACGCGGACGCGCACCCCGAGGCCGTCTTCACTCCGGCGGACTATGCGCTGGGGTACAATCCGCTTTGGGCGCACAAGGCGGACTGCGCCTTTCCCTGCGCCACGCAGAATGAAATAGGCCGGCGCGACGCGGAAAACATGGTCGCGGGCGGGGTGCGGGTCGTGACCGAAGGGGCGAACATGCCCACCTCGCATGAGGGCGTGCATATCTTTTTGGACAACGGGGTGCTTTTCGGTCCCGGCAAGGCCGCCAACGCAGGCGGGGTTTCTGTTTCGGGCCTTGAGATGACCCAGAACAGCATGCGCCTGAGCTGGACCCGGCAGGAGGTGGACGACAGATTGAAACTGATCATGAAGACCATTCACAAGGTCTGCATGGACACGGCGGCCACCTACGGCAAGCCCCTCAACTATGTCGTGGGCGCCAATATCGCCGGATTCGTGAAAGTGGCCGACGCCATGCTGGACCAGGGCGTGGTCTGATCCCTTTCTTGGCATTGACCCGTAAAAGCCGGTTCGCCGGCTTTTTTCTTGCCCGTTGCCCCGGAACAGCGCTTTGGATAGGCTTGGGGCCATTCAAGGAGACGCTCATGCCCTATTCGTCTGATCTGCATCTGGTGGCCCAGGATTCGGAATTTCGGAAGTTTCATGATCTCATGGCCAAAAAGGTCCAGAACATCCTGCTTGTCTCCACCGCCTATGACGCCTGGGTCATGGAAGAGGACTGCAAGCTCTCCGAACGCATCGTGTCCGAGTATCAGGGGTTGAATCTGAGTCGTCCGCCCCGCCTGAGTTGGGCCTCAAGCGCCGATGAGGCCTTGGCCTTTTTGGCGGAGCGCCCGTTCGAACTCGTTATCCTCATGCCGCAACTGGCCGAGCGCGAGGCCTTGAGCTTGGGGCAGAAGATCAAGGAACTCGGTCTTGGCATCCCCGTCTACCTTTTGACCCACCGCGAGGTTTTCCTGCCCGGGGAAACCCCGGCCGAAGGCATCGACCGCCAGTTTGTGTGGACCGGCAACGCCGATCTGCTGGTGGCTCTGGTCAAGAACGCCGAAGATGCCATGAATGTCGATTTTGACACGAAAAGCGTCGGCATCCGGGTCATCATCGTGGTCGAGGATTCTCCCCGTTACCAGTCCTGCCTCCTGCCCATTTTGTACCGCGAACTGGTGGTTCAGACCCAGGACGTCATCCGCGAGGGGCTCAATCAGGAACACCGCCTTTTGACCATGAGGTGCCGTCCCAAGATTTTGCTGGCGAGCACCTACGAGGACGCCCTGGCTCTGTTTCGCAAATTTGAGCCATATGTGCTGGGCGTCATTTCCGATGTGCGTTTTCCGCGCGGCGGCAGACTCGACGCCTCGGCCGGGGTGGATTTGCTTCGGGCCATCAAGGCGCAGCGCTTCGACATCCCGCTTCTGCTCATGAGCAATGAGCCGGACAATGCCCGCAGGGCCGGGGAAATCCCGGCCTGGTTCGTGGACAAGAACTCGGCCAGCCTGCTTGGTGACGTGCGCGCTTTCGTGCTGGAACGGCTCGGATTCGGGGATTTTATTTTTCGCAGCCAAGAGGGGGGGGAAATTTGTCGGGCCGGGAGTCTGTTCGCTCTTGAAGAGCGCCTGAAAACGATCCCCGCCGAGGCCCTTGTGCAGCACTCCCGCCACAATGATTTCTCGCGCTGGTTTTTCGCGCGCACCGAGTTCGAGCTGGCCGACCGCTTGCGGCCCATGAGCGAAAAAGACTTCGCCTCCCCGGAACTGCTGCGCAGCGGGGTCATTCAGATGATTCGGACCCGGCGGGAACAGCGGCAGAAGGGCATCGTCGCCAATTTCAATCCCAAGGATTTCGATCCGGGCACGGACTTTTTCAAGATCGGCAAAGGCTCCATGGGCGGCAAGGCCCGGGGGCTGGCTTTTTTATTTTCGATTTTGAACCGGATTCCGGGACTTGCGGAAAAGTATCCCGGCGTGGATTTTTCCATGCCCAGAACCCTGGGTATTTCCACGGAAGGCTTTGACGCCTTCGTAAAGCTCAACGCGTTCGAATTTCTGGCCAGCGCGGACATGCCCGACGACGAGGTGCGCACCGTCATCGAAAAGGGCCGCTTTCCCAAATGGCTGAAACACCAGCTTCGGGCATACCTGGCCAAGGTGCGCCATCCCCTGGCCGTGCGCTCGTCAAGCCTTCTCGAAGACGCCCAGTATCAGGCCTACGCCGGTCTGTACTCCACGATCATGGTCCCCAACAACCACCCCGATCCCGATGTGCGGCTGGCGGAATTGATTCTGGCCATCAAGCAGGTCTGGGCTTCGACCTTTTACCAGGCGCCAAAGGCCTTTTCGCGCCGGGTCAGCCAGCGCACCGACGAAGAAAAGATGGGGGTGCTGGTCCAGCAGGTCATTGGCGAAGATTACGGGGGATTTTTTTACCCCGCCATTTCCGGGGTCGCGCAGTCATACAATTACTATCCGTTCGGGCGCATGAAGCCCGAGGACGGAGTGGCCACCATCGCCTTCGGATTCGGCAAGATCGTGGTTGACGGCGGCCAGACCCTGCGCTTTTCGCCCTGCCACCCCAATATCCTGCCCCAATGCCCCACCGTGGAACTGGCCTTACGCACGGCGCAGACCGAGTTCTACAGCCTGCCTCTGGAGCGCTGGCCGTGGCCGCGCGCGGATTTCGCCCTCTCCCGGCGAAATATTGTCGAAGCCGAAGGCGTTGGGCCGCTTTCCCTTGTGGCTTCGACATTCCTGCCGGAAGAGGGGCGCATCCGCGACACGGCATCCATACCCGACAGGCCGAGGGTCTTGCTTTTCGCCCAGGTGCTCAAACACAAGGTTTTGCCGCTGGCGGAAATTTTAAAGGATGTCATGGGTATCGCGCAGTCGGCCATGGGCTGTCCGGTGGAAATTGAATTCGCCTGCAATCTTTACCCGGACAAGGAGCTTAGGCCCGTGTTCTCGTTGTTGCAGCTTAGGCCCATGTCCGCCCGTGCGGACCTGAACCGCGTAACCATCACCGACGAAGACCGCGCGCGGGCCTTTTGCCTGTCCACCCACGCCCTGGGCAATGCCGAGAAAACCGACGTGCGTGACATTGTCTTTGTGCGTCCCGATGCGTTCGAGGTCGACAAGACCGTGCAGATTGCCGCGGAAATCGGGCGTATCAATGCTTCGCTTGTGGCCGAGAATCGCAAATATCTGCTGGTGGGGCCGGGGCGCTGGGGAACGGCTGACCGCTGGCTCGGCATACCCGTGGCCTGGAGCGATATTTCCGGAGTGTCGGCCATTGTCGAAACCGCTTCGGCGCAACTGCGCGTGGAGCCTTCCCAGGGGTCTCATTTCTTCCACAACATCACCACGCTCGGGATCAATTACATTATGATGTCGGGCAAAGAGGGCGAGCGCTTCGATTGGCAATGGCTGGAGGGGCGCGAAGTGCTGACCAGGGACGAACATGTGGCGCATGTGCGGCTGGCCGCGCCCATGGTCATCAAGGTTGACGGTCGTAGCTCCCAGTGTGCCATCATACCCGGGAACGGGGAGACGGCCCGTCAGGAGAGCCTCACGCCCCTGGTTCAGGGTTGCTGCGCATTGGCATCCGGGGAATCAGGTTCGCCTGGGCCGTGCGCACTATGATGTCGCCGACGCGCTGGGACAGGCTGCTCTGCAGGCTCCAGCACTGGTAGTAATGGGGGACGCGCAGCGTTTCTCCGGGGGTGAGGTCGATCAGTTCGCCCGGCGCGAGGTGCGGCTTGGCCAGGAGGCTCGACACCATGCCGTACGCGCTGCCCTGCAGGATGAGGCCCTGAAAGCTGATGTTCGAGGGCATGACGTGTACGGGCGGCCGGATTTCCTCGCCGAAGCGCTGCCGGAGGAATTCGTGCTGCAGTGCGTCCTTGTGGTTGAAGATGACCATGGGCGCTTGGGTGGCAGCCTTTTTGTCAAACCCCCGTGGGCAATGGCGCTCCCTGAACTGAGGCGTGGCCACGCACAGATATTCCATGTCGCCCAGATCGTGGGTGACGAGTCCCTGGAAAGTGGCCGGAGTGGAGGTGATGGCGCCCTGGACCTCCCCCGAGCGCAGATAGGCGTGGGTCACGGACTGGTCGTCGACCAGAAGGTCGAAGAGCACGTTTTCGTTGGCCAGGATTTCCGGAATGCTGCGCAGGAACCAGTTGTCCAGGCTGTCGGCGTTGACGGCCAGGGTCATGGTTGCTGGCTCGCTGTTCCTGCCCGGCGCCAGTTCCTCGAAGAGCGATTCCTCCAGAACCGTCAGTTGCCGGAAATGGCGCAGCGCGGCCAAGCCTGCGGGAGTGGGCCTGACCGGAACCGAGCGCACCACGAGCATCTGCCCGATGCGCTCTTCCAGTTGGCGGATGCGCTGCGACACGGCAGACTGGGTCAGAAAGAGCGATCGGGCGGCTTTTTCAAAGCTCTGCTCGGTGATGACTGCGGTCAGGGCCTCAAGATGCTTGGTATCGATCATTAGTTTTATTTATGATTAAGAAAAATTATTCGTTTTCCTTATGCCAGGTTCTTGCCTAAGACGTGAGCCAGTGCAAAGCAAGGAGAACCTGATGATATTCACACCATTTCTGCAGGGCCTGGGAACGGGCGCGGGGCTCATCATCGCCATCGGAGCCCAGAATGCCTTTGTCCTGAACCAGGGACTGACCCGCAACCATCATCTCACCGTAGCACTTATCTGCGCGTTGAGTGACGCCCTGCTCATCACTCTGGGTTTGTCCGGCATGGGCATTGTTCTGGCCGGCAACGCCGGATTTGCCTTCTGGGCGACCTGGCTTGGAGCGGGGTTTTTGTTCTGGTACGGGCTGTGCGCCTTCCGGTCGGCCTTGCGTTCGGGAAGTCTCGGGCCGGAGGAGCGGGGAAGGATGGGGCTTGGGGCTACAGTAGCCGCGACCCTGGCCGTGACTTTTCTGAATCCGCATGTCTATCTTGATACGGTGCTTTTGCTCGGCTCCATCGGTGGCCGTTATCCAGAGGCGCAGCGTTTCTTTTTCGGCGCGGGAGCGGCCACGGCTTCATTGGCCTGGTTTTTGGCGCTGGGTCTTGGTTCGCGCCTTCTTCTGCCGTTTTTCCGCCGACCCGGATCATGGGCCGTGCTCGACGTGTTCGTGGGCTTGACCATGTGGGGAGTTGCCGCGTCGCTCATCGCGCCGGTCCTTGGCAGCTGATTCGAGGTTTTCTGCTCTTTACCCCGCCTCTTCGCCCGGCTATCACCTCTCATCGGAGGAAGGATGGCCAAAAATTACGATCCGCCTATGCACACGGCGGAACATATTCTCAATCAGACCATGGATCGCCTTTTTGCTTGCGGGCGCTGCTTTTCCGCGCACGTGAACCCGGACAAGGCCAAATGCGACTATCATTATTATCGCGACCTGACCGAGGCCGAAGCGCGGGACGTGGAGGCGCGGGTGTGCGCGGTCATCGCTGAGGACCTGCCGGTTACTGCCGAATCCATGCCCCGTGCCCAGGCGCAGGAGCTCTTCAATCTGGAGAGGCTGCCCGAGAACGCATCCGAGGATTTGCGCGTCATCCACATCGGGGATTACGACAGGTGCCCCTGCATCGGGGAGCACGTGGAGCGGACGGGTCTTCTCGGCGTTTTTCGCCTTACCTCCCATTCCCATGAAAACGGGGTGCTTCGGGTGCGCTTCAAACTTGGAAGATCACGCTGATGATGCCAGATCTTCCCGCTCACGGCGGAAATATCCGCTCCATGGCTGCTGCCCTTGGTTGCGCTCCGGAAGAAATCCTGGATTTTTCAGCCAACATCAATCCGTTGGGACCGCCCGCATGGCTCAGGCCCGTGGTGGCCCGCGCCCTGGCCCAGGCGTCCCATTACCCCGAACCACGGGCGGAGGAGCTTTGCCTGGTCGCCGCCAAGCGCATGGGTGTGGCCACTCAAAACGTGGTCGCGGGCAACGGTTCGTCCGAATTGCTCTACGCCCTGCCCAGGATTTGCGCCGCCAGGGGAATCGGGCGCGCCGTGCTGCCCGCGCCCTGTTACGGTGATTATGCCCGGGCCTGCGAAGCTGCGGGGCTGCGGTGTGAAAACCTGATTCTGCATCCAAAAACCGATTTTGCCATGGATTGGTCTGGCCTTGAGGCCTCTTTGCAGCAACCGGCCCTGGTCATTCTTGGCCAGCCCGGAAATCCGGCCGGAAACCTCCTTGATCCGGAACGCATTCTCGATGTGACCGACCGGCATCCCCAGAGTTTTTTTCTTGTGGACGAAGCCTTTGCCGATTTTGTGCCCCAGCTCGTGAAACTGGGTGCGGCGAATCGACCCAATCTGTTCGTGCTGCATTCCCTGACCAAGTTCTATGCCGTGCCGGGGCTTCGTCTGGGGCTTGGCTACGGCTGCGCGGAGGTGTGCGCTGCCCTTGGGGCCCTGCTGCCGGACTGGAGCGTTAACGCTCTGGCCCAGGCCGTGGGCGTCGAGGCTCTGCGCGACGACGCCTATGCCAGGCGAACCATGGACGCGGTGCGGGAATTGCGCTGCCGCCTGTCGACCGGCTTGGCGGCTTTGGGACTCAAGGTTTTTCCGGGCAACGCCAATTATTTGCTTTGTCGCAGTGAGACACTGGACGCGTATGCCGTGCAGGATCGGCTCGCAAAAAGTCGCATCCTGATCCGCAATTGCGCCAATTATGTCGGCCTTGATGCCTGCTATTTCCGGGTGGCCGTACGCAGCGCCGATGAGAACGAGTCGCTGCTGCAAGCCTTTGCGGAAGTTTTTGCGCTTGGCGAAAAGCGCGTGCGTCCTGCGCGCAAAATCCCGGCCATCATGCTGCAGGGCCTCTCATCCAACGCGGGCAAGTCGGTCCTCACCGCCGCCCTGTGCCGGATTTTTCTGCAGGACGGTTTTGCTGTCGCTCCATTCAAGGCCCAGAACATGTCGCTCAATTCCTTTGTCACCCGTGACGGCGGTGAAATGGGTCGCGCCCAGGTGCTGCAGGCCCAGGCCTGCAGGCTGGAGCCGGACGTGCGCATGAATCCTGTGCTCTTGAAACCCAATTCCGAGACGGGCTCCCAGGTCATCGTGCTCGGCAAGCCCGTGGGCAACATGGGCGTGGGCGAGTACATCAGCTACAAGCCGCGTATATTCGAGACGATCACCCGTGCCTACGACGAACTGGCCGCCTCGCGCCAGATCATGGTGCTTGAGGGGGCGGGCAGTCCGGCCGAGGTCAACCTCAAATCCCACGACGTGGTCAACATGCGCATGGCTCGTCATGCCGAGGCCAAGGTTTTGCTGGCCGGGGACATTGATCGCGGCGGCGTCTTCGCCTCCTTTGTCGGCACCATGGAGGTCATGGAGGAGTGGG
>Ga0265295_1005089_pt1 | contig 17132 bp, 10 predicted proteins | sample Munlansysbiofilm_FD_192503 | JGI IMG/M metagenome (GOLD analysis project Ga0265295, IMG submission 192503) | Leachate microbial communities from a municipal landfill in Southern Ontario, Canada - Methane capture system biofilm | ecosystem: Engineered > Solid waste > Landfill > Unclassified ...
AAACTGTATCAATCTTTTAAGCCATAAAGATTTTGGATATAAGTTTATAACCAAAGAAGATAACTTAAATGCACGAGAAAACAAAACATCTGCCGTACTTCTTAAAAAGATACTTATTGAAAGACTCTATGCTTTAAATAGCTATGAATACAAAGGGCAAAACTATAAATTTAGTGCTTCTAATATAGCAAAAGCAGTAGAGGACTTGGATGTATCTTTAAATGAAGGACTAATAGTAGCAAATGAGAAAATAACCAATCATCTTTTACTGGGTACTAGCTATGAAGAGAGCCTAGATGATGGTACAAAAAAAAGCTTCTCTTTTAAATATATAGATTTTGAAAATATCGAAAACAACCATTTTTATATAACAGAAGAGTTCATAGTAGACCGTGCCAACCAAAACGAAATTACAAAGACCAGAAGGCCTGATTTGGTTCTTTTTGTTAATGGCATTCCTCTTGTGGTAATTGAGCTTAAAAAATCCAGTGTAGATTACAAAAAAGGCATCAAACAACTCGAACGAGAACAAAAAAAAGATGAAATCCCGCATCTCTTTAAATACATCCAGCTAACCATTGCAGCAAATAGCAATGAAGCTAGATATGGAACTATGGGAACACCATTGAAATTTTATAGCTTATGGAAAGAGGAGGAGAGCGAAAAAGCGAAAGCCTTATTGCAAGCAATAGTAACGGATAGGGAAGTAACAAATCTTGATCTAACACTTTTTGCACTTTTGTCTAAAGATAGGCTTTTGAGGCTTATAAAACACTATATTCTATTTGACCACAAGACAAAAAAAGTGAGCCGGTATCAGCAGTTTTTTGGAATAGAAAAGACCTTAAGAAGGGTAGAAAAGATAACTGATGGCATAAGAGCTGGTGGACTTATCTGGCATACGCAAGGTAGCGGTAAATCCCTTACAATGGTGATGCTTACAAAACTCCTAAAACTCACCTATGCTAGTGCAAAAATCATTGTAGTCACCGATAGAGTTGATTTGGACGAGCAAATTCATAAAACCTTTGAAAACACAGACATCAAAGCAGGACGAGCAAGTAGTGGGAGTGACTTAATAGAGAAACTTCAAAGTGGTATTAGTGTGATTACAACACTGGTGCATAAGTTTGAAAAGGTAAGAAACTCAAAAACTGTCATCAATGATAATAATGTATTTGTGCTAGTTGATGAATCTCACCGCACGCAAGGTGGGGATTTGCACAATGCTATGAAAAAAGCTTTACCCTTTGCTTGTTATCTTGGATTCACAGGAACGCCCCTTTTAAAAAAAGAGAAAAACAAAAATAGCTTTTTAAAGTTTGGCGGTGAGATACATCGGTATACCATAGACGATGCTGTAAAAGATGGTGCAGTTTTACCGCTATTGTATGAGGGAAGACTTGTAGACCAAGAGGTATTGAGTCCAGATGGCTTGGTGCGAAAGTTTAATATGATTTCACGAGAGCTGAGTGAGGATGCAAAAAGAGATTTGCAGCATAAATGGGCAAGATTCCAACGCGTAGCCTCAAGCGAACAAAGGCTAGAACTCATAGCATTAGACATCAATGAACACTTTAAAAAGACTCTCAAAATGGCAAACAGTGGGTTTAAAGCAATGTTTGCAACAAGCAGTAAATACGAGGCTATAAAATATTATGAGATATTTGAAGAGTATGGAGATATTAGAACAGCCTATGTAATCTCAAGCAATGAGCACGAAGAGCTTGACGGGGGCAATAAAGAGTATGTTGCAAAAGCTTGGCAAGAAACCATAAAAGGCCATGGGGGCGAAGAAGAATATCTGAAGTATGTTAAAAGTGAATTTGTGTATGGCGATGAGATAGATTTGCTTATAGTTGTAGATAAGCTACTAACGGGCTTTGACGCTCCAAGAGCCAGCACTCTATATATCGATAAGCAATTAAAGGAACATTCACTATTGCAAGCAATAGCTAGGGTCAATAGACTATATGATGGAAAGGATTATGGATATATTGTGGATTATAGAGGGCTTCTGGGGGAACTTGATCAAGCTTTAACAAATTATGCCTCCCTTAATGGGTTTGATAGTGAAGATTTGACTGGTGCGGTGATAGATGTGAGAAGTGAGATAGCCAAGGCTAAAACTTATTACACGCACCTAGAAGATCTCTTTAGTGGTGTCAAATTTAAAGATGACCTAGAGAGTTATGTGGCGGTCTTGGCAGATATTCAAAAAAGAGATGATTTTAAAGAGTGGCTGTCATATCTGGCCAGAGCTTTTAAATTGGCACTCAGTAGTGAAAAAATTGATGATATCCTGAGTGAGAATGAGATCAAGCTATACAAGAAGAAAATCAAGTTTTATAATGAGCTAAGAAAAGTAGTCCAGCTAAGATACCATGAAACTTGTGACTTTGGGAAATATGAAGAACAGATGCAAAAGCTACTGGATACTTTTGTGAGTGCAAAAGAGGTTAATGAGCTAACAAAGCTTGTAAATATTTTTGAAACAGAGTTTGAAGAAGAGGTTCATAGGGTTGAGGGCAAGAATGCAAAAGCCGATACAATTTTAAGCGCTGTTAGCGCGGTAGTAAAAGAAAAAATGGAGTCAAATCCAGCTTTTTATAAGTCAATCGCTGAGCAAATTGAAGACGTGATTGATGAATATAAAGCCAAAAGACTTAGTGAAGAGGAAAAGCTAGCTAAGGCTAAGCAATTAAAAGACCTCATTACTGGCATGGCAAAACCAAATCTTGATAAATACCCAAACGAATTTGAAGATAAAAAAATTCTGCTTGCTATTTATGATAACTTGAGCGATATTTTAGGTAGTTTAGAAGTTGTGGACTTTGAGCTCATTATTAAAAATTTGACTTTGAAATTTGATGAGATTTATTCAGAGGCTGCTAAAAAACCAGAGTGGCACAAAAACAAAGATGTTGAAAACGAAATAACAAGTGCAATGGAAGATGTTCTTTGGGATGTAGAAGATGAATATGATATATTAATCGAGAACAAAGAGAGGATTTATCAGATAATTAGGGGCATCGGGATAAGTTATTATGCTTGAAAATAATAGAATAAACTATCTTGTAGTATGGGGTTAATATGAGAAATTTAAGTAAATATCTCTCGTTTAACGAGGCAAGGACCTATGTTAGAAAGCAAAACTTAGAGAATACAAGAGCATGGAAAAAATGGTCAAAAGGAACCTTAGAGGGGAAAGATAGACGACCTGATTTTATACCATCAGCCCCTGATGTTGTATATAAAGACGATGGTTGGATTAGCTGGAGTGACTGGATAAATGAAAGTATTGAAGTAGTGTATTTATCTTTTGAAGAAGCAAGAGATTTTGTTAGAAATCTAGGTCTTAAAAATGGCATACAATGGCAAAAATATTATCAAGGAAAAATTGAGGGACTAGAAAAACCAAATAATATCCCATGGAATCCACAAGTGGTTTATGCGGATAAATGGAGTGGAATAAAAGATTGGCTAGGAACGGACTGGAGAAACTTCGATGAAGCTAGAGAATTTGTAAGAAATCTAGGATTAAATGGGCAAGTTGAATGGAGGCTGTATTGCAAAAATGAACTAGGTGGACATGAAATAAAACCCACTGACATTCCTGCAAACCCAGCAAGCGTATATGAAAATAGTGGCTGGATTGATATGTCTGACTGGCTGGGGACGGAAAGAAGGAGAAGATCAAATAATAGTGAAGTTGATTACACATGGTTGCCGTATGAGGACGCCAAGCAGTATGTCCGGTCATTGAAACTATCATCGCTTGATGAGTGGAAAGCATATATAGACAGTAGAATTGAAAATTTACCGCCAAGACCCAATAACTTACCCAAATCACCACAGTTTGTATATAAAAACGCTGGATGGACCAATTGGAGTGATTGGTTTGGCTATGATGAACAAGATATTTTAGACGAAAAACATGTAATTCAAAACAAAGAGATAGAAATTCAATCTGAAAACAAGTCGGAAGTCCCCAGCTTTGATTTAGAATGCTTAGTCAAGGAGTTTAAGGACAGTTTGGTTGTAAGTAAAATACTTTCAGCTCTAGATATTGATACTAGCCTAAAGTCTATTATAGAGTTAAATCTCAATGCTAGCGATGTTCGTGAAATTGAAGAAATATTTTTTCATTTCAGGGGACAGCCAGGAAAGCTCTCTTCCACTAAAAAAGCTTTCGTAGGGTTAATTTTTTTAGTGTATGTTATATACAAAATAGAGCCGGAACTCAGCTACTCATCACTGTGGGGGCCAATTGTTGAGGAAATTGAAAAATATTCAAAGGTCACAAGGCACTTTTTATCCTCTTACTTTACGAACCAAAATTATCCAAATTTCTTTTTAAAAGAGTCCATAGAATATGCATGTAGTTTATTTCATTTTAGAAATAATTTTGATGCAAAAGACGAGCAACAATATATTAGGAATACAATCTTGTTGCAAATTGGGCTTTTAAATAAGAGCCTAGACCATCTAAAACTTTGGCTGTCTAATTATAATTTGCCTGTTACTGTCTCGGAACTTTTAGACGTGGATTCACAAAACTATTCAAAAGAATTTAGTGATGGATGGAGGGTTTTAAGAAGGTATAGAGACAATATATTGTCTAGCGATCAAGCAAAAAACATTTTAACTCAAAATATTTGGTTCAAACATCTCAATTTAGATGAATTACTAAAAGCATCTAAACAAAGAGCTAAAAAGCAATTAATGCTTACACATGATGAGAGCCTAACTGTCTTTTATCTTGAAAAAATTAATTACTCGGATGATGGCCTAAGTTTTACAATTAATGCACAAGACCTTTATTCACTAAATTTGAGCGGATTTAGATATGAAATTTACATAGATGATGAATATAGAGGCGTTTTGATTGCTAATAGTTCAAAAGAGCTTATATTGGAATCACCAATTACTATTTTTAACCCAGATACAAATCAGGTAGATTTAGAACTAAGAAATGAAGATAATGATGTAGTATTTGCTACAGAAATAGTGCTATTTGATTTTAGCGAACAAATGGTATTGTTTGATGAAGATGGAAATATCCATCAAAACATATTCAAAAAATTAAATGCTCATAGAAAATATCATATTTTAATGGATTCTGATTTGGATTGCGATTTTAATGAGGACTTTCAAAGAGAGTATTTTGACGGATATGCTACATTAGTTCCATTTATCGGATACAAAGATAATTGTAAAATTACATACAATGATGAAATATTATTTGAGTTGAATTTTACAGAAAATGTTGAAAAACCTGAATTTATAGATCAATTGGTTTTATATACAACAGCTAATCCTTCTTTTATATTGAATAATGAATATACTTTTGAATTGAAAATTATGCAGATTGATTCCAAAACGGAAGAAGTTGATTTAAAAATATTGCCTCAAGAAGCTAAAATCATAAAATGGTCATATCTGGGTGGTTATGCAGATAGTGATGATATTGAAAATAACAGCACAATAAAAAGTAAATTGTATCCTGAAATGATTACTTCCCCAAAGCATACTCTGCTTATTAAATATAAAAACAGAGTATTTAAAAAAGTAGTTTATTGTAACTTCTTTGAAAAACAAACTCAATATAGATTATTCCAGATGGGGAATGATGCAACCGTTAAACTAGTTGATAGAACCAGCTATTTAACAAAACGCGATTTAAAAAAATACAAGTACTACTTGAGCGATTTTAGCAATACAGAGCAATTTTATATTAAAAACAAATCCACCTTTTATCAAACTGTTAGACCAAATAAAATTATAAATTTTGCAAAGTTTGGTGGGTTTGGGGAAACAGTTTTTATTGCAGAACATTTATTTAATTCGCCACTGGTAACTATTTTTAGCTATAGAGACAGCGATGAGAATATCTCGCTCAATCAAGATAAATTAAATGAAGTTAGGATTTATAAAGATTTACCACAACAGTGCAAATTGATATGTTTGTACCAAAATTTAGAAAACAATGAATTTTTATATCAAGATATACAAGGATATATTGAAAACGATAGAGTTGATTTTGAGAATAAATTAGTCTCAATCATTGTTGTGCAAGGCAATAGTGTTATTGATAGCTCTTATGATATAAATTTCCTTGAAAATTTTAATGACCATAAAAATGCTGAAATTTTTAAAAATCTATTAGTAGCAAATTATCCTTTTTTATCCAAAGAATCTCATACAAAACTGTTAAGAAAATTCATAATACATGAACCAGAAGAATTTTTCTCAGTTTTTTATAATGATAAAGTCATAATAAATGAAAATTTAGTAAGATTGGATTTTTCGAGAATAAATCTTTTAATAGAGCACTTGTTGTTTGGCTTAATTATTGAAACAGATAGAAGTAGACAAATACTGCAAAAAGCTATACTTAACAACAAAGAAGAGTTATTGCTCAACACCCCTATAGTACTTTTTCAATTGCTAGTGTCAAGTGATTCAAAAAAATTGCTTAATTACTTTCATAACTTAGTAGCCGACGTGGAGATGGGGGATGAGAGGGATGATAGCTTTGTAGAACTGATGGTTAACAGTCTATTTAACACGACAACATTAAGTGGCCCACAAAAACATAATTTAAAAGTTGCTATGCACTACATCAATGGCTCATATTATTTAAAAAAAGCATTGGAGAAATTAAATGGCTAAATATTTAGATGCGATTGAATTATCAAATAATTTAAAAAATAGGCTTGAAGAGATAGTTTTGAGCAGTATCAATGTAAGAGACGAAGAACTCCAAAATGAGTTAAGCGAAATAATCAGATCAAATGATGGCCTAATATCCGAGATACTTGTAGAAGGAGCATTTTCTGCAAAAAAACATGATGATATTTTAAGAAACATTCCATTTTTGAATAAAAAGTTTTTAGATTTGCTTGACTTAAATAAAGTATTTAATCCAAATTTTTATCCGTTTAAGCACCAATTTGAAACTCTTGAAATTGTCAATGAGATGGATAGTGACAATAAACCTGCAATTGTTGTTACTGCGCCAACAGGTTCAGGTAAAACAGAATCATTTTTACTTCCAATGCTAAATGATTTAGTTTCTAACCCAAGAAAATCGGATGAAAAAGGTGTTAGAGCTATCATACTGTATCCTATGAATGCACTAGTGGCAGATCAAAACAAAAGGCTATTTTCGTATCTAAAAGGCCAATCAAATGTAAGCATGTTCTTTTATAACAGTGAAACTCCTGAATCAAAAAAATATGCTACTGACGAGTTTGACGATAAATGCTTTATAAAAACGAGAAGAGAAGCAAGAGAAAATCCCCCTGATATTATGATTACTAACTATTCTATGTTGGAATATATCCTAGCAAGACCAAACGATTTTCCTTTAATTGGTAATGCGCTTAGAACAATAGTAGTAGATGAAGCCCACTTATATACAGGCACTTTAGCAGCTGAAGTGTCATTGCTTTTAAGAAGAGTAACCACTAAGGCAAAAGTTGATAATTCAAAGATATTATATATTGCAACAACTGCAACAATTTCTGATGATAAACAAGAACAACAAGGTTTTTTTGGTAAGTTTTTTAATAAAGATAATATTCAAAAAGTGTCTGGAGAAAAAGAGTTTAAAGAAATAGATACAAATATCAATGTTGATAATGAAATAGAACAGTTTATAGATATATCTTCTATGATTTTAAAGTCTAATTTAGATTTATACAATGAATTTAAGGGGTATAGAGTATTTCCTAAAATACTTAAGATATTGTCTGAAAAATATACAATTCAATTTACTGAGTTATTAAAGTTAGTCTCTTCAAGTATAGAACCAAGAACTTTATTAAATATTTTTACGATAGGAGCAAAAGCTCGTTTGAATGATAATGAGTTGCCATTACTTCCACATAAGTTGCATTTGCAAGTAAGAAGTTCTCAAGGTTTTTCAGTTTGTTCTAATCCAAATTGTCCTGATTCTAAAATTGAAGGTATAGGTAAAATTCATCACGGAACTTTTTATAACTGCACTACATGTCAAAGTCCGACTTTAAATCTTGTGAGATGTTCTGAGTGTAGTGAGCATTTTTATCATGGTAAATTTAATGATAAAGACACTCTATATTTAGAGAGATTTTTTAAAGATGACACAAAAAGTGAAAATAGCCATATATTGAGCTTTAAAGAGTCAAGTGAAGCAGTTTACATTAGCAAAAACGGTAAGAAATGTTCAGAGTATGATTACAACAATAAATTTTATAAACATTCCGTTTGTCCTATATGTTCAAACGAAGAATTTTATGGGCTAAGTGTGAGTGATCAATTTTTAATTCCATTAGTAGCAGAAACAATGCTTGTAAATATGCCCGAAATAGATAAAGAAATTAATGTTTTCTTGCCTGCCAAAGGGAGAAGGCTTTTAACTTTTTCAGATAGCAGGAGTGCGGCTGCCAGACTTGGCCCGCTTTTAACGATGCAACATGAAACACAACTATTTAGAAGGTTATTGGTAGAGGCTATACAAAAGAATATTCATAGAAACCAAGATAATGGTTTAAGGGAGTACTATTTAAGCGAAATCAAGGAAAATGAACTAAGGCTATCAAGCATTGAAAACCCACTAGTAAGGAAAAAACTTCTAGATAGAATTAATGAACTAAAGGTTGAATTATCAAAAATGGATTCTGGACTTTCTATTGCTGATTTAGTAGAGAGTGTTAAAAAACATCCAATGATTGGGGAGTTCTTTGACAGAGAGAGAATGAAAGAGCAGTCGGCTGAAGAAAGAGAGCAGTTATCATTTGATAAAAATCAAGAATCGATTAAGAAAAATCTTTATATCAAAATAGTGGAGGCGCTGATTACGCCAAATATCAAAGATATAAACCTTGAAAGCCTAGGGCTAATAAAACTTACATACCCTGGAATCGAATCCATACATTTATCAGACAAATTTTTAAATATTTTCATTAATCAGTTTGAAATTTTTCAATATATTAAAAATAGTTTCCTGAGTATTTTTTTATATATTTTACGAGAACAAAGGGTCGTCACATCAGAATCTTCGAGTCTAAATATCAAGGACTATGAGCTTTCCAAGGTTGGATTAGGGCAATATGTCGCCTATGATGCCAAAAACAAAAATATATTTAATCTCAAGGTAGCAAGTCGAAGTTTTATTTATAGATTTACAGGGTCATTGCTAAGAACTTTTGAAGTCAATGATTGCGAAGAAAATATTTATGCTTTTTTGGAATCCGTATTTGATACATTTGTAAGTGCTGCAAAAAGGGATGATATCAGATGGTTGGAGCACAAAAAAGTTCAAACAGACGATGAAAGAAGTGTTGATGCATTTAGGGTGGTGTTTTGTGAACTATCTATTGAAATACCACAAGTTCTATATTTAAATACTATTAATAAAACTATTTGGCAAGAAGCTATAAATGGGATTGTTCCTGAAAAACATAGTATTGTGGAATTAAGAGAAGTTACACAAAGTGATTTGGATGCAGATCCATATTTTTCAAGATATAGAAAAATGTATCTCAACCCTTCTAGGGAACTTAGCATGGGATTATGGGCGGAAGAACACTCTGCTCAGCTTGCACAAAAAGAAAACAGACGATTACAAGATTTGTTTATACAGGGGAAAAGAAATGTACTATCTGCTACAACTACGCTCGAAGTAGGGATTGACATTGGGGGCTTAAGTGGTGTGTTAATGGCTAATGTGCCTCCAAATAAAGCAAACTATATTCAAAGATCAGGGCGAGCAGGAAGAAGGACCGATGGCTCATCCATAATTCTCACTTACACGAAGACAAGGCATTTTGATCAAAATGTATTTAGAGATTTTAAATTTTATTTGGATAAGCCTCACAAAAAATTAACAATATCTCTTGAGAAAGAAAAAATAGCGACAAGGCATTTTAATTCATTAATGCTATTCAAGTTTTATGAAAATCATGCAAGCAGCAAAGATGCACGAATTTTTGATTCATTCAAAAAAATGGGATATTTTGTAGGTATATATGAAATACCAAAGCATACAGATAATCCTTATGCTAGGTTAGATTTTGAAATGGATAAGAATTCTATTTATAATAAATTTATTGAGTTTTTGACTAATTTTGAGATTATTGAAGATGATAAAAAAGCATTTGATGAGATTTTTAAACATACAAGCAAGGCTCTTGATTATCAACAATTAATTAAAACTTTTTGTGATCAAGTCCAGGCTATGAGTACGACATATATCAATGGCTTAAAAGAGCTTTATTCGGATTGGAATTTTGCCACAAGTACTAGTCATAAAAATGCAGTTAGATATAACATCAAGCAGAAACATAGTGAAAGTTTAATTGAGATTTTCTCAAATGCACAAGTTTTACCAAAATATGGATTTCCTATAGATATAAAGACATTGCAAGTAATTAATGCACCTAAGATGTTTGAGTTATCAAGAGGTAGTTTTTTGGCATTGTCTGAGTATGCTCCAGGTTCAAAGATTTTAGCAGGCGGTATGCTAATTGAGTCTAAAGGGATTTCAAAACACTTTACTGGTGAAAACTTAGATGAAGCATTTGGTGAAAAAGGGTTTACTTATCTTTGCGATAAAGGACATTTTTTTACGTCACCGTATATTAAAGTTCACGAGTGTAGTATGAGTGGTTGCAAAGGGGTTGTTAAACCTGCTTCAAATTATTTGATACCTGAGCACGGATATATAACAGCCGCATCTGATAAACTGTCCTATAGAGCAGGTAGCCCTGAAAAAGTAGGAAGATTAGAGATTCATAGTGCAATTCATACAAGTTCAGAAAATGATATTAATTTTACATATGATGATTTTTCTATTATTTATAAAGAGAAAGCACTTATTTTTGGGATTAATAGAGGAAATAAAGGCTTAGGATTTGCAATTTGTACTAAATGTGGTTATACAAAATCAGAAACAGAAAAAGTCAATACAGGCAGTTATGATAAATTGCCAACATCATTTAAAAAACATTCATCTATCTATAGTGAATCATCTGCAAATATATGTTTAGAAACCTCCCCGACTATATGGAGAAATCATAATTTGATGGCTAAAATGGTTACAGATGCTATTATGATTATTCCAAAAAGAGATATCGCAGATATTACTATAGCTCAAACTTTAGCCAATGCAATGCAGTTAAGTGGAGCAGAAGAGTTAGGTATTGATGAGAGGGAGATTAATGCTCTTACTCAAGAAGTTGATGGGAAATTGAATATATTAATTTATGATAATCAATCAGGCGGTGTTGGATATGTTTATGATTTAGCAAAAAATCGATGGCATGACTGGCTAGAGAAAACAAGAAAAAGACTCTTTATAGATGAAAATCACAATGAGGAGTGTTTAAGCGGCTGTATTAAATGTGTAGTTACAATGAATACAAGTGAACCACTACCAAGAAGGGAAACTTTGGATTATCTTGAAGGTAAAACAGTGCCTAAAAATGAAGATATCAAGACAGTGAAGAAAAAGGTTGTAAAAAAAGAGGTGAGTAATGTTGATAGATTCAAAAAATTCAAAAAGTAGATTCCAGAGTGCTTGAAAATATCAGAATTACTAAAAAAGATGTAAAAAACATCACTTTAAAAGTCAAACCTTCTGGTGAAGTAATTCTAACTGCCCCAAAAAGTGCAAGTGAAGAGCATTTAAAGTTTGTGGTTAAAAAAAGAGCTAAATGGATTGAGAAAAAGAAAGAGTTTTTTACCTCATTTAACGTGATAGAAAAAGAGTATGTAAGTGGGGAGGATTTTAAATACCTTGGTTGTAGTTATAGGCTAAAAGTAATTGAATCAAAAAAAGAGAAAGTTAAATTGCAAAGAGGCTATTTGGAAATCTATGTTAAAAATAAAAATGATTTAAAACGAAAACAAAATTTGGTTTATGAGTGGTACCATGAAAAAGCATTATTCCATTTTTTTAATATTTTGCAGGAGTGGAATAAAATAGTAAAGAAAGATATAAAAGATATAAAAATTAGGCAGATGAAAACCAGATGGGGAAGCTGCAGTCCTCATAAATCCTATATCAATTTAAACATAGAGCTAATTAAAAAGCCGCGGATATGCATTGAGTATGTTATTTTTCACGAACTAGTTCACTTAATCTGGCCAAATCACTCTAAAGAATTCTATAATTACTTATCGCTTTATATGAGTGATTGGAAAGAAAGGAAAATTTTATTAGAAAAAAAATAGCCCTTTACTATTTTACTTTTGGCGTTGGTGCCGGCCCTTCAAAAGGATTATATTCACCTTCGGGAATGATAAATTGTTCTAATGAGAATTGATATGCTATTGAGTCACGACGAATATTCCAAAGAGTTGGAAACTTTAGGAATTGAAACGGTGGCTTAATTTTTTCTAAGTTGAAAGAATTTTCCTGAAGGCCATGTAGGTTAATACCTGTGATGATTGAGCAAAATGTTTTGTATTTTTGAAAATTCATTTCTCTCTTAAGGTAGTGTGTATAATAATAACAAATCACATATCTTTCTACCTGATCAAAATTAACTTGTTCATGGAAGTAGGTTAAATTTCTGATTAAATTATCAAGTCCAGAATAAAGTGACTTGTCTTCTATTGATTTAAGTGCATACTTCAATTTACTTGTAGTTGATATATGATCTTTCATAATATTTTTTAAATTAAAAATACCATATAGTATATTGACTATATCTATATAAAATAAATATGGATACAGGTTGGCGCTTAAGCGGTTTGTGTATTTTAAAATAGTCTTATATTTCGATCTCGATAACAGTGTATCCAAATTGTCTAGTTTGATTTTGTAGCGTTCGTTAATATTGCTGTCCCCAAACTCAAATGTTTTCATAAGACAAATTGTTTTTTCTAACCAATTCTTTTTTTCTTCTACTGTATACCTGATATCTTTGTCAACCCACAGTGGATGGGAAAGAATTTCCATAAGATGCAAATGAATCGCACTAGAGATTTCATTCTTGGCAATTTCTAAATAATATTCATAAGCATTTCTTTTTCTCTCTCTCGTATTTTTCCCAATAAAACAAATTTCATCTTCAGCGCCAAAGTCATGATTCTGAACATAAGAAATAGCTAAGTCTTTTGAGCCTTCTTCATGATAATAAGTGGCAATAGATTTAATAATAAATTCTTTTTCAAATGGAGTATGCATTGCCAGTAAATCAAAAATGCTTCGAATAAGTTTATCGCCTTTAAAATAAGCCCCATTGTAAATATCAAACGTACACCTGAATAGTAGATGAAAGTCTGTTAAAGTATCAATCTTGATTTTAGGGAAAATTTCATTTGTTGCTATTATAATTTTTCTTGCGAGTTTTGAGGAAATGGGGATACCAAAAAGTTTGTCCTCAATATCCATCAGCTACCTCCCTAGGCTTAAAAATTAGTTTAAAATTGAAAATAAAATTTTTTCGTATTATAACACAATATTCCACTACTACTACTGCAAAGACCGCAAAGAATCAACTTGGCTGGATAACTTTACCCTCATTCTTTCACCGTTTTCATTTCTAACTTTCCACTTTTTAGGCACTTTTAGAAAAGAGTTTCCCATAATGAGTTTGTGACATAACCTCATACTCAAACAAGCTGATTACATGTTTTATCCCAACAAAGATGGAGATAAAACATGTAATCAGCTTGTTAAAAATCAAAGAGATTTTACGACATAGCACTAAACAAATATATTCTTAAAAAATACTTAATCTGCCTCACATTTTATGGCCCATCGGTCTAGCATTAAGGTGAATGAATTGCGTAGAATTCTCCTAAAAACAGGAGAAACCAAATGACAGAAAAAGAAAAAGTTTACTTCGAGATGTTTGGCAAAGAGTACTTGACGCTAAAGGAAAGTTGCCAGATATGGCGAAAACCGGGCTATTCAACACTGTCAAAAATATTACCGAAAATCGGTTACAGGGAAGGGGTAAGAAGGGGTCTGATTCCGAAATACAGATTCATAAGCGGCAGTTATCTGTTTAAAATTTCCCACATTTTAGATTTCTTGAATGCGCATGAGGAGAACGTCAATGGATAACAAAAAATACGAAAAAGATGTTGCAAGAATCACAAAACTCAATCGTGAGTCGCAGAATTCACGACTGCGGATGTTTGCAAGAGTCGATACCGAAGCGAAAATAGAAATTATGAAAAGTCAAAAGAAACTGTTTCATGAACTTAAAAATAGCGGATTTTATAATGAAGAAAATGCCACATTAACGCTAGCATCTTTAATACTTTCAGTAGATAAAATAGTAAATAATCTTAATGGAGTTCAGTTTAATTTGCTGAAATTCAATTCACAAAATCAAACGAAAGGAGGAAATAAAAGAGAACAGATACTCGGATATTGGGCAATTATCAAAGAACTCAGAGAGCAAAAAATGAGTTTTCGTAAAATTGCAAAATATCTAAAAAAGTATCACAAGTTTGAAGTTTCCTACAGTGCTATATATGTATTGTGGGCTGAAATTGAAAATAATAAATAGGAGAAATTATTATGTTACAAAATATCATTAATTCAGAAAACAAGAATTGGTCATTACATACGGCGTTTTGTTCCCGAAAACAAGATTTTAGACTGATTTATGCTGTAGATTATGGGACAAAGCAAAAATCTCTGCTTTTTGCATCATTGGCCTTTAAAGATTTATTTTATACTCAGTCTTATGCTGAATTGATATGGATTAAAGAAATGCTTAAAATTTTTTCCTATGAGAAAAATAGCGATATTTCTGATGGAGAAAATTTCATTGTTTCACAAAAAAAACATGAAAGTGGACTGATCCAAAAGTCGCTCCACCTCAAATTTATCAAAGGTGACAATGTATACCTTGATAGGGCAGAAGCACGAACCATTGCAACGATTATCAGTCAAGCTATTTTTCAGTATTCTAAAAAACCCTTGCTAGAAAAAAATGTTTTTCAAGTAAATGCACCAAAAATAGGTATGTACAACAAGTCCAGCGTTGCTAAAGCGCAATTAGACGCTGAAATTGAGCAAATGAAGCAGCTTGGATTGCCTGAAGAATTGCATGATCAAGTTGTGGCCTCTATATTTGAACCCATTGCAATCCCTGAAGGTTAGTTTTGTAACCCACTGGGCCACATTTTGGTGGTAACTTTATGCCTTAGATTGGGAATCAGATGGGCATAGCGCATAGTCATCTCTATATTTTTGTGGCCCAGTTGCTCTTTTATTTGTAAAATATCAAGTCCTGCTTCGGCAAGCCAGCTGGCATGTGTATGCCGTAATGAGTGGGCGGTAATTTTGTATTTTGTGTCCTGTTCTTGATTCCCAGGAATCACTGCCTCTACGGCAGTCGCAAAGTAATTTGGCATCCTTAAAATAATGCCACCAGTGCTATTTGTGATAACATTATCATTTTTTCTGGCTTCATAAAGATGTAATAAGGTCTCTTTTAGCAGATCATGTATGGCAACGTGTCGGTCGTTGCCATTTTTTGTTTTTTTGAAATAGATAGTATTGTTATTGAAGTTCACATCAGACCATTTTAGAGGTGTCTCCTCTCCAGTCTTATTTTTTTTGGATGAAGCACCTGTAATTTCACTAAATCTTGCACCTGTAAAAAGCAAAAGTACTGTCAAGTGGTAAGTGAGGGGATGGATAGATTTTAGAACATCTAAAATCTCTTTAGCTTCCTCTTTTGTAAGGTATGCTTGGCGTTTATTGTCAATTTTAGGCATCTTGACTTTACCATTACTGAGAGGATTTGTGAAGTTTTTTATTAAATCATGCTTGAGCGCATAATTGATAATTGTCCGAATAAGTGTCAATTGATGTTTGAGCTTTCAAACCTTTTGCAAAAAGATCTTGCTTGAATTTTTCAAAATCTAAAGAGTTCAAACTTTTTACACTCTTATTTCCAAAAATCGGCTTGATATGCTTATTATAATTTTGCTCATCAATAGTCCAAGATTTTTTATCCGCTTTTGCATAAATAAAAAACTCTTCCCAGAGATCATCAAGCTTTAACTTAGCAATTCTACCGCCTCTGATGATAGGTTCTTGGTCGTGTTGAAGTTTGTATTTGACTTCGATGAGTTTTGCGTACGCATCTTTAACACTAAAGTCCGATGTTGCGGTTTTCTTGCCAACTTGAACTTTTACAGGCTTGCCAAATTCATCACGATAGTTAATGTAATAAGAGATGTCGCCATTTTTTAGTTCGTTGACCCAAACACCTTCGTATTTGCCCCCTGCTGGTTTTAGTGCCATTACTTATCCCTATGTTTGAGACTATTTTCAAAAATAGTATATTTAGCTTCCGAACCTTCCTTAATAGACCACTCTTTTATTGATTGAAGATCATATTCATTTTGTTGGGCAACCCATATAGCTTGTTGCAATGATTGCTCATCATCCCAATGGTAATATGCAGCAAGTCTATCTTTGATACAGTCTGTTGGAGTTAAAAGTCTTAGTACACCGGCTTCTGTATCAATTTCAGCAATATTTTCAACAGGTGCATCACCAACACCTAATGGACCAGAAGGAAACTCTATAAAAAATTTTGTATCGTCATGTACAAAATATTTATTGTGTTCTTTAAATCCAAGTTCCTTCATTACCGCATGGATCTTTTTAAATTGTTCATTGTATTGGTTGATTAGATCTAAATCCCAAGATGTATATTCACCTCTACTATAAATTTCTACACATGAACCACCAGAGAGAACAACATGTATATCTTTAGCGATAAGAGCATCACATATCAGTCCTCCTAGTTCTTTTAAATCCATATCTTTAATTTGTTTTTTCATAAAGGTTTTCCTACTCTTCTTGGTCGTTTTCTTTGCATATCTAGTTTTTCTTTTAACTCTGGTTTGTAATATAGTCTCGCTTTATCAAGTAATGTAGTAAGCTCAGGAAGAAATGCATATCTTGGATTAAAAAAATAGATCTTAGTTCGACCAGACATTTTACTTAGTGCCAAACCATTCTCTTCAAAATGTTTCAGTTGGTTTTGGATAGAGGGTAAAGACGCATCAAAATATTTAGCTATTTCTCGTGCATAACCTTCTTTGAATACAAGAAGATACTGTAAGGTTAATTCTCGGTTTTTGGTACCCAAAAGTGCTTC
>Ga0265295_1005090_pt1 | contig 17128 bp, 11 predicted proteins | sample Munlansysbiofilm_FD_192503 | JGI IMG/M metagenome (GOLD analysis project Ga0265295, IMG submission 192503) | Leachate microbial communities from a municipal landfill in Southern Ontario, Canada - Methane capture system biofilm | ecosystem: Engineered > Solid waste > Landfill > Unclassified ...
TCTGTTCGTAGGTGTTGCGGAACGATTGGCCCTCATCCAGTTCATCCTCCCGAGCAAGTCCCTCTCTCTCGCCGGCGACAAAGGCCGTCCCGATGTAGGTAAAACTTTTCAAATCCCCGTTTTTCAGTGCCTCTTCGGCCAGTTCCAGCACATTGCGTGTGCCTTCCACGTTCACGCGCCGCGCATGGTCGAGGGGATGGTCGAAGCGAACTGTCGCCGCTGAATGGATGACCCTCGTCAGTCCCCTGGCGGCTGCCCTGTAATCCTCCGCCGACAGGCCGCAGCGTTCATCGCTGATGTCGTCTGAAGAGAACACCCGGATGCGCGCAAGGGCGTCCGCGCGATTTTCCGGCGCCGCTACCCTGTCAACCATTGCGCGGAGCCTTTCCGGGATCGAGAGACCTTTTTTCTCTCTCAACATAACCACTAGCCTTGCCCCGGGATACTTTTCCAGCATGACCTTGATAATCTGTTGCCCGAGAAAACCGGAGGCGCCGGTGACAAGTATCTTTTCACCGGCGCCTGGTGATTCATCATGGGGATAATCCGGCTTGTTCTTCAGGATGTCCGTCATGGCTTGGCGGCGTGTTCGGCCAGTCTGTCCCAGAATTCCCTCTTGGAAAGGCGGCAGCGGGCTGACGGTCTTTTGTAGAGTTCGCTGTTCGTCATGCGATCCCAGATTTCTTTCAACGAAAGCTCACGGATGTTGCCGAAGGAGAAGGGGGTGAAGTCGCACGGCGAGATTTCTCCGTTGGCGCGCAGGTGCATCTGGACCATGGCCGCGGGGCATCCTTCCGCCGCGCACGGATACGCGATGCTGGAAAACATGGTCTGGTGGACGATTCTCGGGTAATCCGGTTTCTCGTTGTATCTTTCCCGGAAGTCACGCAACCGGTCGATCTCCTCGTCAGTGAGGGTACACTCGTGATGATTCAGGAGTCGCCCTGTGGGCACCACGTCGAAGATGAAAACTTCCAGCACATTCAGGGATTTGGCCAGGTCCATCATCGCGTCCATCTCGCCGGAGGCGAGTTTTTCCCTGGTGGCGAAGGTGGAGATGCCGGTGGGGATGCCCGCTTGCTGGCAGCGCTTCAGCCCTTCAAAGGCCTTTTCGGCAAGGCCCGGCCTGCCACGGTTGGTGTCGTGCTGCTTCGGGTCGGAGTGATCGAGGCTCACGTAGATGCCGAAGAGGCCGGCCTTCTTCAAACGGCCTACGTTTTCTTCGGTCAGGAATTCGCCGTTGGAGAACATGGTGCAGACGCTGCGCTTCTTGTCGACGGTCTCGACGAGATCGTAGATGCTGTCGAAGAGGAGCGGTTCGCCGCCGGTGAGGACAACACAGGTCGTTCCCAGGTCGACCGTCTGATCGACGACGTTTTTCAATTCGGCAAGGGTGAGAGAGTTGTTTTTATTCCGTACCTCTTCCTGGTAGGGTGCGGCGGAGCAGTGCTCGCAGGAGCACTGGCAGTCATAGTTCACCGCGATGGTTATGACATGGGGCGTCCTCTTCTCAAATGAAGCGGTTTGATTCTCCTGACCTTCATGTCCCGGATGGATATTATCTTCCATGATGAGTTTGATTCTTCGACGCGCCACAGGAGAACCGATGGGGGGGCTCACCAGCGAAAACGCCTTGTGCCCGTTTTCCAGTTCAATAATCTGTTTGTGCATGACCGCATAATTGTCCTGGGCGCGTCGATAATTGGCCATGTTGTTTCTGATGGCTGTCCGTTGCCAGGATTTAAGATTTGAGCTCATGTTCCATTCTCCCTTCTGATGATCTGCGCTTGTCTTTCCCTGGTAAGGAGCGGTCGGGGTGTCACTAGTGGAAAGAAGCAGTGGCATAGGCGTTGATGCCCGTTGATTTATGGAAAAAAAGGTATACGGTGAACCGGGAAATCGGGAATTTTCTTTGAAAGCATTCTAAATTCCGATCACTATAGCGAAGGAAAGAGAGAGAGTCAAGACAAGTGGCAGAAATTGAACAGGTTGATTAATTAATAGTTATTGAAGCAATCTTGTCTTTGTGTCGAAACAGGCTTCACTTCTTGTGGAATATCAGCTTCGCGGTCGGCATCGAGTCATGGAACCTTTCTTCGGGCAGAAGGACGGCGCCTTCGAAATCCCGGAAGATTCGCGTAAGCTCTCCAGGCGCCAGCAGGTACTCCTTGTTATGGTTGTGGGGCACGTATGGGGAATCAAGGAGGGTGTCGAATACAAGGACTCCCCCTGGATTGAGGGCTTTCACGGACAGGGGTATCATGTCCCTGAGCAGAAAGTTGAAGTTGATGATCAGGTCGAATGATTCCGTGAAGGCGTAGTTTTCGAGATTCTGCCGGCGAAAATCGATCTTGACCCCTTCACGCTCCATCCATGCCCGGGCCTTTTCCAGCCCGGCGGTCGAGATGTCCAGCCCCAGGACATCGAATCCGTGCCTGGCGAGGAAGATGCTGTTTCTCCCTTCACCACAGGCGATGTCCAAAGCGCGCCTTCCGGGAACCATGTTTTTAATAAGATCAATATTTTCCGACAGGTAAACGGAAGGGTCCAGGCCGAGCACGCACTGTTCGGTACGGAAGCGTCCATCCCATTTCAACAAATCCTCGCGGTTCGGTTCTCCGTCCATGTTTCTGTTCCCGTTTCTTTCATTTTTTGTGCCCCATTGTCTCTGGAATGTCGTTTCGGGTCAAGAATGAAATTTCAGTTTGTTTTACAGATTTTGTAACTATTCAGCATATAGAATTTTCTGTCATTCCCGAGGCTGTAATCGGGAATCCATAAGGGTTTTCATTTGAAAGCCATGGATGCTCGACAAATGCACTCGGGCATGACAGACGCTTAGTTGACAGTGTATTGTGCTGAATAGTTACCAGATTTTTTTATTATCAAGCCAGTTTTTTTGTTCAGATCGGGAAAAATCAGCCGATAAGATAAAAAGTGTTTTACGCCTTCCATGGAATGGGGGCATATGAGCGGAGCGCACACCGTGCGGACATTTCCGTCAATCCGCGTTCAACATACAAGGAGCAAAACGGGATGAACACCGAGCTTGAAATGGCCCGCATGCATTTGCAGCAGAAGGTGAAAGAACTGGAGGAGCAGATAGCTGAACGTGAGAGAGCCGAATCGGAACTGAAAAAAAGCGAGCAAAAATGGCGCTCCCTTTTTGAAAACCTTCCGGGCGGAAGCTATATCGTAAACCATGATTACATCATCGAGGATGTGAACGATGTCCTGTGTGACGTAACGGGATACCGCAGGGATGAGTTGATAGGTCAGCAATGCACAATCATCTGTCCGAAAGGACCTCGCATATGCCCCATCTTCGATCTGGGCAAGGATCGCATCGACAACAATGAGACCTCTGTCAGGGCCAAGGGGGAGACTCTCGTCCCCGTCATAAAGAGCGCCCGCAGGATTCCGATTGGCGACAAGGAAGTGATCGTTGAGAACTTTCAGGATATTACCGACCGCAAGCACCTGGAGGAGCAACTGCACAACGCCAGGAAGATGGAGGCCGTTGGACAGCTTGCCGGAGGCGTCGCCCACGATTTCAACAATATCCTTACGGCAATTATTGGATACGGCACGCTCCTTCAGGCAAAACTTCCAGAGGGTGATCCATGCCTGACAAGGGTTAAGCAGATCCTGAGCGCCGCGGAAAAGGCCTCGAATCTAACCAGAAGCCTCCTTACTCTGGGAAGAAAGCGGGTGGTCGAGCTGGAACCGCTTTGCCTCAATGAGTGCATCGCGGGAATAGAAGGACTGCTCAGGAGCCTTATTCCCGAGGATATGGAATTCGAGGTCCGTCTGGATGAGGATATTCTGACTATTATGGGAGACAAGACCCAGATGGAGCAGATCCTCATCAACCTCATCACCAATGCCAGGGACTCCATGCCGGATGGTGGTTCGGTAACCCTCAGCCTTTCCTCCTTCCATATGGATGAGGGTTTCGTGGAAACGAGGGGTTTCGGCCAGCCTGGCGGATACGCTGCGCTCACTGTCACGGATACCGGCGAGGGGATGGACAGCGAGACCAGGGAAAGGATATTCGAGCCGTTTTACACTACCAAGGGGACCGGCAAAGGAACAGGTCTGGGACTTGCCATCGTCTATGGAGTCTCCCGGCAGCATAACGGGTTCGTCGAGGTCTTCAGTGAAACCGGAAAGGGGTCCAGCTTCCTGGTATATCTGCCTCTGATTGAGGATGCCCGCCGGGAAATTGTGGCCGAGGAAGATACGATGGATTTGGCGGGGACGGAAACGGTGCTTCTGGCGGAGGATGAAGATTCAGTGCGAGAGCTGGTGTGTGCCGTTCTGGAGAACAATGGTTACAAGGTGCTTTCGGCGAGCAACGGCATGGAGGCCGTAGCGAAATTCAGGGAACACCGGGAAGTTGTCGACCTGGTGCTGTTCGATGTGATAATGCCTAGAATGAACGGCAAGGATGCCTATGATGAGATTCGGAAGATCGATTCGTGGGTGAAGGTTCTGTTCATGAGTGGCTATACGGGAAATATCCTGAACAGTAAGGGGATTATTGAGGAAGGGTTGTCCTTTATCGCCAAGCCGGTATCTCCGGGCAAGCTGTTGGGCAAAATCAGGTCTATTCTTGACGCATGACGGGCCCATGGCCGCGGACGGAGAGATGAGGTGAATGTGATCACCCTCCGCTGTTATCCTTTTTTCCTTGTTTCAACGAAGGTTTTTACGGCCGCATACGCATAATCCGGGATTTCTAAAAATTCAACGCCGAACCCGGCTGGAAGTGAAGGTTTTCTTCTGCGTTGCGGTCCGTTCAGCCATGCAACCCTTCCCTTTGATGAGATTGCGACCTCTTCCGGTTCCTGGAGAGTGAAGGAAAGCGTAAGCTCCGTGTCTTCTTTGACGTTCAGTTCGCTTGCCAGATATGTTCCGCCGATGCTCAGATCCGCGCTTTCCGCATGGAGTGTTGATCCGTTCATCCTGTAAGTCATGGTTGTGCGGCATGGAATGCGTACTTCCCGTCTTTCCACCGAGGATAGATGTTCATGCGCCTTTTCCAGGAATATTCTCCTGTCAATGGGTTTCGTCACGTAATCATCGCATCCGGCTTTTCTGCAGAGTTCCACGTCTTCATCTCTTCCCGATGAGGTTACCATGACGACCGGTATGGAACCGAGTTCGGCGTCCGCTTTTATCTCTTCACAGCATGCAGCGCCGCCCATCCCCGGCATATGGAGATCCATGAATATCAGGTCAGGTCGTTCCGTCCTCGCCATCTCCAGCGCCTCTTCTCCGTTGGAGGCGGTAAAAACCCGCACCGGCGAGAGCCTAAGAAAATTCTTTTCCAGTTCAAGAAACAGCTTCGTGTCGTCCACCAGCAGTATTTTCTTTGTTGTCATGTCACGTTACCTCCCTGATTACCGGATGGTTATATCTATTTATTAATCACAAATGGAATTTTTGTCCAGATGAAACAAGCGTGCCCGGACGTTACCGGAGATAAACCTGACGCCAATGCCGCTTGGTGCCCGTGTTTGTGGAGATGTAATGTCCGAGGCAGGGAGATGGTGGTTATCTATCTTGAATCGATGCCACGACCGGATCGGGCATGGTCATCGGCCGGATGGGAAATCCATTGCGCTCAAGGAAATCAAGGGTTGCTGCCAGACTTGGTATGCCGGTTCTGCCTCCGATGCGGGTGCATTTCAGGGCCGCCACCGCGGAGGCGAAGCGGATGGTATCGGACAGACTGCTTCCCCGGAGGATACCGAAGAGATATCCTCCATGAAAGACATCACCTGCGCCTGTTGTGTCGACGGCATTTACCGGAAATGCCGGAACAGTTATGATTTCGCCGTCTCTGAAGGTTACGCTTCCCCGTTTGCCGAGGGTGATCGTGACCACCGGCGCTTTCAGCTCCTTTGCGGTGGAGAGAAAGGCCTCCGGCCGGCCGTCCCAACCCAGGTCAAGGGCGAATTGCTCCGCCGCCACCAGGTAGTCGCACAATTCAGCTATCTCCAGCATGCCCGGACGGACCCTGCCGGCATCGAGCATGATCGGGATGCCGCGCTCCATGGCCTGTCGGGCGGCGAATATCGAAACATCAGGCATCAGTCCGTCCAGAAGGAGAAAATTGCACCCATCCAGAAAGTCGGGAGGGAGTTCGCCGGGAAGGAGTGGAGGTCCTGACGGCCGTCTCCAGAATATGGTTCGAGAGCCCGTTTCTTTTTCGATGGCGATGAATGCTGTCTGGGAGGACGCGTTGCTTCTGGTAATAATTCCGCGGATACCGATCCCTTCGGCAATGAGCGATTCACGGATTCGATCCGCCTCCGTATCGTCTCCGGTGACGCCGAGGAATTCACAGGGGGCGCCGAGGCGCGCCAGGGTCACCAGGGCGGTTGCCACCGGTCCGCCGCCCTGTTCGTGCCACTCCTCGACTTCCAGTTTCGTGTCAGGTTCCGGGAATGATGGGACCACCGCCAGATAATCCCACGAACATTGGCCTATACCTATGACACGCATGCATGACTCCTGAGGGACTCGGAACAAACCGGGTCCATTGGCGGCCGGGATGCCGTTGGTAGTATATTCAGCGTCGTCATTTCTTTTCGTCCTTTTCTCCCTGTCCGGAGAACTTCTTCATGCACTCCAGCATCTCCCGCAGCCTTGAGTCCACCCTGCGGTTTATGGTCCCTTCGGGATAACCGCCGTCCGGTTGTCTTTCTCCCGCCGGGATGCCCGTGAGGATCTCGATGCCCTGGTCGATGGTTTCCACGCTCCAGATGTGGAACTTCCCTTCACTGACCGCCTCCACCACCTCGTCCTTCAGCATGAGGTTGCGCACGTTGCTTCCGGGGATCATCACCCCCTGATCGCCTGTAAGTCCCTTTGCCTTGCATACGGCGAAAAAGCCTTCGATCTTGTGATTAACCCCGCCGATGGGCTGGACCTTGCCCAGCTGGTTAACGCTGCCCGTTACCGCTATCCCCTGGCGGATCGGCGTTCCGGAGAGTACGGAAAGAAGGGCGTACAGCTCCGTGGAGGAGGCGCTGTCACCCTCGACTCCTTCGTATGACTGTTCGAAACAGATGGAGGCGGAGAAGGAGAGAGGTTTGTCGTGGGCGAATTTTCCCCCCAGGTAACCGGTGAGAATAAGGACTCCCTTATCGTGGATGGGACCGGAGAGCTTTACCTCACGCTCGATATTCACCATGCCGCCGCGACCCAGGAAGACGCGGGCGGTAACCCTGGAGGGCCTGCCGAATGCATAATCGCCCAGGGTCATCACCGAAAGGCCGTTCACCTGCCCCACTTCGGCACCGTCGGTGTCCACCAGGAGGGTTCCCTCTTCGAAGAGCTCCTGCATCCGCTCTTCCACGCGGTTGCTCCGGTATATCTTCTCTTCCACCGCCTGCTTCACGAATTGCGCGGTTACTTCGGTTCCTCCCGCCCTTCGAGTCCAGAAATGGGCTTCCCTGATCAGGTCGGCAATCTCCATGAACTGGGTGGATAATTTTTCCTGGTCTTCCACCATGCGGCACGAATATTCGATTATGCCCGCAACGGCGCTTCTGTCGAAGGGGAGAAGATTCTGTTCCTTGCAGTGAGAGGATATGAACAGCGCGTAATCCTTTATTACCTCCGGTGTCCGGTTTACCTTGCTGTCGAACTCTGCCTTGACCTTGAAGAATTTGCGGTAGTCCGGCTCCATGTAGTACAGAAGATAGTAGATCCAGGGGGAACCGATCATGATGATCTTGGCCTGCATGGGTATGGGGTCCGGTTTGATGGACACCATGGTGATGATGCGGTACTGCTCCATGATGTCTTCTATCTTGATTTCGTTGTTGCGGATGCAGCGCTTGAGGGCGTCCCAGGAGAAGGGGCTGAGGAGCACGTCCCGGGCGTTGACCACCAGATAGCCGCCATTGGCCCGGTGCAGGGCGCCGGCCTTGATCAGGGTGAAGTTGGTGGTGGCGACCCCTCCCATCTGCATTACGTGATCGACTCGGCCGAAGAGGTTGTTGTAGGTGGGGTTGGCCTCGAACACCACCGGCGCGCCGCACTGCTCGCAGTTGTCCACAATGAGGTTAACCGAATAGCGTTCGAAGGAAGGTGTCTGTACCGGGAGTTTGAGCCCCGGGAAGGGGGGTTGCTGCTGTACCCCCTTGAAATCCTCCAGATTCAGCAGTATGTCCTCCTGGACGTTTTCCAGGTAGGTGATGGCATGGGGAAACTCAGCATATTTTGTCTTCAGCGGTTCGATATGGTGTCCCACCGCAGAAAGCCCCAGGTTCCTGTCCAGCCTGGCAAGGGCCTCCTTTACCTCTTTTTCGTTTTCCCGGATCTGGTTGATGAGGTCGCTCAGTTTTTCCTTGAGAGCATTGCCGATGGCGTCGATCTTTTCCTGCTCATCGGGCGCCAGCGCGTCGTACTCTTCCTGGGTGAGATTGCGTTCGTCCTTCTGGGGGACCATCACCAGCCCTGAAACGGTCCTCTGGAGGGCGAACCCTTTCAGTTGCGCCTCCTGTTCCAGGGCGGAGAACATGGTGTTGTTCCGTTCCTGCTGCTCCTGAACAATGGTGGTCTTGTTGTTTTCGTATTCCTTGCTTTCCAGAGCCTTCGGTATGTCCGCCCTGACCCCGGCCAGCAGTTCGCGCATGTCTTTTTCCAGCTCATTGCCCATGCCGGCGGAAAGGGCGAGGGCGGTGGGGTTGTCCGGCGATTTGAAATTGTAGACATAGCACCAGTCGCTTGGCGCCGGTTCTTCCCTGGCCCTTTTTTTCAGGAGGTTCATTATGGATGAGGTGCGGCCTGTCCCGGCTTCTCCTGATATGTAGAGGTTGAAACCCCCTTCGGTCATTCCGAGGCTGAACTCGATGGATCGCAGCGCGCGTTCCTGGCCGATGGTTCCTTCCAGTTCCGGAAGGTCGTTTGTTGTGGAGAAATCAAGCATCTCAGGATCGCAGACCCATCTGAGATTTTCGAGGGGAACCCTGAGGTCGTTGTCGCTCATATCAATCCTCCTTGGCATAAACCTTGTTTCGGCGGATGAAACAATCCATTGAGCCCGCCGGACGGCGCCGCCGGCCGTTCAGCTTATCTTGGAAAAAGGCGGTCTCACGCAAAGCGCGTATTCTTTGTCAGTGCGTCCAGGGCCGACTCCCTGAGGGCTTCCGAAAGGGCCGGGTGGGGGTGTGGAGTCAGGGCGATGTCTTCGACGCTCCCGCCGTAGGCCATTACGGTTACCGCCTCGGAGATAAGCTCCGAGACGCGAGGGCCGATGAGATGAACGCCCAGCACCCTTCCGGTTTGCAAGTGGGAGAGGATCTTGGCAAACCCGTCGGTGTCTCCCAGGCAGCGGGCCCTGCCATTGGCTGAAAAGGGGAATCTGCCCACTGAATAGCGGATATCCTCTTCCTTCAGTTGCTCTTCCGTCTTTCCCACTGAGGCCACTTCCGGCCGGGTATAGGTCACGAAGGGGAGGAATTGGTATTCCACAAGGGACGCCTGGCCGGCGAGCCGTTCCGCGAAAACCGTCCCTTCGGACATGGCGCGGTGGGCAAGGAGAGGCCCCGGAAGCAGATCCCCTATGGCGTATATGCCGGGAGCGCTTGTCTGAAAGTTCTCGTCAACGAGTAACCGGCCGTTGGCGTCCATGCGGATTCCCAGCTCGGAGAATCCGGGGCCGTCGGTCTCAGGGGTTCTCCCCGTTGCAACGAGAATCCTGTCGCACTCCAGTTTTTCCACCTTTTCGCCCAACGCCACATACGCCATTGCCTTGCCGTCGCGGATTTCGGCGCTTTCGACCCGCGCCTGGAAGAGAAAGCGCATCCCCTGCTTCATCAGTGTCTTGTAAAGGGCATCAGCGGTCTGACGGTCGGCGTGCGGGAGGATCGAAGGTAACTCCTCCACAACCGTGACCCGCGAGCCAAGCCGGTTCCAGACCGATCCCAGCTCCAGACCGATAGCCCCCCCGCCCACCACCAGCAGACGCGGCGGTACTTCCGGGAAAGAAAGGGCCTCACGGGAACCGACTATCACCGCGCCGTCGAAGGGGAGGCCGGGAAGCTCGACGGAGCGGCCGCCCATTGCCAGAAGGACCTTTTTCCCATTGATGAGACGGGGGATTGCCGGAGCGTCCGGAGAGGTTACCGCCACCACCTGTAGTCCGTCTTTTCTGGCGCCGGCGGGTTTGGCGCTTCCCTGGATGTATTGAATCCTGTTTTTTTTCAGAAGAAAGGCGATGCCGTCGCCCAGCTTTTTCACAATATCTTCCTTGCGGGCCATCATCCGCGTCAAATCGAGGGCCGGTTTATCCAGCACGATGCCGTGGCCGGAGAATTGATGCCGGGCAAGCGAATACAGCTCGCTGGATTCCAGGAGGGCCTTGCTGGGGATGCACCCTTCGTGCAGGCAGACCCCTCCCGGTGTCCCGCGTCTGTCCACCAACGCTATTTTCATTCCCAGCTGCGCGGCGCGCAGGGCTGCGGTATAGCCACCGGGCCCGGCGCCGATTACGATAAGGTCATATATTTCTTCGGTCATCAGAGAGAACCTCCGGAATCATATTCACAAAAAAGAGTTAACCTTCCAGCAGGGATTCTTCCGGTTCTTCCACGCACTCCCGCACCTTCTTCAGAAACAGCACCGCTTCCCGGCCGTCGATGACCCTGTGGTCGTAGGTCAGAGCCAGGTACATCATGGGACGGATCACCACCTTGCCCAGGAGAGCCACGGGCCGGTCCTGAATGGCGTGCATGCCGAGCGTAGCGCTCTGGGGCGGGTTCAGGAGGGGGGTGGAGAGGAGGGATCCGAATACACCCCCGTTGCTGATGGTGAAGGTCCCTCCCTGCAGATCCCGGATTTCCAGATGGTTGGTCCTTGTTTTTTCCACGAAACCGTTGATTTCCCTTTCGATATCGTCGAAACCTAGACGGTCGGCGTCACGGAGGACCGGGACAACGAGCCCCTTTTCGGAGCTCACGGCAATGCCTATGTCGAAGAAGTGCTGTCGCACGATATCATTGCCGTCGATTCGCGCATTTACGGACGGGAATTCTTTCAGCGCTACCAGGCACGCATTGACGAAAAACGGCATCAGCCCCAGGGAGAGGCCGTGTTTCTCGCGGAAGTGGTCCCGGTACTTTCGCTGCAGCGCGATGATGCGTCCCATGTCCGCCTCATTGAAGGTCGTGGCCATGGCTGTTTCCCGGCGCGCTTCGGTCAGGCGTTCCGCGATTCGTTTGCGGATGGGGCTCATGGGCGAGCGGGTGGCGCGGAGCCCCTTCTGGATTTGGTAGGCGGGCGCCTCCTCGGATTGGACCCGCTCCGCCGGCGCTGGAGTCCTTTCGGGCGCGGATTGCGATGTGACGGCATCTCCCGGCGCCGCGGGTTGCGTCTCCGGTTTCTTCGCTGGTTCCGATTCCGGTTCCTTTACGGGTTTCTTCATTGGTTCCTTCATTGGTTCCTTCACGGGGTCCTTTGCCGGGGAGAGAGCCATAAGGTCCTCAGCCAGGACCCGGCCTTTTTTCCCGCTTCCCTTGATGGTCTCAGGCCGGATGTCTTTTTCCCGGGCAAGCTTGCGCGCCGCCGGGGAAAGGGGAGGGTGGTGATGGGACGGGGCGGGTTCGGCGGTCTCCTGTCCGCCGGATTCGCGGATGGAACCGATTACCGTGCCGATGGCCACGGTAGAACCCTCCGGAACGAGGATGGAGAGAATTCCATCAGCCTCGGCATTCAGTTCCAGGGTAACCTTGTCCGTTTCCAACTCGCACACCGGCTCTTCGCGGCGCACCGATTCGCCGTCTTTCTTTCGCCATCTGGCCACCAGGGCTTCAACGATGGACTCACCAACTCCGGGGACACGAATATCCATTTATTGCTCCACCTTTATGATGTTGTTCTGATTCAAGGGCGAACACGAGGTTCGCCCCTACGGACCGGCGAAGGCTTCTTCCAGGATTCTTTCCTGTTCCTCCCTGTGGCGGCGCCGGGAACCGGTCGCCGGGCAGGCCGATTCCTCTCTGCCCGCGTACGCCGGTTCCGTGCCGATGATTGCCGTCAGGCAGGGCCTGATATGGGACCATGCGCCCATGTTGCGCGGTTCCTCCTGGACCCAGACGAATCTGCGGGCGTGGCGGAATCGGCCCAGTTCCTCCCGCAGGAGGTCTTCGCGCACGGGATAGAGCTGCTCCACGCGAACTATGGCGATGTCTTTCCGCTCCTCCCTCTGTCTCTTCTCCGCCAGTTCGTAGTACAGTTTACCAGAACAGATGAGCACGGTTCCTGTTTTTTCCGGGTCTGAGTCTGACGGCAGAACTTCCCGGAACCAGCCCGACGTCAATTCGTCGAGACGGGAGACGCAGAGGGGGTGGCGCAGGAGACTCTTGGGTGTGAGTACCACCAGGGGCTTGCGGAACGGTTGGTGAATCTGGCGGCGCAACAGGTGAAAGTACTGGGACGGTGTGGATGGAAAAGCGACCAGCATGTTTTCGTTGGCGCACAACTGGAGAAACCGCTCCGGCCTGGCGCTGGAATGTTCGGCGCCGTGGCCCTCGTAGCCGTGGGGGAGGAGGAGGGCCAGCCCGTTGGCCCGTCCCCATTTGGTTTCGCCGCCGGCCAGGAACTGGTCGATGATTACCTGTGCGCCGTTGGCGAAATCACCGTACTGGGCCTCCCAGATGATCAGGTCGCCGGGGGATTCCAGGGCGTAACCGTACTCGAAACCAAGGACCGTCGCTTCGGAGAGGGGGCTGTCGCAGGGGTCAAATCTCGCTTCCTTGCCGGCAACTCCCTTGAGCGGCGTATGCATGCCGTCGGTCAGGATATCGTGGAGAACGCAGTGGCGCTGGCTGAAGGCGCCGCGCCGGCTGTCCTGGCCGCTCAAGCGCACCGACACACCTTCGTGGAGGAGGGAGGCGAAGGCCAGTCCTTCCGCGTTCGCCCAGTCGATCCCTTTTCTAGATACGACGGCCTCGTGACGCTTGCGCAGAAGCGCGGCGACTTTTGTGTGAGGAGTGAAACCGGCGGGGACTCTGCTCAGGGCGCCGGCCAGGGAGAGAAGTGCTTTGCCGGATACGCCGGTTTCTTGCTTCATGGGGGAATATTCGCCGGGAATGCCCTCCCAGCGACCGTGAAAGGGGGACTGAGTGGGGGACTGTTCCCCGGTGAAGGAAGATTCCAGGCGATCGTTTATTTCATCCATCATCTCTTCAATGGCGCCGGCCGCGATTCCCTCTTTCCGGATGCGCTTACCGTATGTCGCGTGGACCGGCGGCCGGTCCTTTATGGCCGAGTAGAGCAGTGGCTGGGTGAACCATGGTTCATCACCTTCATTGTGTCCGTGGCGGCGGTAGCAGATGAGTTCCACAACGGCGTCATGGCCGGATTCCCGGCGAAAGTCCAGGGCGAGGCGCACCGCATGGACCGCCGCTTCCGGGTCTTCGCCATGGACGTGAAAGATGGGCGCGTCAATCATCTTGGCCACATCTGTGGTGTAACCGCTGGAGCGCGCGTCCACCGGTCCGGTGGTGAAACCTATCTGGTTATTGAGCACGATGTGCAGGGTTCCTCCGGTCCGGTATCCTTCCAGGCGGGACAGGTTGAGTGTCTCCGCGACCATCCCCTGTCCGGAGAATGCCGCGTCTCCGTGGATGAGAAGGGGGAGGACCCTGGCCACCCCACCGGCGCCGAAGTGGTCCTGGCGAGCCCGCGCCTTCCCTTCCACCACCGGGTTGACGGCCTCCAGGTGGCTGGGGTTCGCGGCCATAGTCAGGTGAACGAACATCCCCGAGTCGGTCGTTATGTCGCTGGAAAAGCCGGCGTGATACTTGACATCCCCGTCACCGGCGAATCCTTGGTCTCCCTCGTCGCGGAATTCGGCGAAGATATTTTCATACCGCTTGCCGAAGATATTCGCCAGGACGTTCAGCCTTCCCCGGTGAGGCATGCCAAGTATGACATCCGTCACGCCCGATCGGGAAGCATGGCGCACCGCCTCGTCAAGGAGAACGATGAGGGTTTCGCTTCCCTCAAGGGAGAAACGGGTCTGGCCGGGGAACTTGCGGTGAAGGAAGGTTTCGAACAGGTATGCCTCCAGCAGTTTGCGCATGATGGAAAGCTTTTCCCGCGGGGAAAGGATGGAGCGGTTCCGTCGGGACTCCATTCGTTCCGCAAGCCCGCGCCATATCTCCGGTTCCCGGATGTGCATGAATTCCACTCCGATGGAGCGGCAGTAGGTCTCCCGCATCACGGACAGGATATCCCGAAGGGTGGCTTCTCCTTCCGGAAATCCTTCCGCGGGGAACTTTTCGTCAAGGTCGGCATCGCACAGGCCGAAAGCGGAGAGATCCAGAAGGGGGTGCCCTGTCCCGCATGGGGAGAGGGGATCAGTGCAGGCCAGGAGGTGGCCCATGTCCCTGTGACGGTGGATAAGGGATTGAGTCGCCGCCAGTTTCCGTCCATACTCGGGTGAAACTGGTTCCGGTTCCGGAGAAAGGCCGGTCTCGAAGCCGTTGAAGAAGGTATCCCACTCAGGAGGGACCAGGGCTGGAGATTCCTTCCAGATCCGGTACTGCTCTTCTATCCATTGGGGGCTTGCATTGTCGGGAAAGCTCATGGAAGACTCCGGAGATACTCTGTTTGCCGACGGCGGAGGAGAACGTTGAGGAGCAATGTGGGCACAGTATAGCAAAACGGTGAACGGTTTCAAACAACTCTCTTCATTAATTCTGCTTAGTCGAGGGATTTCTCAAGTCTGAATCCAATGGGCGTCAACAGGGATTGTCTAGTGGCGTTCCCATGTGCTATGGTTCCCGTCGAACTATCCGGGGCTCCCGGAGCAGCCTATTGATTGGGGCAGGGGCGGCATATCCCGGGCCTGCCATGCAAAGGAGAATCACCATGTCCGACTCATTCACCCCCCGTTCCTTACTCGTCACTGGAGGAGCGGGGTTCATCGGCTCCAACTTCATCCACCACTTCCTGGGAGAGAATCCCGGCGTCCGGGTGGTCAACCTGGATATCCTGACTTACGCCGGCAACCTGGAAAATCTGAAAGGGGTGGAGTCGGACAGCCGCTATTCATTCGTCAGGGGAGATATTCGCGACAAGGAACTTGTGGCTTCCATCCTCTCCCGGGAGAAGATCGACTCCGTGGCGCACTTCGCGGCCGAGTCCCACGTGGATCGCTCCATTACCGGACCGGAGGTGTTCGTGAGCACCAATGTTCTCGGCACCCAGACGCTCCTGGAGGAGAGCCGCAAACATCGGGATTCGGGCGCCGTTGACGATTTCCGCTTCCTCCAGGTCTCCACGGACGAGGTATACGGCAGCCTCGGTCCCGAGGGTTTCTTTACGGAGAGCACGCCCCTTGCAGCCAATTCTCCCTATTCGGCCAGCAAGGCCGGCGCCGATCTGCTGGTGCGCGCATACCACGAGACCTACGGCTTTCCCACCCTCAACACCCGCTGCTCCAACAACTACGGGCCGTACCAGTTTCCTGAGAAGCTGATACCCCTCATGATCCATAATATCCTTTCTGAGAAGCCGTTGCCGGTATATGGCGACGGGCTGAACGTGCGCGACTGGCTCCATGTGAAGGACCATTCGCGGGCGGTGGAGACCGTGCTGAAGCGGGGCGTCCCCGGCGGGGTCTACAACATCGGCGGCAATAACGAATGGCGCAATATAGATATCGTGAATCTCGTCTGCGACCTTCTGGACGGCAAACTCGGCCGCGCCGCGGGGGCGAACCGCAAACTGATAACCTTTGTCAAGGATCGGCCGGGCCATGACCGGCGCTACGCCATCGATGCCTCGAAGATGCGGAGCGAACTGGGTTGGGCGCCTTCCTATACATTCGAAACCGGTATCAACGAGACCATCGACTGGTACCTGGCCAACCAGGAGTGGGTCCGGGAGGTTACCTCCGGCGCCTATCGCGATTACTACGAAAAGATGTACGGAGGCCGCTGATGATAATCGTTGCCGGCGCCCGGGGCATGCTCGGGCGCGACCTGCTTGCCGTTTTCGGCGGCGAGGCGCGGGGCGTTTCCCACCAGGAGATGGAGATAACCGATCCCTCTTCGGTTTCGGCAGTGCTGGCCGCGCTCAGACCCTCGGTGGTTATCAATGCCATTGCCTTTACGGATGTGGACGGTTGCGAAACGGAGCGTGAAAAGGCGTTCGCGGTAAACGGCGATGGTGTTCGCAACCTGGCCCTTGCCACGAGGGAGATCGGGGCCAGGCTGGTGCAGGTGAGCACCGACTATGTCTTTGACGGGAGCAAGGAAGCGCCATGGCTGGAGGACGACCCCGTGAACCCCCTGAGCGTCTACGGCCGTTCCAAGCTTGTGGGCGAGGAGGCCGCGCGCCTGAATCCGGATCACCTCATCGTGCGTACCCAGTGGCTTTACGGACTCCACGGCAAAAACTTCATTGAGACCATGCTTCGCCTGGGCGGGGAACGGGAAGAGGTGGCGGTGGTGCATGATCAGGTGGGTTCTCCCACCTGGACCGTCGACCTCTCCCTGGCCATACGGGCGCTCCTGGAAAAGGACCTGCGCGGGACCTTCCATGCGGCCAATGCCGGATATTGTTCCTGGTTTGACTTCGCGCGGGCCATCTTCCGCGAGGCAGGGCTCGGGACGCGGGTCAGGCCCATAACCACCGGAGAACTGGGTCGTCCCGCGCCCCGGCCCCGCTACTCGGCGCTGGACTGCTCCAGGCTGACCCGTGAAACCGGCTTCACGCCGGAAGGGTGGGAAGAAGCCCTGAAAAAATATCTGAAAGAGAGGAAGCATTGATGGAGAGAGGCGAACGACCCTGGGGCGGGTACACCGTCCTGGAGGAAAACAGGAACTACAAGATAAAGAGGATAGAGGTGAATCCCGGTCACCGCCTTTCCCTTCAGATGCACCACCACCGGAGCGAGCACTGGATAGTGGTCTCCGGCACCGCCCGGGTCACCAACGGGGATGAGGTGTCCATCATCAACATCAACGAGTCCACCTTCATCCCCATGGGCAAGCTCCACCGGCTGGAGAATCCCGGCATCATCCCGCTCATCATCATCGAGGTGCAGAGCGGCGAGTATCTGGGAGAGGACGATATCGTCCGCTTCGACGACGATTAC
>Ga0265295_1005091_pt1 | contig 17128 bp, 16 predicted proteins | sample Munlansysbiofilm_FD_192503 | JGI IMG/M metagenome (GOLD analysis project Ga0265295, IMG submission 192503) | Leachate microbial communities from a municipal landfill in Southern Ontario, Canada - Methane capture system biofilm | ecosystem: Engineered > Solid waste > Landfill > Unclassified ...
AAAGGTGTTACACGCTGGGGATGTTTGCGACGGAAACGGCAAGGTTTACGCGGGGCATGAGTATGAGATATTTGTTCACGGTGCAGATAAAATGAGGGATTACGTCGTTGAAAATTATCCCAAAGTAGAGGGAGTGCAAACTTATTTCATCGGCGGCAATCACGACTTTTCATTTCAGAAGTCAGGGGGGATGGACTTCGGGGCACAGCTAGCGGAAAGGCGAAGCGACCTCCACTATCTTGGCGACCTTGGTGCTTATATCAACATAGCTGGCGTGAAATTTTACCTTCTCCATCCCGATGGTGGAATTGCTTACGCTAGAAGCTACAAGCCCCAGAAGGAAATAGAGCAGTTTGCCCCAGAAGCAAAGCCGAGGTTCTTTTTGTGTGGGCACTGGCATGTTACCAGCTCGTTACCGCTATACAGGAACGTTACGCAGTTTTCGCTTCCTTGCTTCCAGGCGCAAACGCCTTACCTCCGCCGCAAGAACTTGAACCCCGAGATAGGCGGGCTCATACTGGAGTTCGAGCACGATCAGGGTGAGGTTAAAAATGTTACGCCGCGATGGTATAATGTTTACAGACCGAAGAAGGAGGATTACTGACGGTTGTTGTGAGGCATACTAAAAGATGGAATAAGGGAATTGAGGGGCGAAATAAAGAAACTAGCGGACGAAGTGGAAAAACTTAAAGAGGAGGTAAAGTATGAGTAATCCTGAAGCAATTTCCTTGATAGTAGGAATAGTTATACCGCTCGTTATAACAATAATCAAACAGGCGGGGCTTGAGCGTTGGGTGAACTTCGTAATCACCATCCTTGTTTGCACCGCTGCTGGAACAGCTACTGCTTGGGCGTGCGGGCAGTTGAACCCCGCCAACATCCTTGGGTCAATCGCTGCCGTGTTCGCCGCTTCTCAAGCGGTATATGCGGCGTATTGGAAGGGCAGTGAGGTTGAGGAGAAGGTGAACGAGGTAACGAGTGTTATCAAGTGATGGAAAGGAGGCAAAGATGAAGAAAGAAGAAGCAGAAAAAGGGGAAATGAAGCCATGGAAGGCGATTCTTATTTTGATAGGGATTATAGCGGCGGTGGTCGTTCCAATTATTCTCGTAGTGACGAATAACGCGGGCGTAATAGCGATACTTCTCATCGTAGGGTTTGTGGTGCTTTTGGCGGTAAGTCCCCATCGCACCGTAACGGTGGAATTAACAGAAGAACAGGAAAAAGGGTTAAGAGACAAAACAAATGACAATAATGGGAAAAGCCTATAAAAAAGTTATAGACTTCGGAAGTTAGCGACAAGCGAGATATATGTTTCGTGCTACGGAAATGACGTATAATGTAATTATCGTAGCATAAAACATACAGATATCTATAAGTGTTGGGGAATTTATCCACTATGAGAGCGAAAGCGCAAGATAGCAACGAGAGCACCCTCCCCTTCCAGCAGTGCGCGGTAAGTGGTTGTAGGGATTGGGGAGACCGACATCACATCAAAACACGAGGAGCGGGTGGGAGCGACGACCCCGAAAACATCATCTACCTCTGCCGTGTTCATCATGCGGAATTGCACGCAATCGGCACGGAGAAGTTTCTCGCGAGGAGGAGATTGAGCGAAAGCGACCAGGAGAGATTGCGTAAGAGATATTGAAAGCACGTGTGTGTTTATAGAAGCACGCGTGGTATAATACAGGTATTATGAGTGATGACGCGATACTTGAAAAAAGTCAAAATTGTGAAAAATCGGGAAGAATCCAGAAAAATACTCGTATTTCTGTTAAAAAACAAAATGCTATTGATTTATTGCTGTTAGGGAAAAATCATAGTGAAGTTGCCGAAGCTGTTGGGGTAAATCTCAACACTATAACAAATTGGGTGAATCACGATGAACCTTTTGCCATGGAGTTAAAGCGTCGCCGTGAGGAAATATGGGAAGATTCTATTGAGAAATTGCGAGCGCTTACGAAACCCGCAATAGAGGTATTGGAAGAACAGTTGAGTTCGGATAGCGAAAGAATACGCCAAGCCGCCGCTGTGCACATTCTTCGCACAACAGGGCTTTATGATTCTAGCTTATCTCTGGGAAGCGGCGAAATAACGATTACCGTCAAGGACGAGACAGTGGAGAAAAAGAATGAATCCTACTAGGCAAGTTGAAGTGCACCTTCCTCCACCCCACCCACACCAGTTAGAGGTTCTTAACTCTAACGCAAAGCGCATAATTGTCCGAGCTGGGAGGCGTGGAGGTAAGACGACTATGGCTTCAAGAAAAGCAACGCGTATGTGTCTAAACGGGCGGCATATTCTTTACACCGCTCCCACTAGCGAACAAACGAATACCTTTTGGGCGGCAATATCGCGATATTTCGCAGAGCTTATAAATGGGGGAATCGCGAAGAAGATTGAGACAACCCGTGAGCTTTATTGCAATACAGAACATGGGCTAGGTAAAATCAAAGCGAAAACGGCGTGGAACGCTGACACAATGAGAGGGGATTATGCCGATTATCTTATTTTTGACGAGTGGCAGCTTACAAGCGAGGACGCGTGGGACTTTGTAGGTGCTCCGATGTTACTCGACAACGATGGCGACGCGTTGTTTATTTATACGCCGCTTTCTCTTCGAACAATATCCCATAGCCGCGCCAAGACTCTCCATGCGGCAAAAATGTTTAAGGAAGCACGGAACAAGAAAGATTGGGCGGCTTTCCACTGGACAAGCCATGATAATCCTTATATCTCACGCAACGCGCTGGAGCGGATAACTGAAGACATGAGCGCACTTGCTTTCCGCCAGGAAATACTCGCGGAAGACATAGAGGAGCTCCCAGGTGCGCTATGGCGTAGAAATATGATACAATATAAGCAACCTGGTGATTTACGCCGTATAGTTGTAGGTGTTGACCCCGCGGCTAGCTCAACGGATGAGAGCGACCATACGGGGATAATAGTTTGCGGAGAGGGAACGGATGGGGTGTTCTATATTCTTGATGATTTTTCCATCAGGGGAACACCCGCGGCATGGGCGAGACAAGTGGCGAAAGCGTATAATGAATACGAAGCGGATAAGATTATTGCCGAGAAGAACCAGGGCGGGGATATGGTGAGAAGCACAATCGAAACCGTAGACCCTTCTCTTCCTGTTCGGCTCGTTCACGCTTCCCGCGGCAAGCTCGTGAGAGCTGAACCTATTTCGGTGCTATACGAGCAAGGGAAAGCATTTCACGCGAAACCTCTGCCGATGTTAGAGGAAGAGATGTGCACTTATGACGGTTCGGGCAATTCTCCCGATAGGCTCGACGCGATGGTGTGGGCGATGACCGAGCTTACTCACGCGCGAGGAAAGGCATTTGCGGCGGTGGCATAATGAGCGAACCATTTGCGATTATCACGAGCGCAGGGCAGGTTGTAGGTGAGAGGGCTCTCAAGGAATACTCTCTCCACCCGAAATCGAAGCAGCTCTCCTATGACGTGTTCTATAAACAATATGGCACGCTTGGGCTAGCTGAACCTCATTATAAACTTGAACAGCTCGCGGGGCTGATGGAGGTAAATACCTTCCACGCCCGATGTATTAAGACGAAGGCGAACGATGTCGCGGGAGTGGGGTGGGAGCTCGCGCCTAAGGTGGATAACCCTGACGAGGCGCAGAAGAAGACCGCGGAGGATATTCTAGGTAGCCAGTGGCTTTCCCTCACGGACACCCTCGTTCGCATGATTGTAGATTACGAAGCGATAGGGAATGGCTACCTTGAGATAGGGAGGGAGGGTGGAGACCCCAACGGCAGGGTGCTGATGATATCCCATATCCCTGGACACACCGTCAGGGTGCATAAGGACGAGAACAAGTATTGCCAGGTTCGGGGCATGAGGAGAGCGTGGTTCAAGGCATTCGGTTACGAGATGGATGTTGATGTAGGCTCTGGAGAAGAGCACCCGTTGGGGAGCTTACCGCTAGACCAGAGAGCGAACGAAATTCTCGCGTTCCGTTCCTACACGGCGCGCTCCGATTACTACGGCGTTCCCGACGTGCTCCCTGCCCTTGGTTCCATTTTGGGCAACCAGGCAGCAGAGGAATACAACATCAAGTTCTTTTCAAACTTCGGCGTGCCCTCTTATGCTGTTTACATCTCTGGTGATTACGAGCTCGGCGAGCCTGACGAGAACGGTGAATACGAGATAGTGAAGATGGTGCGGGAATACTTCGAGGGGCTTTCAAAGAAGCCTCACTCCACACTTGTGTTTGGTATCCCCTCTCGTGGAGGTGGGCAGGTGCAGGTCGAGATTAAACCCCTCGCCGTGGACATAAAGGACGCCAGCTTCAAGCTCTACCGTAAGGATAACAGGGACGAAGTGTTCTCCGCTCACGGCGTTCCACCCTACAGGGCGGGAGTGGCTGAGACAGGAAGCCTGGGGGGCTCTACGGCGCAAATGAGCGATAGGATTTACTTCGAGAGCATAATCACCCCGCGCCAACGCATGATAGAAGACGTGTTCAATCACTATATCCTCCCTACCTGGGGAGTAACGGATTGGAGCTTCTCGCTCAACCGCATATTCGAGGAGGAGTGGGCGGACGACCAAGCAACCGCGCAGTTCCTCTTCTCCAGTGGGGCGATGACCCCCAACCAGCTTATAGCTTATTTCGGGGAGCGATTTGGAATACAGCCCGACCCAACCAACCCACTCTTGGAAGCATACTACCTAGGCGGCAAGGAATTAGGAGCGGAAACACCCGCGCCATCAATGCTTGAGACGTTCTCGAAGGCTGCAAGTCCCGAAGAGGTGCTCCAGGCAAAACTGGGGGAGCTTTACAACAAGGCGGGCAAAAAGCTCATCTCTAGGCTCAAGGAAAAAGGAATACCCGCGGAGGATTTATCTAGGAAGGCTATGGCGGAGGAATTGAAGAAGCTCACCCCACAATTCCAGGAAGCGGCGTTCGAATTAGCGAAAGAACAAGCCGCCAAAAGCGCGGCGAAGGTTGCCGCGGGAATCGGCACGAAGGTGGGCGAATTCCTGCCCTCCGTCGAGGAGAACCTCAAGAAAACTATTTTCCAGGCGTGCGAACGAACGATGGAACGTGTAACGGGGAACGTGATGGACAACCTCGCTAAATCCTATGCTGATGGGCTGGGGATTAAAGACGCCGCAAACAGGCTTAACGAGGTGTTCGACGGGCTCAAAAACTTCGAGGCAGAGAGAACCGCGCGCACCGTGATAAATAGCGCGCAAAACTCCGCGGCTCATTCCGTTCTAGCTGACCACGGGGAATACCGCCAGTGGATTACGGCGAATGACGATAGGGTGCGGGGGAACGACCCGAAAGATATTGCTGACCATGTTAGCCTCCATGGGTTGATTGCCGCGCCTGGCGAGAACTACCCCAACGGGCTTGCTTTCCCAGGCGATACCTCTGGCGATATCGAGGAATGGATAAACTGCAGGTGCACAGAAGTTCCTTACTTTATGCCCGCTGGAAAGATGGCTCCGCCTGGGTTGCCGTATTTCTCGGAGGATGATATAATTGACATCGAGGTTGAGAGCGTGGAGGTAGAGGAATAATGCCATTTGCGGGATATGTAGATTTTGAAGATTGCGTTGAACAGAATCAAGACAAAGATTCTCCTGAAGGGTTTTGCGCTTGGCTACATTATGAGGTTACGGGGGAGTTTCCAGGGGAGAAGGAAATAAAAAAGATAAAGAAAAGCCGCTCCTTGTTCTCCGCTGCAATCGCGTTCAAGGACGATGAGAAGCGGATAGCATACGGAGCGGTCTTAGTGCCGAACGAGCCTGATACCGATGGGGATATAGTATCCCCTGAAGCGATAGAGTTCGCGGCGCATGAGTTTCTAAAGAGTTACGGTAACATTGATGTCTCGCATTCGCTCAATAATGTCGGCGTTCCTGTGGAGAGCTACCTGCTACCTCAAGACATGGAGGTGGAGGGCGTAGCTTTGCCGAAGGGAACCTGGGTTATCGGAGTGTATGTTGAGGACGACGAGACGTGGGCAAAGGTTAAAAGCGGAAGGCTTACGGGCTTCAGTGTGATGGGTGTCCGTAAGATTGCCAAGAGTAAGAGCAGTAAAGTTACGTTGGAGGACTTGGGCGACTGGCTGATAACTCATGTTAGCCTAGTCGAGGAGCCCGCCGTTCCAAAAGCAAAGTTTCTGGTTGTGAAAGAGAAGAAGGAAGGCTTTCTACAACGGCTGTTGCGGAGGAGCGAGAAGCAAGAGAATACCGAGGAGGTAGTCGAATTGGATGAAGAGCAAGTAAAGGCATTGATTGAAGAGGCGCTTGCCCCTGTTGTCGAGACGCTGAACGCGCTCAATGAGCGGTTGGTTGCACTCGAGGAAGGGAAGCCCGAAGAGGAAGTTCCTAAAGAGGAAGCGCCAGCGCCCGAGACGAAATCCGCCGAGGACGTGGAAGTTGAGCTCGCAGAGGTAAAGAGCGAGGTGGAGGAAATCGAGAAGACGATGAAAAGCCTTGCCGACAAAATTCTCAAGCCCGTTTCTAAATCTTTGCGAGGACAGGATGGAGAGCGGCAAGAAGATTCTTCTTCGAACCGCGACTTGTATGGAAGAAGGAAGTGAAAAAGATGGAAAAAGGCGAAATATTGGATAGGATTAACGCCGCGTTAAAATCGGCAATGACGGTTTCCGATTTCGGATTGGGAATCCTTCAGCCAGAGAAGGCGGAGAAGTTCGTCAGAGCGATGGAGAATGACACCTCCATCCTCCCCGAAGCGCGCTATATCAAGATGAATTCACATACTCGCGATATAGACCGCATAGGGTTTGGGACGAGAATCTCTATACCTGGCAAGGCTGGTGGGGTAACCTACGTTCCCGACGACGATGACATTGTCAAGCCTACTGTTGCAACCAACCAGCTCATCGCGAGAGAAGTTATCGCGGTAGCAGGTATAGAGGACGACTCCATCGAGGATAACATCGAGAAGGCTGAATTTGAGGATACACTCCTTGAGCTTGTCGGAGAAGCTGTAGGGCGCGACCTTGAAGAGCTTGCACTCTTGGGAGACACAGATTCAAGCGACACCTACATCGCTATTACGGACGGTTGGGCAAAGCTCGCCGCTAACGCTGTTTACGGCGCGGGTGCGGGCAAAGACTTTGATCCCGCTGGCACTGATTATCCGACGGATATGTTTGAGGCAATGCTTGGCGCGCTGCCGAAAAAGTATCTCAAGGATAGGAGTAAATGGCGTTTCTACGTGCCCTTCGATGTCGAGAACAAGTATCGCAACCTCATGATTAAACGCAATACAGGGTTAGGCGATGCGGCGTTGCAGAACGCGGAGCCCGTGAGCTACAAGGGCATACTCGTGAAGATAGCTCCTGTTATCGAGCGCGCAAGTGCCGAGGTTGGCGATATCGCGATGTTGGCATATCCTGACAATCTCTGTTGGGGCGTGTGGCGCGATATAAAGATGGAGCCTGATAGACTCCCAAAGGCGCGCAGAACCGATATCGTTGTATCCACCCGCGTGGACGCGAATTACGAGGATGAGAATGGGAGCGTCGTCAGCTACATCGAGCAGGCAAAGCCAGGCTCGTAAAGTTAGTGTGATAATTCCCGCTGATACAGAAGGTTTACGGGATGAACACCTAGAGGTAGTAATGGAACGAGTAGGAGCCGCGTTAGAGGGTGCCGAGATAATTATACAACGCGGCTCCCCTGTTCCGCTTTACAACAAGGCTCGTGTTTGTAACGAAGGCGCTCGCAAAGCGGCGGGGGATGTGTTGATATTCCTCGACTCGGATGTTCTCCACGCCCCCGAAGTTCTAAAGCGAGCGGCGGATGTAAAGGTGTGGGGCAAGCCTGCGGGGCTCGTTAGAGAAGAGAACGGCAAGCTCCGTTCTCCTACTGAAGGGCAAGGCGGGTTGTTCGCGTTCTCACGGGAGGCATTTGAGAAGGTTGGCGGCTGGGATGAACGGTTCGAGGGATGGGGCGGCGAAGATGACGCGTTGGCGGTTGTTGCCGAGCGTGTTCTTGGGAAGCCAGAGAACCTTGGGGCAGAAAAGATAACACATCTTAACCATGAGCCCCAGCCAGGAAAGGCAAAGGCGAGAAGCACGGAATACCCCAACAGGAAGCTATTGCGAGAGGTGAGAGGAGATGAGATGTCCAAAGACAAAATGGAGGTCGAGAATACTGGCGATAGGACGATTATTCGCGCTGGTGCTGTTTTTCCTCCGAAGAAAAAGGTTGTTGTTGAAATTTCACCTACGCGCTTGCCAGAGATAACTGGCTGTAAAAACCTTCGCTTGATTAAAACTCTTCCTGCCCCTATACCCAAGGCTATTGGTGGCTATGTTTGCGAATGCGGGTTCGTGGCAAAGAGCGAGCATGGATTGAAGATTCATAAGAGCAGGTGCAAGTATGTATTGCAGCGTAAATGATGTGGTGGATTTCACGGGAATTAAAGCCGAAGACGTAGGTATAGCAGAAGCCCCCGAGAAGTTTAAGGCATGGGTTGAATCCCTAATCGCCCAGGCTGATTCGATGATTGACGCTCATTGCAGGCGGAGTTTCGACCCCGAGGAAGCGGACGCTAAATACCGCGATTTGCTAGCGGGCATATCAATGAAGATAACCGCCAACCTCATTATGAAATCCTTACAGCTCCGAACTTCCCCCGTGGAAAAGATAGACGATTTCGTTATACGCGTGGCGGATTCCTCTGTTATCACCGAGGATATCAAGGAGAGCCTTGCGCTTCTCCCCATCGCGCCGAATATCGGAATAGGGATTGTAGGGGGGATAGATGATACATGTTGACGTGGACACTGGCTCAATAGGTTCCCTTGGTGAGCAATACGAGAAGGCGCTATCCCGCATGATGTATTTTGTGTCCATGGAACTCTGGGGGAATGTGAAGCGAGAAGCACCCGTTGACCATGATAGGTTGAGGGGAAGCTTTCTCAAACCCGCGCAAACAGGGGAATATGAATACACAATATTCTCTGGCGTGAAATATGCAGAGGCGGTGGAATTCGGGACTCGTCCTCACAGAATAGAACCAAAGAACAAACCATTTCTGTATTTCAAAATTGATGGGCGAGAAGTTTATTGCGCCTATGTTGACCACCCAGGGACGGCGCCCAACCCATTCATTGAGCGGGGTATTGAGCGCACAGAGGCTCGCATAGACGAGTTTGCCGAACGAGCGATAGGTGAGACACTTGGAGCTATTTAAGAAGCTGGCAGAAATTGAAGAGCACGTTGTAAAGATAATTGAAAGGGAGTGCAACTTCAAAAACGTTATCTACGGCAACCGTGCTCGCATAGGCAAGATACAACCGCCAATTATATGGATACTTCCAGAGGATTCGCCCATCGAACATTCGGGGCTTGGGGAAATATGGGTTTATACTTTTTCCCTTGCGGCTATAACCAAGAGCACCGACCCAAAGAAGGGTAAGAGCGAAGCTATAAGGCTTGCAACAGACGCCGCCTCTGCACTGGTTCGTTCTCACACTTTGGATGGAGTTGTAAGGGATATAAGGCGTGTAAGGTTTTTGCCAGGCGAAGTAACAGGTATGAGTGCTGAACAGTTGTTCGCCTGCGGGTATACAATGGAAGTAAGGTTTCGATATGTTGAAAAGCAACTAGGAGGTTAAGATGGAAATTTTAAGATATGCAGGGTTTGTGGAGGAGCAGGCATTTAATCAATCGCCTCCCCCAAGCGCAGCGTTCTACGTTGACCAGACATCGGCTAGTGTGAACGCGCCGAAAGAATCGGAATTGATTTACGAGGGAGGACTAGGGCGGGCTCCACGCTTACATCGCCCAGGGTTCTATTCTGTTAGCGGGGATGTGGAATACGCGTTTGACATCCGAACGATAGGATGGGTGCTCAAATGGGCGCTTGGTGGATACGAGTATGTTGAGAGCAAGCATGAAATTTGGGGCGATAACGAGAACATCCTCCCGTCGTTCTGCACAAGGCTTGGCAAGGATGTATTCGAGCATATATTTTCTGGTTGTTCTCTCGATGGGCTCTCCCTTGAGGTAGCGGACGAATACACAAACGCAAAGCTCTCGATAGTAGGCGCGAAAGACGCGAAAGGAACGATAGCTGAGAGAAGCGCGGTGGAGGCATTGATACCTGACGAATATCCACTAGTTTTTCATGAGGTAACGATTAAGAAGAGTAACACGGATATTTCAACGAAGGTTAGCGAAGTCTCACTTGAAATCAAGAATAACATCAAAGCAGAGACGGGGCAGAGCCTGGGTTCCCGCTTCCCTCGTAGGCTTATAGCCGCGGAGAGAGAGGTTACCCTTTCCGTTACGCCCTACTATGACGACACGTCGTTCCTTGAGCTGATTTGGGGAGCTGCTTCCGCTCCCGCTGCTGGAGGCTCAACAGAAGTTTCAATATCTCTACACTTCGACGCTGGCACCGATGGAAGCATGGACATAACCCTCCCTCGCTGGCTAGCCACTACGGCGGAAATAAGTCCCAAAGGCATGGGGCTCGTAGAACAGAAGGTCGAGGGAGCGGCGCTTGCTGGAACAATTACAGGGCTAAGCGGAGACCTATTTACGGAGCTCTTGGTTCAACTAGATAATAACCAGGGCGAGATGACGGCAGGAGGAAGTTGATATGCTGAAGAAATCCGATATTTTAGCAGGGACGGGTGCGCAACAGGAGGTTGAAATACCATCCTTAGGTGACACCGTTCTTATCCGCCCGCTATCTAGCGGAGAATGGGCTAGAGTTCAGGAAGCACTTGCCAAGGGGATAACCATTGACATGACCGAAGCTCGACGCGGAGGCAAGGTTGACCTCGGAGCGGTTCTTCACAATGATTACAAATCCGATATTCTTATTTGCAAGATGGGGCTCGTAGAGGATTACACGGAGGACGAGCTATCACGGCTTCCCGTTAGAGTGGTAAGTGAAATATCGCAGGCTATACAGGATATAACTGGAGTTTCTAAAGGCAAGAAGCGCGAGGATGAGATGTCTAGCTTTCGCGACGAGCGAGGAGGGGCAACAGATAGCGTTCCTACAAATGATGGGGGTTCCGCTAGCGAAGACGCAGGATGAGCTTACCCCTCTTCAGGCAAATATCCTCGTGTTAGCATTGAGCAATTTGTTAGAGAGGCTTTCTGATGGCAGGCATTGAAATCACCGTATCGGCAATAGATGACGCTTCTGCCGCAATCGAGCAAATCGCAAGTGTAGCGGAGAGCGCCGCTGATTCCATCTCTTCTGCTATGGAGGGCGCGGGCGACGCCATAGATAATATAGGGAGCACCGCCGATAGCGCCGCGGGGGAGGTTTCCTCTTCTGCCGAAGAGGCAAGCGGTTCCATCGAACAAATCGGAAGCACCGCCGAGGAAGCGGGGAGAGCGGCGGAAACGGCGATGGATGGGGTGAAGGAATCTATTGATTCCGTATCCGAATCCGCGAGTAACGCGACGGATTTCATCGCGGGGATAAGTGGGGATTCGTTAGAGAGCGCGGGAGAGAAGGGGCTTATTGCGGGTGCCGCTATGGGAGGTGCCGCTGCTGGAGGAGAAGCGCTGGCGCAAAGTATGGGTTCTTTAGCGAGAGCCAACGACCAGGTTGCCGCCTTAACTGGTATAACCACGGAGGAAATGCGAAATCTCGTTAACGAAACCTCTAATGAGACCTTTGTCCTTGAGGACGTTTTAGACACTTTTCGCCTTGCGGCAGTCCAGGGATTACGTTCAGGAGAAGCCCTTAAAGAATATGGCTCCTATTGGGATATGGTGGCTGACGCAATAGGGAGTGATGCTCCCACGCTTGCGAAAGCAGGCTTGGGGCTTGGAGTTCTCGGAGTAAAAGCAGATAATGTTACAGATTCTCAAAAGGCTCTAGGGCTCGCATATTCCTCTACCGCTATAGGAGTTGAAGGATTTCTCCGCACGGTAGGGCGAACATCGCCAGAGTTGAAAAAGATGGGGCTAGGTTTGAACGATACGGCAATTCTTCTTGCGGCGTTAAGCGAGGACATATCTGACCCTAAGGCACTTTTGAGAGCTTTCAGGGAAGGGCTCAATGAAGTGGGCGGTGCAGGTGGAGGATTGGACGAGTTAAAAGCGAACCTTGGAATTTCGGGGGAGAAATGGGCTGAATATTCGGAAAAACTTGAACATTCGGGAAAGGTTCTCGAAGAACACGCGGCGATTGATAACAAATACTTTACCACCCTTGATAAAATGAAGCAATGGCTCGCGGAGCTCAAGTTTGCACATTCCAACCTTTACGATGTTATCTCGACGGGCGCTGGTATTCTTTCGGGACTCTCTGCCCCCATGATGACCCTTGCTGGTATTTCCGTTTTACTAGGTAAGAACCTGGGTGACCTTAAAACTGCCGCTGTAGGCGCTATAGGCAAGCTTGGAGCGCTAAAAGGCGCCATGAGCACCCTTCTCCTAACAATGAAGGGAGGAATTGCCCATATAGCGAGTTTCGCTAGCGGTCTGATAGCCAAACTAGCTCCCGCGTTGGTTGGAGCCATCGCTAAAACTTGGGCGTGGACGGCGGCGCTTCTCGCCAACCCTATAACCTGGATTGTTATAGGGATTATGGCGCTCATAGCGGGGATTGTTCTCCTGATAAAGAACTTCGATAAAGTGAAGGAAGCGATGGGGAAAGTTTGGGACGCCATCAAGGGGGTATGGGATAAAATCTTCGGATTCCTCAAAGGCGTCTGGGATAAGATAAAAGAGATTGCCGCGGCGGTATGGGATAAAATCAAGTATGTTATTCTCGGACCCGTCGTGGGGCTGGTGCTTCTCATAAAGAACAACTGGGATAAAATCAAAGAGTTTCTCTCTAAAGTTTGGAACTGGATAAAAGAGACCGCCGCTAAGGTGTGGAATAAAATCAAAGACGTTATCGTGGCGCCCGTCGTCAAAGCTCGAGACTTAATCATCGGGGCGTTTAACAAGGTCGAGGAGGGACTCTCTAAAGTTTGGAAAGGTATAACCAGCACCGCGAAAAAAGCTTGGGATGGGCTGGTTAAAATCGTTAAAGCGCCGCTAAACTTCATCATCAAAATCATCAACAAGTTTATTGGCGGATTGAATAAGGTGAAGATTCCTTCCTGGGTGCCGCTTGTTGGCGGAAAGGGGATAAACATTGAGCCTATCCCCGCGCTAGCCAAGGGCGGAATAGTAACCTCACCTACCATCGCACTCCTTGGCGAGAGCGGCGCTGAAGCCGTCGTTCCTCTCGGCAAGGGCGGCGGTGCGCAAACAATCAACCATACGGGAACCATACGGGTTGAGGGCGTGAACTCACAGGGCGACCTGGTAGCGGTAACAGATATCGTGATTGAGAAGCTTAAGCGAGAGTTAAGGCTGGCATAATGGCAGACGGACTTTACAACCTAGATAAAACAGTAACCCTGACAAGCCATATAAGAGGGGTAACCGTTACCCCAGAGCCATTACGGGTAGAGAATACCCTACTCGATGGAAGTTATCACGTGCAGACTATTGGCACCTCCCCCCAGCGGGCGACGGTGGACATCGGGGCAACCAGAAGCGAGATGGATAATATCAATAGCTATTTCGCTAACTCCACGAGCGTGCGTTGTGAATACCTCACGAAATATCTTGAAGGCAAAATCTCCGCTCCGCCAGCTTGGACACGAAGCGCATACGAGTATTTTGAAACCTCGCTCTCCATATTGGTAAATGAGGAGGGCTCGCTACCATGATAGTGCTTCCCGAAGGCATGGAGGAAAGCATGGAGGAAAGGCTTGAAAGGAAGGACTGGACGGGCGACAACCAGCCCGAGATGAAGATTACCGCTGAATTTTATCCTCCGCCGCCGAAGTGGAATGAGCACGAATTTCCCGACCTTGACTATTATGCTAAGGCTTATGCCATTTACCCTGGGGATGATTACGTTTATATTCCAACCGAAAGTAACCAGCTTTATCTTTACAATCGCGGGACGAGGGAAACAACAATATATCCTCGTGCTTTCTATTATGGCATATCGGCAGTTTGCGGAACGCTAAACTATTTGTGGGTGATGGAGAACGGTAGCTATCGAGGTGGTATGTATAAAGATGTCTTCCTCAATGGTGAATATAGAGCTACCGTAAAGAGCGATTATGGAGTTTATAATTCAGTTCAGGGAATCGGATTTACCGCATGGGCTATTCATAAGAGTGGGATTAACCCACACCCTTGTAAAATTGAACATGACAAAGAGCAATTCGAGGAGGTTCCCGCCGCGAATGATGAGCTGCAAGAAAAGTTTGATAATTTTTTTGCTACAGACATGTCTGTCGTTTCCCTCACGGAGATTTGGGCGACGGGGAAGCGAAAAGAGGGAGACACCTGGGGTTGGGATGTTTGGAAATGTGACGGAACACGCTGGGTTGGCTATTGGCGAAAGGAACCAGGAACGGGTAATCTTTCTCAAATCTCTGCTATCCCTGGAGGCACCTGGTGGGCTTCTTCCAACATGAATCTTTTTGTAAAAGGGACGGGGCTTTCTGGGGTGGAAACTGTTTATAGTAGCACAGAGCCTATCATTCTATCAATTTGCCGTAACTGGTTTTCTACTACCGATGGTAAAGTATATCAAAATGGAAAACTTCGCTCCATCATGCCCAAAATGAAAACTCTCGCTAGGTTGGCAAAGAACGATGATGATATGTGGGGATATTGTTCCGCTGGGGCTTCCCCTGATAATAAGCCACATATATATAGTTTTGCACAAGGGGAATGGACTATTCCTGAAGCGGGGGAAATGCACTACCAAAACTGGTGGAAGCTCGTGGATTCCGACACACTTCCTACCGACCGCCATTGGAACGACGCCGATGGCTCAACAAGCCATCTCTGGGCTTGTAATGAGGAGGGGGAAGTTTATTCCTCCGACAATGGAGAGATATGGGCACTCTCATATTCGAACCCTGGCTACAACCTGACCTCGATTCACGCGGAGGATGATTATAGCGTGTGGGTTTGCGGATACAACGAAACGAACCACCTGATAGCCCACTGGACGCCCGCTTACGGCTGGAACTCTCCAGGCTCGTTTAACGAGGAAGGTGGCGCTCTCTTCTGGATTTGGGGAGGCGTGAGAGGTGATGTTTGGTGCGTCGGTGCTTATGGAGAGCGGCGGCACTGGAACGGTAGTAATTGGGCAATCGAGAGGGCGGCGAACTCGGAGCTTTATGGGCAGCACGAAAACACCCGTATAGCGGGAATTGGGACTTCTCATATTTGGACTATCGGTTATGGAGGGAAAATAGCTTTTTATGACGGGGAAGATTGGTATAACGAATCTTACGAGGATTGGGCATTTAAGGAAATCTCTGTTACGGATTATTTTCAGGTAGTTATCGTTGGGGAGCTAAACGAGCAAGTTATTCTCATACAGAACACAAGCCCCGATGTTACCTGGAATAGGAAAACGGAATGGGAAGCTATGCTCACAAATCCCCAGAACGGACTTTGGGCTTGGCGAGATGTAAATACTTTTATCCACGCCTTCGGCAATAAAGTTTTTGATTCATCCGATATCTTCGGCGTGCAGATTCAAGACGTTGAGGAAAACGGAACGATTAAGCAGTTCTGGCGCTTTACCGCTAACGAGATTTACGCTGTTGGCTATTGCGAGGGGCATTCAGGAATTTGGAAACAGGAACCCGCGACAAAGGTTTCGGTTGACCTTTCGAAATACCTAGAGAGCGGCGAACTCTCATTGAAGGATGAAGCCATAACTTCCCTCTCACTCACCCTTTCGAATCCCGATAGAGAACTAATTGACGAAGGATGGGCGCTTATGGGGCCCGGGACATCGCTTAAACTGGAGTTTCGAATCGGCAGTTCGCCCTGGCTAACGATGGGGACTTATTGGCTGGATAGGCAAAACTTCTCGGTAAAAGAAGGCAATATCTCAATTACCGCTCGAAACTCTATCGGCAAGTTCCTCAATGACCTCCCAGTTCCTATCGAGGAGATGTATCACCCCGCGCCGTTCAATGTGAAAACTTGGATTGCTAACATCCTTGAGATTTGCGGGCTAACGGACTACGTTATAGAGGATTCAGGCAACGCGGGCTTTCTATTCGCTCGCAATTCCACCGCGTTGCAGGCGATACAAGACCTCATGACCGTTCATCCCTGGTGGAAAATGGAGGAGGACTACAGCGGCAAAATTATAATTGGCTCACCAGCGGGAACTATCGGCTCATTCGGCAGCAATTTCCCGCCGCGTGGAACGTATGAGTTCTCTCGTGGGGAAACAGTTATCTCGCGGGCGATAGAGCAAGATGATGTGAATATGTATTCGCAAGTTTGCGCCATCACGGCGCCCGCCTCCCAACAAGGAGTTGTGATAGGGCAAGGGGACGGTGATACTACTCAATTTATCCTTCCCGCCGACAATATCGTTAACGGCTCCGACACAATTTATCTTGATAAAGTTCCACAGCGCCGCAATGTGGATTATTACATTGATTACGAGACGGGCGTTATCACTTTTACCGCCCCACCTTCGGGCACACGACCCGACCCTAAAACACTAAACGCGAAGAAGGTGAGGATTACCTTACCTGATGGCGTATCGGTCGGCAAGTTTGAGGTTCACGGCTCAAATGATAACTTTATTCTTGACAAGCAAATACTCCTATCGGATACATCTTCTTGGAGTGGCACGGGAACCTTCGACCTAGCGGCAACTGCTGATTTTCGCTATTATTCTGTTGAGTTTTTTCAGGCGACCCCTAAAGTAAAGGTAACTCAAATATGCTACCAGGACGCCGATGGAGGAGACCTTCAACCGACCATGACGGCGAATAACGCGCCATACCCGAATGTTGTAACTGGAAGCAGCGAGGAGGATGGACATCCCGCCTGGAATGCGATGGACGGGGACGCTGACACCTATTGGAGCGTTCCTGGTATTGGCTGGCATAAGCTCGATTGCGGCACGGAGGAAAGCGAGGGAAGCGTAGAGATAACCGCGGATTTTACCGCCTCGAGGGTGATATATGTGGATGTTCCCAACTCTTCAAGCTCCCATCTTCCCGCTAGCAAAACCTACTTCGTGGAAATACCCGCGGGAACAAGTGAGGCAGATACAATAGCTTGTGCCCGAGA
>Ga0265295_1005092_pt1 | contig 17125 bp, 13 predicted proteins | sample Munlansysbiofilm_FD_192503 | JGI IMG/M metagenome (GOLD analysis project Ga0265295, IMG submission 192503) | Leachate microbial communities from a municipal landfill in Southern Ontario, Canada - Methane capture system biofilm | ecosystem: Engineered > Solid waste > Landfill > Unclassified ...
TAGTATTTGATTATGCCACAGCAACTACTACCATTAGCATAAAGGTTCCCCAAGCCAATGTAGACATTGCTGGTAATGTGGTAACCATTACCCCCCCACGCACCCCAGTTTACGGCGAGACCGTAACCGTTAGGATAGCCGAAGGCGCTTACCGCACTCGCTACGGTAGCCCCAATGCTGCGGTTGAGCTTAGCTGGTTGATTTCCTATGGGTATACTCGTGATTTAGTTCTAGGTGACTATGTAATTGGAAACTTAGTGTCTGCATTCGATGGGCCAGTTGCTACCGAGTACGAGGTTACATTGAGCGCACATGCAACCGACCCAGGACTTGTGGTAATAAGTGGACTGTTAGATTCGCAGGATGATATCGTTGCAGAGTTTAATGGCGATTTTGCTTCATTTAATATTCCTGTTGTTGATGGATGGGGTCAATTCCTAACTTTCGCTGATGGTCATCCTTTGGCAGGTTACGAACTTGAAGTTTGGAACGGTTACACAGGGTATGGTGGTGTTGCTAAAGGCTTTATTCACGACGATGGTACTATTGAGATGGTTGGATTAGGATTTATTTATTATTCTCTTACCGATCCAGATGATATTGGTTGGTATGACCTTTATTCTCAATCTATTTGGACAAAGGCAGCCAAATCAAGTGTTGAAACAAACTACGTAATAAAAGATCGTAATATTAAAGGAAGATTAGTTAACTAAACTAGTAATTACTTAGTTGATTAGGGAGGCGATTCAGAATCTGAATCGCCTCCCTTTTTTTATCTATTATTGAGTAATGAGAAGAACTTATTAATATCTTTATCTTATTACTTTTGTGTAAATTATTCTTTTTAAAAGTTTGTATATTGCATAATTATTGTAGCTAAACCTGTATGTTTAGTAAACAGGGAAATACAAAATACATCCATTAATTAATCTAAAATTTTACCAATCATGAAAAGGTTTTTAATTGCAGCTATTCTTGCAGTAAGCGCCTTATTTGCTAGCGCACAGCATTGCACTACCCTATGGCCATATGTGTACCCCGAGTTTATGGACGGAACGCTTTACCTTGCCGGCCGGGAGAAGCTGAATGCCAAGTTTAACATCCATGTACAGGAGAGCCGCCTCCATTACCTAGACAAAGGCATTATTAAAGAAGCACTTAATAAAGATATTGTGATGGTTACCATTGGTAACGATATATATATGGTTGTTGATGGTAGCGTCATGAAGGTTGTGGGTAGCGAGGAGCGTGGCTTTGTGGCTACCCTTATACTTGGCGATTTCGATAGCCTATTCAATTCATCGGGTGCATACGGTGCTTCATCCAGCTCATCGGCTATTATGAAGCTTTCGTCGATAGAGATTGGGGGTAAAAACATTGTAAACCATATGTTGCTAAGAGAGGGTAGAGATGAGGGTATTCCACTCCCCGTAAAGTATAAGTATTATATTGTTACCAAGGGTGAGGTTTACCCCGCTACGCGGAGAGGAATTTCCAAGGAGCTTGATAAGGAGGAGTCGAAGGAGTTTAGAAAGTTTGTGAAGAGTAACAACATCAACTGGTCCGATCCTCAAAGCATGCTTGCTATTTTAGACTTTTTTAATAAGTAGCAAAGAAGCAAACTGCATAAATCAAAAGGGGTGGCGCGTATTGCCGCTCCTTTTTTGTTGGTGTTAACAAGGGAAGTTTGCAGTAAGAAAATGTCTATTACAACGTACTTCAAAATTTATAGGTCAGTAATGTTACGCATTATACGAGCTTTTGCTTAACAATTAGTTGTGTAATAAGCATAGTAATATGTAATATTATTTGTAAAATTTCGAAAATATTTATAAAAATTAATCATAACTTTGAATAAAGAAACTATTATCACACCATATTTTAATTTAACCTAAAATGCTTATTTGACATGAGAAGAATTGTGTTATTATTCCTTGCCCTTTCGTTAGGTGTATGTGTTAGCGCCCAGATTAGCACATTTAAGCTTGACAACGGGCTAACAGTAATTGTAAGTGAAGATTCTACTACTCCATCTGTTTTTGGTTGTATTGTTGTAAAAGCCGGGTCGGTTGACGAGCCTGATGATGCTACAGGATTAGCTCACTACCTTGAGCATATGCTTTTCAAAGGAACGACGAATGTGGGCACCACCGATTGGGACAAGGAGAAAGTTCATTACGAGAAGATAATTGAACTTTACGACCAGCTGGCTCTGGCACCCGAGGCCGAGCGCGAAGCTATTCAGCTTAAAATTAATGAGGAGTCGTTACTCGCCGGCCAATACACCATAAACAATGAGTTTAGCAATCTAATTCAGGCAATTGGTGGTACATCACTTAATGCAGCTACCAGCTACGACATGACGTATTACTTCAACGTATTCCCCTCCTTTATGCTTAAGAAGTGGCTGGTACTTCAAGCCGATAGATTTGAAAACCCCGTATTCAGAGGATTTCAGGCCGAGCTTGAAACGGTATACGAGGAGAAGAATATGTATAGCGATGATTCGTTTCAGGTCCTTTTCGAGGAGTTTAACCATAGCCTGTATGGCGAGGCCAATCCTTATGCTCGACCAATAATTGGTATTACCGAGCACCTAAAAACTCCTTCCATAAGCAAGCTGATGGAGTTTTATAATACCTACTATGTTCCATCCAACATGGCATTAATTCTATCGGGTGATATTAATGCCCAAGATGCAAAGCTGTTAGTGGAGCAAACATTGGGTCGGTGGGGGGCAAAAGATGATATACAACGTGCTAAAATAGAAGAGCCTACCATAAGCAAGAAATCTACAATAAAGAAGAAGCTAACGCCTATGCCGGTTCTGATGATGGGGTATAAGGGCGTGCCATCAGGATCGGATGATACCTATAAGATCGAGGTTCTTAGCAGCGTCCTTACCAATCGCAACAGAACAGGTCTGTTAGATAAAATAGTGCTTGACGGTAATGTGCAGAATATCTCTGTGTCAATATCGTCGCAACGCCAAGCGGGTAGTATTTCAATAATTGGAATTCCAGTTTACGATGGAGCCCAGCAACGATTCGAATCGCTTGATGGTGTGGAGAATGCCATCACTTCAACCCTACAGCAACTTATGAAAGGTGAAGTTGACGAGTGGTTAGTTGAATCGGTGAAGGATGAGATGATAATGAACTTTGAATTATCAAAGGAATCGAATCTAAGCTATGGAATGATGTTGGCTAGGGCTTTTGGTACCGATATGACTATTGAGGAGTACGAAAATTATGTTGAGCTAATTAAGAAGATTACAAAGAAGGATGTGATTGAAGTAGCTAAGAAGTATTTTGATGCTCCATATCTTGCATTTCAATCCTTAATAGGTGAGCCCAGCAAGGATAAACTTCCAAAACCTGAGTATAAGCCAATAGTACCGGCTACAGGCAAAACCTCAGCCTTTGCACAGAAATGGTTAGACGAAAAGGTTGAGGTTCCACCATTCAAACCCATCGACTTTGCAAATGATTTTTCTAAAGGTGAATTAGCCCCAGGGGTTACTCTATTCCATTCTGAGAATCCCGAGAGTAGCATCTTCACACTAACCATTAAGTATGGGGCAGGTAGTATTGAGATACCTGGCCTCGATTTTAGCGTTAACCTAATGAATAGAGCTGGAATTATGGCTCAGTATACACCTTACGACCTAAAGAAAGAGTTTAGCAAGCTAGGGTGTACAGTTAACTTCTCGAACGATAAGAGTTATACCTACGTGACCCTTAGGGGCAAGGAGTCTAGCTTAGCTCGGGCATGCCAGCTACTGTCGCGTACCTATCTGATGCCCTCTCTCGACGAAAGGCAGCTTAATAGCTTAAAAGGAAGCCAGCTAGGTTCCCGTAGTATGGAGTCGCGCGATAAAGATTTGCAATCGCAGGCACTTAGCGAATTTTTAAGGTATGGAGAGAACTCCAGCTATTTAAATCGCTTGTCAAATTCCGAAATACTTGGGCTTACCGTTTCAAAGCTAGCAGCAAATTTCATCAAAGCTACTCAGTACGAAACATCAGTGCACTACACTGGTCAGTTTTCGTACAAAGAGGTTCAGGACTTGCTAAAATCAAACTTGGCTTTTCCCGCAAACCTTAAACCAAGCAGTTCCCCAGTTTCAACCCCAACAGCACAGTATTCTGAGAATACTATATACTTGCTTAACAATAAGAATGCTCGCCAAAGCGATGTTTACATTTTTATGCAGGGTGAGGCGTATGACCTAGCTCAAAGACATATAATCGATGCATTTAACCAGTACTTTGGTGGAGGTTTTAATGGTCTTGTACTGCAGGAACTAAGAGAGTTGCGTTCGTTTGCCTATACAGCAAGTGCCAACTATAGTATTCCCCCAGTTCCTGGCCGAAAAGCTATGTTTACTGGTTACATCGGAACACAGGGAGATAAAACACTTGATGCAATTGGCGAATTCTTACGTCTAATTAACGACATGCCACAGTATCCCGAGAGAATGGATAATATCAAGGATTATCTACTCCAGGCAGCTGTATCGTCCTCACCATCAAAACGCCAACTTACACAAACTGTTGAGAGTTGGATGAAAGCTGGTTACACAGAGGATCCTCGTATTGAATTGGTAAAAGAGTATAGCGCGGTTTCGTTTGACGATGTGTTTGACTTTTACGCTAAAAGAATCAAAACAAAACCAATAGCAATTGCTATAGTAGTTGATACAAAAATGCTGGATAAGAAGCAGCTAGGCTCATTTGGTAAAGTGGAGGAGGTGAAAAACAGTAAGATTTTTAAGTACTAGAGCCAAAATCATTAAAATGATTGGCCGTTATGGTACCTAAAGCCTTTGCGTCATACGAACCACGAAGTGCTCGACGAAGTCAAACCCTCGTGCTTTGTGGGTTGAAGCAATCTATAAAATCCTGTTAATTAAAAGATTGCTTCATCCGCCGGCTGGCGGATTCACAATGCCGTGTCATTTTAATCAACTCATTTGTCATAGGCATTATAGCGGATAATCATAATCATTCATATTCAAGCCAAAATGGGGCTCGCAATGCGAGCCCCATTTTTTTAGTTCTCTTCATAAGCTGCGCAGTTTAAGTGTGCTTTTTCAATGCAAGTATTGTCTGCACATCATCTAACATCAAGGTTCATCTCCCCTAAGGCATCTCTCGCAGCAATATCCCTTTGTGTATTCTGAACAATTGCTACTCCAGATTTGTTTTGATTGAAAATTATGGTATGTCCAAACTACTAAGCCTAACCCTATTAACTCTATTAACTTTTGGGTCGGTTAGCTCACAAAAAATATCTTATAAGATGAAGAATACTGATTTAGAAACGGCCACCCTTGGCGCAGGGTGCTTTTGGTGTGTGGAGGCTATATTCGAAAGGGTAAATGGTGTGCACGATGTTGTATCGGGATATACGGGTGGGAAGATTGCAAACCCTACTTACCGAGAGGTGTCATCGGGTTTAACAGGCCATGCCGAGGTGGTGCAGGTAAGGTTCGATCCCACCGTAATTAGCTATGCTAAAATCCTTGAGATATTTTTCAAAACCCACAACCCTACTATGCTTAATCGGCAAGGTGCCGATGTGGGCACGCAGTACCGATCAGCCATATTCTATCACTCCGAAGACCAAAAAAGTATAGCATATGATGTGAAGAATATGCTTAGTAGAGCTGCTATTTGGAACGATCCCATTGTTACAGAGATAACTCCATTCACCGCATTTTATAAAGCTGAAGATTACCACCAGAATTACCTTGAGAACAACACCAAACAACCATACTGCCAAATGGTTATACTGCCTAAGATTGATAAGTTTGAGAAGTTGTTTGAGGAGTATTTAAAGAAGTAATTTTTGCTAGTCCTATGGCACAATGCCTGATAGGCACTCATAGAATCGCGAGTTACACGCTCGCTTATCTTTTAAATTCTCCATTTGTTATTACCTTTGCGGCTTGTTAAAAAATACAATTAGATGAAGATTAAAAGATTACTTATTCCAGTGCTTGCTCTAGCAATGGTTACCTCTTGCACGGTCTCAAAGCAGATGTCGCAGCTTAAAACTGATGCAGAGATAGCGTTTGATAAATCAGATTATTCCGCCGCTCTAAACGCCTATGATAGCTTGATATCCCTTGGCACAAGTCGAGGTAAGGTGGCCGATGGGGCCATATATAGGAATGCTGGATTAGCAGCATGGGAGGTAGGACAAACCCAGAAGACGTTAGATTATTTAGAGAGAGCCAAGGAGTTGGAAGCAGCCAATGGTGCTACATATTTTACTTTGGCTAAAGCATATCTAAAGATTGACAATCTATCCCGCGAAATAATCAACCTGAACATTTATCTCGATAGTTACCCCAACGGTGATGAGATTGACGGGGTACGCTGTCAGCTGTTTTTAGCATACATAAAGAGCGAGAATTGGGATTTAGCCGTTGACCTTTGGGATAACCTGCATAGTGATTGTAAGGATAGCCACAATGTGCAGCTAGCTTATCTGAAGATGGTGAAGCGCAGTGGTGATACCGAAAAGGTAGTTGCAACCGCCGAAAGAATTCTAAAGCATGAACCAGGCAACACCGAGGCTATGGAATCGCTTGCCATTGAACTTTTCAATAGCGCCGAGGCAGCCTACCAGAGTGAGATGAAGGCCTATCAGAAGAACAGAACCAATAAGCAGTATCGCCAGCTGCTCAATGCACTCGAAATTATTAATGCCGATTTCCAGCGCTCGCGCGATTATTTCGAGCGGCTTTACAAGAGTAATCCCGACCCTCGATATGCTCAATACTTGGGGAATATTTACACTCGCTTCGATAATAAACAACGAGCCGATTACTACTACCGCAGGGCAAAATAGTAAGCTGCTTGTTGTATCGTCCTCCCAACGCTGCCGCACGAGTCCTCTCGTGTGGCAATGAAGAATAGAAAACCCACACGAGGGGACTCGTGCGGTAGCAATGTATTTCCTCACGGGGTGACTATCTGCTAAGCAAATAGGTCACCCCGTGAGTATTTAAAAATACTTAAGACCAGCCGCTCTCTGTTTTTTTTGATAATTTACCGCAAGGTAAATTATCAAAATTGCTCTGTGTCCTCAGTGTTTGATCTCTGTAGCTTTTAACTAACAGGAGAACTAGCCCTATTCAAGTTCAGGTAATTTCCAACAGGAGTATAATAAAATCCTCAGTGTTAATATAAATTACCAGTAGTGTCTGGTAAACTTTTTAAAGATTTAGCTTCGCTGCTACTTCGTGGTCTCCCTTCCTGCCTGACTGCGTCATTCAGGCAGGCGGTCGAAATGACAGGCTATTCATAATGTTTGGAGAGGGGGGGGCTTGGTGGCGGCGAAGCCGCCACCAAGCCCCCCCTCTCCCCTTCAATTTATAACGCACTGTCATCCTGAACTTGCCTGCTGGCAAGCCATAGTCGTCAAGTTAAGGACACAAAACAAATAAATAAAAACAATTCTTTTGATTGGTTTATACAGAATATTAATACTATAGCCCTCGTAGAGGGCATATAGCGATTGAAGAGATTAATACAAATGATTTTAAGCGCTTCGTAGATGCGCAATAAGGGCTCCTAATATCTATTGCACGCCCTACGGCCTGCCTGCCTTCGGCAGTAAGGCAGGGGTGCTTTAGGTTTTGCTATTTAAACCCAATCGCTATCAACCCCTGTCTGCCAGCCAGGCAGGCTCTACGAGGGTATTGAAAATTGCTTAGCTTGACGGCTATGGCTGGCAAGCAGGCGTAACGCAGTGGAGTGAAGGATCTTATTTTGTAGCATTAATTTCCCCGGACAACAATGATAAATCACAAAGTATTATTCTCCCACAAATTCAACAATTGCACTAATCAACTCTTCAGAAATAGGCAGGTCTGGGTTGATGTATGCTGCCATATTCTTTTCCCGTTCCATCTCAACCATCTTTAGCACGTGGTTCATCCCCTCAACCACTACCAGTTGTGCTAGCGGGTTGGCCTTAGCCAACAGTTCTGCATTTTCGGTCGAAACCTGAATATCGGTAGTCCCCTGTGCAATTAGTATTGGAATGGTTAGCTTGCCAAGCTCCACGGTTGGGTCTAATCTCATCCAGCTAGTTAGGTATGGTTGCACGCTGGGCCGAAAAAGCGATAGCAACATAGGGTTAATCCTTTTTACCTGTTGCCCGGTAGCAAGGCTATCGATTATAATTTTAGCATCGTTAAGCATTGGTTCTGGGATTTGGCTCAATTGTTCTAAAAGGATTTTATCAATCCGTTTGCCCGAGCCAGCAATGGATATAAAGCCATCTACACCAACATTTTGCGCAGCAACCATTCCTATAAGCGATCCCTCGCTGTGTCCAGCTACACATATTTTTGAGTAGTTACCGCTCTCCTTGAGCATCGTGAGCCATATTGCAGCATCGTTAATGAAATCATCAAAAATAAGCTCGCTCTCGGGTTGGTTGCTGCGGCTAAAGCCTACACCACGTTTATCATATCGTAGCGATGCTATTCCGTTTGTAGCTAACTCTTCGGCCAGAAACTTCAAACTGTTGTTGGTCATACCAAACTGGTTTCCATTCCTGTCGGTGGGGCCCGAGCCTGCAATAATAAGAACAACGGCTGGTTTTTCTTTGCCATCGGGTAGGAGCAGGGTTCCCCTTAGCGTGTCGCGTCCGTTGAATATTGCTACTTCCGATGAGCGATAGGCTTTATCCCCATCGCTTTGCGCATTGGTTGTATATGCAGCACCAAAGCATAGCAAAAGCGCTGCAACTTGTATAAGCCTTTTCATCTCTGCTGATTTTATCCCACAAAGAAATCGAGCACATTTAGCGCTTTGCGCATGGGCACTTGGTAAAATTCGGTGTACCGGCATTTTACACAGGTGAATGAGCTGAACTTTCGGTTTTGGATATTGAAGATTCTGGTTAGCATGCTGCCTGCAATGTAGGCCTCACCAAGCTCAAAATCTTTGCTGCCGCACTTGGGGCAGGGTTGTTTCGATCGTACTAATGGCATGGTTTTTTTAATTTTGTTTGTTTAAGGTCTGGGCCAGCGTTTGCCCCATAATCTTTTCTTTTGATATTTTATAGTCGTAGATATAGATAGCAAGAGCAACCATTGCTAAAGCAATAAGGCCAGCTAATCCCGTTACGCCTACCGTAAGGTCGGTGCCTCCAACCACAAGCATTATGCTTAAACCGGCAGTTCCATTAATCACTCCATGCATTAATGCCGCAGCAATAACCGATTTTGCTTTAATGGCAATGTAGCTGAATGGGAACGAAAGCAGTATGCACCAAATGGTCATCATTAGCACGCCAACTTGAGGGTTGTTAGGGTAGTTATGCCCCATCAGTATCATGGGGGCGTGCCATATTCCCCAAATAATCCCAATTATTAAGCTGGCTTTGGCAAAATGCAAATCTTTATACTCTTTTATCAGAAAACCCCTCCAACCCAACTCCTCACCAAATGCGGCAACAGCATTTATCGTAATGCCACCAACAAATCCTTGGATAAGGGTTAAAAGAATTGGGTGTATGGGCGATGCAGCAAGCGCCTGCTGCATTCGCTCCATCTCCTCAGGTGTAATTAACCCCTCGAAGCGTGTGAAAAGACCCTCCATTTCCATCGAGAACGAGACCCCGGGAAACATTAGGCTTATGCCTATAGATAGCCCTGCATAAACAATTGGTATAATAATGGCGACTAAAAACCACCAATTGAATTTAAACGATATAAAAAGCGATTTGGCAGCCTTTTGCTTATGAACAACTTTTTCGACAAAAAGGGCTGCAAGCATTGGAACAAACATATACAAAACGCCAAGGATAACTCCTTCGGTATCTTTGTATTCGTACCCCAAGCTTAAAAAAATTCCTACCATCGAGAAGTTGATGGTAAAGGTTATGATAAGGAATAACCATAGCTTGCTAATCTTTTTCATCTGTTGATGTTTTTTTATATCGCCCTGCTTTTTTCAGCGCCTGATCTATAATCCATTCTATCTGACCATTTATGCTACGGAACTCATCGGCCGACCACTTCTCCAAAGCCTCCAGCTTGTCCGGATCAATCCGTAGCACAAATGATTTCTTTTTCGCCATAACTTATCTATTGGTGTAACGTCCCGGCATTTACAATTGGAGTTGCCGACTCCTCGGAGCAAAGCACTACCATTAGGTTGCTAATCATGGCGGCTTTCTTCTCGTCGTCGAACTCAATGGTTTTCTCCTCGGCCAATTTATTCAGCGCCAGCTTAACCATCCCCACAGCGCCCTCAACAATCTTTTCGCGAGCCGATATAATGGCATCGGCCTGCTGGCGGCGTAGCATTACGGCGGCAATCTCGGGGGCATAGGCAAGGTAGTTTATGCGTGCTTCAACCACCTCAATACCTGCAATGGCAAGACGTTCGTTGATTTGCTCCTCAAGTATTTTGTTAATATCATCGCCGTGCGAGCGTAGGGTTAGCTCTTTAGCGCTTTCGGCCTCGTTCATATCGTAGGCAAACATCCCAGCAACGTAGCGAAGGGCAGCGTCGCACTGTATCTTAACGAAGTTCTGGTAGGCCATCATCTTCTCGTTAAGTCGGGCGGTGGATGTTGCCCCAGCAGTATTGGCAGCCATCGATGCGTTGTCGACTAGGAATGATGCTTTGTACGTGTCGAACAGTCGCCATACTAGCACCATACCGATCATGATGGGGTTTCCGCTCTTGTCGTTCACCTTAATGGGATCGGCATCGAGATTGCGGGCGCGAAGCGTAAGCTTTTGCTTGGCGTAGAATGGGTTTACCCAAAAGAAACCGTTCTCTTTAACCGTTCCCTCGTACTTGCCAAAGAAAACCATTACTCGTGCCTCGTTGGGTTCAATTTGCATAAATCCTCCCCAGAATATACAGTTTAGGACAAACAGTACTCCCAGTCCAATGCCCGATAGGGTAGCCATTAGCGGGCTGATGCCTGAAGCGCTAACCAGCTTAATGAATAGGAATACGATGCCAAATAGTAGCAGAAAGTTGAAGATTAGCATTAGTATGCCGTTCAACTTTAATCCTTTGAAGGGTTCTTCCTGTGTTTTCATATTTTTTTAGATTAATGATATTAAAATGGTATCACAAATATATCATATTGAATTTGAATAAAGCAAAAAAAAACCAGAAAAAATTTCTGGCTTTTTTAAATGGTAATGTAACCTGTTGTTAGTTAGTTCGATTCATTATCCTTTGGATAACTTCGTCCGAGACATCAGGCGCTTTTTCGTCAATATCTTTCAGAAGATTTTGGAATGTATCCAGAGGTTTTAACAGGTTGTGTAGGTTGTAAATTTCGTCAATCTGATAATCCTGAAAGCTCTGGAGGTTCCATAGAATTGGAGTAAAAGTTTTATTCATAGGCATTTTACTGTTGGTATGCATTGCATAAATTAGTTTTCAACAGTAAAACGACTATAACAACCTGATATTGTAATTTCGTTTTAAAATTTATTGGTATGATTTTTATTCAACCAAAAAACCTACAGAAATAAATGTCTTTAAGCGCTACATAGTGGAACTCTTGCGAATTTTGTAGAACGCATATTCTATGTAACCCAAATGTTGAGAAAGTCGCAAAGGAAATCACTACTGACCGACTAATAAATATAGATTTCTCGCTTCGCTCGAAATGACAGTACTTTCAAGAGGTCTAAGGGGAGAGGGGGGTGAAGGCGGCTACGCCGCCTTCACCCCCCTCTCCCCTACAGCGTAACAGCCTGTCATTTCGAGCGAAGCGAGAAATCTATTACATTATTATCATTTAAAAAAATACTTAGTTGGACACTAGTGAAAGGAAATATATGCTACTATGATCCACAAATACCTTAAAAGTCAACGTTTGTTTCTATTTGGATAGGCAAATATTTCTCTCCTCCATAATCTTCCGCATATTAATAAGGGCATACCGCATACGACCCAAGGCCGTGTTGATGCTCACATTGGTTTGCTCGGCAATCTCCTTAAAGCTAAGCCCTGCATAGTGCCTAAGCAGAACAACCTCTTTCTGCTCGTCGGGGAGGCAGTCCACAAGTACCCTTACCTCCGATAGTATTTGGTCGTAAACAATATGCTCCTCCACATTCTTATCAGAGAAGCGCGACGAGTTAAAAATATCCACCGGGGTACTCTCGTTCGAAACCGTATTAAGCTGTTTTTCGCGCCTAAAATGGTCAATTATTAGGTTGTGGGCAATTCGCATCACCCACGAAACGAAACGTCCGTTATCGGTGTATTTTCTAAACTGTAGCGATTGAATTACCTTAACAAAGGTGTCCTGAAAAATATCTTCGGCCAAAGTATGATTCTTAACTAAAAGTAATATGTAGCCAAATACTCTTTTGCGATGCCTACGGATAAGGGTATCAATTGCCTGCTGATTGCCCGAAATGAACTGCTCTACAAGCTCATTATCGGTTTGATGCTTTGTGCTCAAATCCATCTCCTTACTTATTGATTAGTTGGGTAGATGTGATTCTATAGGCAATCGATTTTAATGGTTAGTGTTTGTATTTGCTAGCATTTACTGTGCCAAATAAGCGAAAAAAAACAAATCTACCAAAAAAATGTAATACAAAAGACTGCTATGAGTTGATTATTAGGGAAATGATGATTGTAATGCTGTGAGCCTGTGTGTTTACCAATGGTATAAAAGCAAATCTTTGCCTACATTTGTGGGTTAATTTCTACAGTAATGCAAAACCAGAATGTAATTTCTATAAAGGGCGCTAGGGTTCATAATCTTAAGAATGTTAGCGTTGATATACCTCGAAATAAGCTAATTGTAATATCGGGCCTTTCCGGCTCTGGTAAATCATCATTAGCCTTCGATACCCTTTATGCCGAGGGGCAAAGGCGCTATGTCGAGAGCCTATCGGCATACGCCCGCCAGTTTCTGGGGAGAATCTCCAAGCCTGAGGTGGATTTAATCTCGGGAATCCCCCCCGCCATTGCCATTGAGCAGAAGGTGAACACGCAGAACCCTCGGTCGACGGTTGGAACATCAACCGAAATTTACGACTACATTAAATTGCTTTATGCCCGAATTGGGCGCACCTATTCGCCGATTTCGGGCATTGAGGTGACCAAGCACAGCGTTACCGATGTGGTTAATTTCATCGCCTCGTTTCCCGAGGGTACCAAGCAGATGCTTTTGACTCCAATAAATATTAGGGAGAAGGAAACGGTTGAGCAGCGCCTAACCATGCTGGCCAACGAGGGCTTTACGCGTATTGAGGTGGGTGACCAGATTCAGCGTATCGATAGCAACGAAACTCGACAGCTGCTCTCCATATCCAAAGCAAAGCTAAGGTTGGTGGTGGATAGGTTCTCGGTTTCGCACGACGACGATTTCCTGAGCCGTTGCGCCGATTCGGTACAAACCGCTTTTGCCGAGGGCAATGGCGTGTGCGTATTGGCAACATTCGAAGGGGATACACGGAAGGAGGAAGTTTTCTCAAATCGATTTGAAGCGGACGGAATTACGTTTGAGGAGCCAACCGAGCATCTGTTCAGCTTCAACAATCCGCTTGGCGCCTGCCCCCGATGCGAGGGATACGGTAAGATTATTGGGATAGATGAGGCGCTGGTGGTGCCCGATAAGGGTTTATCGATATACGAAGATGCCATTGCCTGCTGGAAAGGTGAGACCATGAGCGAGTACAAGAAGCTATTCATCTCGGTGGCCGATAGGTATAACTTCCCCATTCACAAGCCATTCTATCAACTCACGCAGGAGCAACGAGATTTGCTTTGGCGTGGTGGCGATGGTTTTGTTGGATTGGACGATTTCTTTGCCCACCTCGAGAGTCAGAAGTACAAGATTCAGTACAGGGTGATGCTGTCGCGTTACACTGGCAAAACCTTGTGCCCCGAGTGCAAGGGGCAACGCCTGCGTAAGGAGGCAACATACATTAAGGTTTCTGGTGTAAATCTTCCTCAGCTCGTTGATTTGCCCATTACCAGGCTTCACGATTTTTTCCAAGATATTGCCCTTACGGAGCATGAGCAAAAGGTAGCTAAGCGAATACTTACCGAGATTAGGAATAGGATATCGTATCTTCTAAATGTGGGCTTGGGCTACCTAACGCTTAACCGATTGTCGTCAACCCTATCGGGTGGTGAATCGCAGCGTATCAATTTGGCTACCTCACTGGGTTCAAGCCTGGTGGGCTCGCTGTACATCCTCGATGAGCCAAGCATTGGGCTACATCCGCGCGATACGCATCTGCTTATTGATGTGCTATATAATCTGCGCAATTTGGGAAATACGGTGGTGGTGGTGGAGCACGACGAGGAGATAATCCGTGCTGCCGATTACATAATTGATATTGGTCCGCTAGCTGGCCGGCATGGTGGCGAGGTGGTGTTTGAGGGGACCCCAGAGGCAATGCTAAAATCGGGACAAACCCTCACTGCCAAATATCTTAATGGAGTTGAGATTATTGCACCACTAACCGCACCACGCAAATGGACTAATTTTATTAGAGTGAAGGGGGCGCGCGAGAATAATCTTAAAAATATCGATGTACAATTTCCGCTTAACAGTATGGTGGTGGTAACTGGGGTAAGCGGCTCGGGAAAATCATCATTGGTAAAAGGGATACTATACCCTTCGTTGGCCAAGAAGATATTGGGTGTGGGCGATAAACCCGGGGAATGCGATGGCGTGGATGGAGATATTCATCTGCTGAAAGGGGTTGAGATGGTGGACCAAAACCCTATTGGCCGTTCGTCTCGTTCAAATCCGGTAACATACATTAAGGCCTACGACGAGATTCGCAAACTCTTCTCGGAGCAGCCCTACGCCACTAGAAGCGGGTATAAACCTTCGGCTTTCTCGTTCAACGTGGAGGGAGGACGGTGCGAGGAGTGCCAGGGCGAGGGCGTGATTAAGGTTGAGATGCAGTTTATGGCCGATGTAACCCTTACCTGTGAGTCATGCGGAGGCAAGCGCTTTAAGGAGGACGTGTTGGAGGTTCGCTACCGCGACAAGAATATATACGATGTGCTGGATATGACCGTAAATCAGGCCATCGAGTTCTTTGGCTCGGATAAGGACAAAACGGCTACCAAGGTGGTAACCCGATTAAAACCCCTGCAGGATGTAGGGCTCGGGTATATTAAGCTTGGGCAATCGTCGAGCACGTTGAGCGGGGGCGAGAGCCAGCGTGTTAAGCTGGCGTTTTTCTTGCAGAAGGAGCAGGCCACCCAGCATCAGCTGTTCATCTTCGATGAGCCCACCACGGGGCTTCATTTTCACGATATTAAAAAGTTACTCGAGTCGTTCGATGCGCTGGTTAAAAAGGGGCACAGCCTAATTGTGGTGGAGCACAACCTTGAGGTTATAAAGAATGCCGACTGGATTATCGACCTGGGCCCCGAGGGCGGCGAGGGTGGAGGTAACCTTGTTTTTGCTGGTACCCCCAACGAAATTACTGGTTGCAAAGAGAGCCTAACGGGTAAGTTTCTGGTGGGGAAGGTGTAGCTAAAGCTATATTATCTTGGTTCAACTACCAATTTTGTGGAAAGACACAACTATTAGGGTAACCCCACAATTATCCTTTCTGTCAGAGGTTGGAAGTCAGAAGCCAGAAGTGGCGTTGCTTCCCCAGTTACGCTTCGCATCCTCTCGTTACGCTTCGTAGGCCGCGACAAGCTGAGACATCGGTCTTCAAACTAGCTTCACAAAAATTGTATTTCAAGCTTATAAATCTTCCACTAAATATGCAGTAGTATCAAATATTGATACTGACGCGGTTCTTGAGTTGGGCACAGCTGATGCTTCAATAGTTGCAACTGATATTATGGGAACCAATGGCGTGATTCACGTAATTGATCAGGTTATTCTTCCCTAAACACTCGTTAAATTGAGCTGTTTAAAAGGCAACCCCAGCTGGGGTTGCCTTTTTTAGTATTTTAGCGCTGCTCACGGGGTGACTACTCGCTATGCAGGAAGTCATCCCGTGAGTATTTTTCAGTTAGCCTGTATTATTAACAACCTACCTTATCGAATGGTTGCCGTTTGAACTAAAACGTATATATTAGCTATCGTATTATTAACCCTATTGTTATGAAGATTCTATTGTTAGCCATTCTGTTGGCTTGCATTACCCGTACTGGTTACTCGCAGGAGTTAAGAAACATCACTAAAAAAGACAGTAAATCGTCGGTTATCGAAGATTACACTGTTCTTAAAAAGGAGAGAGATGTTAGGCATGGGGAGTATGTTAAGATGCATGAGAACGGGAATCTAATCAAAACTGGTTTCTTCAAGAACAACCTAAAGGACAGCCTGTGGGTTATCTATGCTAAAAATGGGGTAGATACTTTGACCTTTGGTATGTACAAGAATGACAGGCAGGTTGGCCCCTGGGTTATTAACGATAGCGATGGTAATTTAGAATATGTTTACAACTTCACTACTAAAAAGGTTTGCCAGTATAGCTGGAGAGGCCAGTCCAATCGGTTCCAGGTTTTAACCGAGGGCCGCTGGATAGAGCAGGAGATTGACAACCCGCCTATGATGCTCGATGGGAACGATCCCATCAAAATTATTGCTCGCAATATTGAGTACCCCATACGTGCATGGAGAGGTGGAATTGATGGCGAGGTTGTTGTATCTTTTGTTGTTGATAGCCTGGGCCGAATGGGAAGCGTAAACCTGAAAAAGTCGGTAGATCCCGACCTGGATAAGGAGGCCCTACGAATTTTCAAAACCGTAGATTTCGACTGGCACCCAGCGCAAAAGGATGATAAGTATATTACCGTAAGGTACTCGCTACCCGTAACCTTTATTCTTCGGAAATAAACGTTATTGCAGCAAGCTTTGGGATGGTTCTGCTTTAGCTGTGAGGTAATTGATGCATCTAGTATACCCATCTATCACTCATATATGTAAAACCTAACAGAGAATAGGCTATTTGAGTAGTAGTTAAAAGTCCTATATGCTATTGCAGCATATCCAGGGCAACCGCATTTAAAAACTGAGTAGTTTCTCCCTATATTTGCAATCAAGAGCAGCACTCAAGCGTTTATTGTTCTTACTCCTTTTGGGCGTTTTGTCATTGAGCAGCAAGGTCATGGCTGTC
>Ga0265295_1005093_pt1 | contig 17125 bp, 11 predicted proteins | sample Munlansysbiofilm_FD_192503 | JGI IMG/M metagenome (GOLD analysis project Ga0265295, IMG submission 192503) | Leachate microbial communities from a municipal landfill in Southern Ontario, Canada - Methane capture system biofilm | ecosystem: Engineered > Solid waste > Landfill > Unclassified ...
CGTGCGTTCCGAGAAGACCAAGCGCGTGAGGGAGATCTTCGAGGCGTTCGGGGTCGAAGACCCTGAGCACCTCGAGCTTGCCCCTCAGAATTCATAAGGCATGTAGCTCAATTCCGGGGATTTCGGCTAAATCTTCAGATCGTGTAGGCTACACGATCTGAAGATTTAGGTTTCGAATCGTGACGCTTTGTTTGTTGATCAGGACCTGCTGATTATGTGTCAGAGGATGGGCTTTAACGTTTGTGTTTTCATCAATGAGATCTCATTGTGAGGAAACTGTCATAGTTAGATGATGAGAGGAAGCTGTTCATGAACGGCAATATGCGCAAGGGATATGAATTGAAATCATTCCCGAACGATTGATGCAGAAGATATGATGGTGAGTAATCGAGGGACCACATCCCACCACTGAGTTGCTTTATGGCAACCCGCAATATTACAGCACAATTGTGAATGTAAATAATTTGGCTATCTGGATTTGTTTTTGGTATTTGTGATCTACCATTATGTTCCAGGTTGGGGACTCGTGCTTGTGGCTATTGTCGATGCTGGCGACAAGTCCGAGTGGAATGTGAGAGTTACTCTTGGGGCAGGTCTTTGGCTTTACTGATCTTGTTGGTGTCGTCTGTGCTTGTGGTATCTGTTGTTATAACGGGGACACAGTAGCACATCGCTAGAACGGCAATGATTACCGTGGTCATGAAGGTCGTGTCTTGATCTGAAGGTGTTATTCAATAGATTTTACATCCGTTGCGACAATGGATATTGACACAGTAGAAAGAGGATGTCAGATTGTAATAACAGTCTAAGTAAATACTAAAAAAAGACGATTCGTTCAAATGGTAATGTATGCACTTCAAACAGAGCAAATATGATTATACTCAAGTCTTGAATCGTTTAATTCTCTACATATCATGTCGGATTGTAGCGGTTCGTGTCGTATTGTTCTATAACATCGATTCCTTATTATAATGACAAAACAATTTACGCCTATATTAGCCAGAGTGAGAATTGATGGAATTTTTTGACAACCAACAGAATATCGTAAAAGACGATCTCAAGAAGAGAGTGAAACGCAACGGCAAGATCTCTGTTGCGGCGGCTTGCTTTTCTATCTATGCCTACAAAGAGTTGAGAAAGGAGCTGGAGAGTGTTGATGAGGTCAGATTCCTGTTCACATCACCGACATTCACTTCCGATATAATCTCAGATGGCAAGAAGAAGGTCAAAAAGGAATTCTACATCCCGAAGCTCGATAGGGAAAAGAGTGTCTACGGTACTGAATTTGAAATCAAATTACGCAACGAGATGACCCTCAAAGCGATATCCAAAGAATGCGCCGAGTGGGTGAAGAACAAAGCTCAATTCAGATCCAACAACACCAGCAAGGTCATGCCCGGGATGATGAATATCGCGGCACCAGAAGGTGGTTGCACTTACTTCCCGTTCAATGAGTTCACGACCGTCGGTATCGGTTGCGATAAAGGTAATATGATGTGCAATCCGACATCACGTTTCGATGCTGAGGAGAGCATCGCTTACCTCAACATGTTCAACTCGATATGGAACAATAAGGATGAAGTCGAAGATGTCACTCAGAATGTAATCGACAATTTCACAACAGTCTACAATGAGAATCCTCCGGAGTTCGTCTACTTCATGACGCTGTACAACATCTTCAGCGAGTTCCTGGATGATATCAACGAGGATGTCCTTCCTGATGATCATGTCGGTTTCAAGGACAGCGTCATCTGGAATAAACTATATGATTTCCAGAAGGATGCTGCGTTGGCAATCATCAACAAGCTGGAGAAGTACAATGGTTGCATCCTAGCTGACAGCGTCGGTTTAGGTAAGACGTTCACAGCACTTGCCGTTATCAAGTACTATGAAATGAGGAATAAATCCGTTCTTGTCCTGTGCCCGAAAAAGCTCAGCGAGAATTGGAATACCTATTGTAGCAAGTACAAGAACAATCCGCTTGTGAAAGACAGGTTGAATTATACAGTACTTTATCATACGGATCTGTCCCGCCGTAAGGGAGATTCCAACGGTTACGATCTCAACAAGATCTATTGGGAGAATTTCAATCTCGTCGTCATCGACGAATCCCACAATTTCAAGAACGGCATCGACGGCGTCAGAGACGGCAGACAGAACCGTTACCAGCGTCTTTTGGATGAAGTTGTGAGAAAAGGAGTGCAGACGAAAGTGCTCATGCTCTCCGCCACGCCAGTCAACAACCGTTTCAACGATCTGAGGAACCAGCTAGCATTGGCGTACGAAGGCGACCCGCGTAACATCGATGATAAGCTCAATACAAGCACCAGCATCAACAAGATCTTCGCAGACGCTCAGGCAGCATTCAACAAATGGTCCAAACTGCCTCCGACCGGAAGGTGTACAGAATCGTTACTGGACATGCTGAGTTTCGATTTCTTCGAGGTCCTCGACAGCGTGACGATTGCGCGTTCCAGGAAGCACATCACGAAATACTACAACACAGAGGCGATCGGCAATTTCCCGGTGAGAAGACCGCCCGTATCATTGAGGCCGAATCTGACCGATCTCGACGGTGCACCGTCGTACAACGATATCTATGCCGAGCTTCTGAAACTCAATCTCGAAGTGTACACCCCGTCGAAATACATCTTCCCCGGGAAGATGGAGAAGTATGATAACCAGGTCGGAAAGAACATCGACATGACAGGGCGTGAGGAAGGCATCCGTGCATTGATGAGAATCTCTCTTCTAAAACGTCTGGAGAGTTCGGTCAACTCGTTCAATCTGACACTGGGGAGGGTCATCGATCATATCAGTGCCATCCTGAAAGTCATCAACGATTACGAGAAGTCGAGGAATGGAGGTTCGTTCGGCAAGCAGACTGCAGCTCTTGAGGGATCAAATCCCGACATGGACGATCTGGATGCTGACGATCAGAACGCCGATTTCCTCGTAGGGAAGACCGTCAAGATAGATCTGAAGGATATGGATTGGCTGTCGTGGAAGAAGATGATCGAAGCCGACGTGCAGGTTCTGAGCGATCTCCAGAGATCCGTCAGCACGATTCAACCGGAGAACGACAGCAAGTTGAAAGAGCTGTTCGACGAAGTATCGAAAAAGATCGAGAATCCGTTCAATCCTGGTAATAGGAAACTGTTGATATTCACTGCATTCTCGGACACTGCCGAGTATCTTTACAAAAATCTTAGCACTTTCGTGAAAGGGAAGTACGGTTTGGATGTGGGGATGGTCACAGGTTCCACGGATGGGAAGACAACCATTCCGAAGATTGGCGCTGATATGAATCTTGTTCTCTCATGTTTCGCGCCGATAGCCAAAGAGAGGGACATGCTGTTCGACGAAAGATACGATCTCGACATCCTTGTTGCCACAGACTGCATATCCGAAGGTCAGAATCTCCAGGATTGCGACTGCGTAATCAATTACGATATCCACTGGAATCCAGTGCGCATCATCCAGCGTTTCGGGCGTATCGACCGTATCGGAAGCAGGAACTCCAGCATCCAGCTGATTAACTTCTGGCCCGATATCGATCTGGATGAGTACATCAACCTCAAGGCACGCGTGGAGACGAGGATGAAGATCTCCGTGGCGACATCCACAGGTGACGACAATCCGATCGATCTGGAAGAACGCGGGGAGTTGGAGTACAGGAAGAAGCAGCTGGAGCAGCTGCAGAAAGACAACGTCGACTTGGAGGACATCTCCGGCGGCGTATCCATCATGGACCTCGGACTGAACGAGTTCCGCATGGATCTCGTCGAATATGTGAAAGAGAATCCGGATATCGAGAAGCTGCCACACGGGATGAATGCCGTCGTCTCGTCGGATGAGGATCATCCGAAAGGCGTTATATTCGTCCTGAGGAACGTGAACGACGGTGTAAACATCGATTCGCGCAATAGATTGCATCCATTTTATCTTGTGTACATCGGTGCCGATGGCGTCGTGGTATACGATCATCTGGAACCAAAGATGCTTCTCGATACGATGAGATTCCTCTGCAAGGGCAAGAAGGAACCTGACATGAAGGTCTGTTCGAGGTTCAATTCGGAAACGGACGACGGGCGTGACATGTCGCAGTACTCCAAGCTGCTGAAGGATTCTGTGACATCGATAATAGATATTAATGACGAGAGCGACATAGACAGTCTGTTCAGCGGCAGCAAAACGACCGCACTGATGAATGAGATCTCGGGACTGAACGATTTCGAGCTCATATGCTTCCTGGCGGTGAGGTAAGTTGCTCGGGTTGCCGGAAAGGACGGAACTGAACAATGGTATCGGGAAGAGGATACCGAAAGAGAAGTTCTATTCCAAACTGATACTCACAAGTGCGCAGGAACGCATGTTCATCGACCAGGTGTCATCAATACGCTGGACTAACAAGATCTCCCCGGGATCGATGAATCTCTCTGTGAGTGACGGTATCCAGGAGATAGAAGTGTTCGAGATCATTCTCAAGGGAGAGAACGTCGAGGACAAGTTGTTGAAAGTCATCGACGAGGCGATCATCCATCCAATACTGTTCGTCGTGAGGAACGAATCCAAAGAGAGGATATTCATCTCTTTCAAAGAGACGAACGATGCCGGAAATACGACGGTCAGACAATACTACTCGACAGAATGGTCTTCGACAGGTTCGATATCGCTGGACTTCGCGGCATTGAGCACAGGGGAACTGTACAAGAATCTGACGGTCCAGATATCCAACGGTCTTCTGATTATGAATCCGGATCTGGAGCTTTCAGATGTCGTTGCGAACGATATCGAGTTTCAGAAGGCGCTGAAAGAGATTGAAGCTCTTGAGAACAAGATAAAGAAGACATTGCAACCGAACAAGAAATTGGATCTTTTTCACCAACTTAGATATTTGAAGGATAAATGGGGTGTTAAAGATTAATAACGCTTCAAGACCAGATGTTTGGGTATGTAGGTGTGGCACCGCGGGAGAGTACGAAGATCTATTCATTTCTCGGAAGATAATCGGCATTGAGGCCCCACACATAGACGGCTACTTAGATGTTGATGACTATCGTGAACTCAAAAGGAAAGCGTCAAAAGCAGATTACAATATTAATCCAAGAGATATCTCCAGATTGTATAGGTTTACTCACACAATAGAAGTCGGGGATTATGTACTTGTTCCGAGCAGATCAATACGTGGCAGATATCATGTGGGAATAGTCAGCGGAGCGATAATATTCAATCACGCTGAAAAATTGTGTTATCAAAGAGATGTCACATGGTTTGCAAACATAGAGAAATCACAGTTTAGTGAGGAAACAAAGAATTCGATTGGTTCTTTGCTTACATTATTTTCTCCAAGTCTTTCAAAAGAGGAGATAGATTCGATCGTTGATAAGGGGCATGAATAATATGGAAAAGATGAGGATGGAAACGAAGGATTTGACAGAAGACAACATCAAAAGGTTAGCGAAATTGTTCCCTGAAGCGCTCACTGAGGCAGAGGAACCAGATACGAAGACAGTGAAGAAGGTGATTGACTTTGATGTCCTGAAGCAGCTTCTGTCAAACAATGTGGTTGAAGGTGTATCTGAACGTTATAATTTCACATGGCCCGGAAAGAAAGAAGCCATCATCGAAGCCAACCGCCCCATCAAGAAGACATTGCGCCCATGTGTTGAAGAGAGTAAAAATTGGAGCGAAACGGAAAACATATACATCGAAGGAGACAATCTCGAAGCACTTAAACTAATACAGGAAAGTTATTTGGGTGCTGTTAAATTAATCTACATTGATCCGCCCTATAACACAGGTAAAGACTTCGTCTACAGAGACAATTACGCGCGGTCAACAATTGAGTTTGGCGAATCCGAAGGCTCTGTTGATGATGAGGGAAACAAATTATTCTTGAATTCAGAAAATAATGGAAGATTTCATTCCGATTGGTGTTCGATGATATATCCTCGTTTGATGTTAGCAAAGAATTTGTTATCTGATGACGGAGTAATCATCATCAACATCGATGAAAATGAAGTTACAAATCTTCAAAAAATATGTGTAGAAATATTTGGCGAATCTAATGATTTAGGAACGATAATTTGGGACAAAAGAAATCCGAAGGGTGATGCCAAGGGAATATCTTCTCAGCATGAGTACATTCTCGTATACTCAAAGAATAAAAATGTATTGTCTGAGGTATGCAAAATTCAGCGTCCGAAAAAGAATGCAGAATTGATGTTGAAAAAGGCCGCTTCATTGATGAAAAAAGTAGGCATAGATTACACCTTGAGTGATGCAAATAAAGAATATGCAGATTGGATTTCTTCACTTAATGATATAAGTGGTGGCGAAAGAGCATACAACAAAATCGATTCTAATGGAGACATTTATCGTTTAGTTTCTATGGCATGGCCTAACAAAAAGAAAGCACCAGATGATTATTTCATACCATTGATTCATCCAGAAACAAAAAAACCATGCGTATTGCCAGAAAGAGGTTGGAGAAATCCGTCACAGACCATGAATGAGTTGATGAAAAAAGGATTGATTATTTTTGGAAAGGATGAATCTACTCAGCCAACTCGCAAGTATTTGCTAAAAGAGAACATGTATGAAAATGTCCCCTCCCTGCTATACTATGGCGGTAGCGACGTGGATCTCTTGTCTGAATTGAAAATACCATTTGAAACGCCAAAGGTAGTTGATATTTGCAAGGAACACATCTTGTCTTTTACAAAAGATAATGACATTATTATGGACTTCTTCTCAGGTTCTTCAACGGTAGCTCACGCGGTAATGGAGATAAATGCAGAAGTAAAAGGGAAAAGAAAGTACATAATGATACAACTGTGTGAAAAATGTAAAGAAGGTAGTGAAGCTAACAAGGCAGGGTTCGACAACATTTGTGAGATTGGTATCGAACGCATCATTCGTTCTGGAAAGAAAATTTGTATAGAACATGGATTAGATAAATCATCAATAGATTTCGGTTTCCGTGTATTCAAAGTCGATGAGACCAACATGAAGGATGTCTACTATGCTCCACAGGAATACAAGCAGATTCTTGTGGATGGCACTATTGACAATATCAAGTCCGACCGTTCTGACCTCGATCTATTATTCGGAATCATTCTTGACTGGGGGTTGGAATTATCATTACCAATCGAGAAAATAAAAATCGATTCTTCCACCGTATATTTGGTGGATTCGAAATCGCTTGTTGCAAGTTTCGATAGCAATATCTCCGAATCGACGATCAGAGAGATTGCAAAGATGAAACCAACATTCGCGGTGTTTAGGGATTCGTCATTCTCAGGAAGTCAGAGTAAGATCAATCTTGAAGAGATTTTCAAATCGGAGTCTCCGGAGACGGTAGTAAAAGTAATCTGAAAGTGACACGATGAATAAAATGAGAATGACGTCCGAGAATCAACATGCATATAATATCGAAAAATTGAGGGCTGAATTTCCAGAATTCGTCATTGAACAAACTGGCGAAGATGGAAAAATCGAATACGGAATCGATTATGAATCAATGAGAATACTGTTCAACGAACCCAATGCAGCCGAGGGGGGGAGAACGGTATGAGTTCACTTGGCCTGGGAAGAATGCAGCAATGATTGAAGCGAACACGTCCACTACCAAGACTCTTCGTCCATGTCTTAGCGAGAGCGTTGATTGGGATAATACAGGAAACGTCTACATCAAAGGAGATAATCTGACAGCTCTGAAGATAATCCAGGAGAGCCATCTTGGTGCTATCAAGTTGATCTATGTTGATCCGCCCTACAACACCGGCAGTGATTTTGTATTTAGAGATGACTATTCAGTCGAACGCAAAGAATTCGGGAAGATGATCGGTGCAGAGGTCGAAGAAGGAAATCGTCTCTTCGAGAATACCAATGCCAATGGGAGGCTCCATTCCGATTGGTGCTCAATGATCTATCCAAGATTGCTGATATCGAAAACATTGTTAAGAAAAGATGGTGCGATCTTCATCAGCATCGATGATAATGAACTCAACAATCTTCTCAACATCTGCGACGAAATGTTTGGCAAAACCAATCACGTAGCAACTATCCCATGGAGAAAGAGAACTGCAAAATCAGATGTTCCGTTCGGCGTCTCCCAAGATTATGAGTGGATTGTTGCATATGCCAAATCCGACGAATATCTTGCATCAATCGAAGGTAAAAGAAGGAAGTATTACACTTCAGAAGACTATCCTGAAAATCCATGGCGTGTTCATGATTTAACAAAACAGACTACAGCAACAGGACGCCCCAATAGTTTCTTCACAATGGTCAATCCAAAGACGAAAGAAGAATATCCGGCAGATCCTAACAGAACGTGGGCCATTACAAATGATACATTCGAGAAATATTATGCTGAAGGCAGAGTAATATTCCCGGGGGATTATGATTTCTTAAGGATATCAAAGCCAGTTCTTAGATATTTCAAAACGGATGATATGAAGAAAGCCGGGGAGATGTTCGGTAACATCGCAGTCAGTACTAAACTGCCAGACGACATCGGTATGTCCCAAGATGGAACCAAAGAGATAACTTCGATCTTTGGAAAGAAGATGTTCAGCATCCCAAAGCCAACATCGTTGATCGATTTTATCATCAGGATCTCTACGAATCTCGATGATGATGATATCATTCTGGATTTCTTCTCAGGATCGGCAACAACCGCTCATTCTGTGATGAAACAAAATGCATTGGATGGAAAGCGCCGTAAATTTGTGCTCGTTCAGGTTCCAGAGAACTGTGCAGAGAAACTCATTGATGCACATGAGTCAGGATTCGAAACTATATGTGATGTTGGAATGGAACGCATTCGTCGTGTTGGAAAAGAAATCAGTAAAGGAGATGTTGGATTCCGCGTATTTTCAATCGATAGTTCAAACATGAAAGATGTGTATTTCTCTTCCAAAGACTATTCCCAGACAATCCTCGATGGAGTCGTTGACAATATTAAGGATGATCGTTCAGATTTGAATCTTCTTTCAAGTGTCATCATAGGTTGGGGCCTCAAACTGTCATTGCCGTATGAAACGATAATAGTCGCTGGAAAGAAAGTTCACAATGTTGACAAATCCGCTTTGGTAGCATGTTTCGAATCAGAGATCGATGAGAACGTTGTACGTTCTATCGCAGAAATGAACCCAAGTTATGCGGTGTTCCGGGATCATTCGTTCAGGAGCAGTTCGAACAAGATCAATCTCGAAGAGATATTCAAGATGAAATCACCAGATACGGTGATCCGAGTGATATGAGGTACGAGAATGATTAGTGAGATAAAATACAAACATCAGGATTTCCAAGCAGATGCCGTGGAAGCCGTATGCAGCATATTCGAGGGCCAGCATTATTCGACAGCCACCGAATCAAGATACATCAAAGACAGCGGAACAGACAAAACACCTCAATCGAAACTGACAGACGTCGACGAGTATGCATTCCGCAACGTACCTCTGGATTTATCTCTCACAGATGACGTCATACTCAAGCGCATCAACGCACTTCAGAAACAGAACCTCATCAGGCAGTCCACTAAACTTGAAGGCCGTTATAACCTTACGATCCAGATGGAGACCGGAACTGGAAAGACGTACGTTTACATCAAGACGATCTTCGAGCTGAACAAGAGATACGGATGGACGAAGTTCATAGTCGTAGTTCCCAGCATAGCTATCCGCGAAGGTGTCAAATCCTCATTCGAGAGCACTCAGAAGCACTTCGCTCGGGATTACGGAAAGAAAATCAGGTTCTTCATATACAACTCATCAAGGCTGTCAGATATCGATTCCTTCGCCGATGATAACAACATCCAGGTGATGATCATCAATAACCAGGCATTCAACGCCACTGGTAAGGATGCCCGTCGTATTGAGATGGAACTGGATGAGTTCAGAAGCCGTAAACCGATAAATGTCATCGCCAGCACAAACCCTATCTTTATTATCGACGAACCTCAGACTGTCGAGGGGAAAGGCGACACGAAGACCAAGGACCAGATCAAGAAGTTTAAACCGTTCTTCACATTGAGATATTCTGCAACGCATAGGAAGGAATCGATCTACAACATGATCTATCGCCTGGATTCGATGGATGCATACAACAAGAAGCTCGTCAAGAGGATTGCCGTAAAAGGAATGTCGCAGGTCGGTACGACCGGTACTGATGGTTATGTCTACATCGAAGATATCCAGGTTTACAAGGACAAGCCTCCGATGGCCCACATCGGATTCGAGAGGAAGACCGCTTCTGGAGTGGACAGAACTGTAAAGCTGCTTGCCGAGAAAGATAACCTTTATTCTGAATCCAAAGAGCTTCAGGAATACAAAGATAGGTACTACATCACAACCATTGATGCCGACCGCAACATCGTATCATTCGCCAACGGACTCACGATGAGTCCTGGTGACGTAGTGGGAAGCGTCAACTCAGATGTTCTCAGAAGATTGCAGATCCGCGAGACAATCAAGTCCCATATCGAAAGGGAACAGGAGCTCTACTCTAGAGGGATCAAGGTATTGTCTTTATTCTTCATTGACGAAGTCGCTAAATACAGACAATATGACGAATCTGGTAACGAGATCAACGGCCTATACGGCGAGATGTTCGAACAGGAATACAATGCTCTAATCGAGGAGATGAAGCCTGACTTCGACCCGAAGTACGAAACATACATCGAATCGATGCAAACTGCCACTGTTCACAAAGGATACTTCTCCGTTGACAAGAAAGGACGTTCCATCGACAGCACGATCAACAAGAAGGAAAGAGTCTCGGACGATGTCTCCGCATATGATTTAATCATGAAGAACAAGACCCTCCTCCTGGATCTGAAGAACGATGTCCGTTTCATTTTCTCCCACTCCGCTCTCAGAGAAGGATGGGATAATCCCAACGTATTCCAGATATGCACTTTGAAAGAAGGTGGCGATTCAGACATCAGGAAATTCCAAGAGGTCGGAAGAGGTCTCCGCCTGTGCATCAATCAGAACGGAGAACGTATGGATGAATCCGTACTCGGAGAAGATGTCCAGAGGATCAACGAACTCACCGTCATTGCCAGTGAATCATACAAGGAGTTCACAGAAGGCATCCAGAAGCAGATTGCAGAAGGCATCGATGACAGGCCAGTCAAGGTCAATTCTGATTTGTTCGCTAAACGCGAATACATGATTTCTGGGGAAACGCACATCATCGACAAGGAGATGGCCGAGGAGATTGTCATGGATCTTATCGCCGGTGGTTACATCGACAGGAAGGACCGTTTGCCCACAGAGAAATATCATCAGGCAAAGGAATCCGGAACGTTCGAGTTATCAGAACAGTTCAAAGGGTGCCAGCAGACTATCATCGATATCGTTGATACTGTCTTCGACCCGAAGGCTTACAAGACCAGGGATGCACGTGACGATAACGTCATCGCGAAGATCAACATGAAGAATCTCGGAAGAGAGGAGTTCGTTGATCTCTGGAAGCACATCAGCAGGAAGACCGCGTACACTGTTAACTTCGATTCCAAGGAACTCGTGGACAACTGCATCAAAGTATTGGATGACAATTTGAAGGTCAGCAGCATAATGGTCATCCTCGAAGAAGGAACACTGAATAAGATTGATAAGCAGGAGCTGGTCGAAGGCAAAGGATTTAATTTAAATTCCAAAGCTGTCAAGGCCATTGACACGGCTCCCAACTCGTCGATCAAGTACGACCTCATCGGGAAGATCGTCGACGGTACCAACCTGACGCGTGCGACAGTAGCTGAGATTTTGAAAGGCATCAGAGAGGACACCTTCAATAAGTTCAAGAGCAACCCTGAGGAGTTCATCTCTAAGGTTGTCAAGCTCATCAATCAGGAAAAGGCGACGATGATCATCCAGAGCATCGAGTACAGTCCGCTGGATGACAGTTACGGAACGGAGATATTCACATCTGTAACACTCAAAGGTAAACTCGGCGTGAACATGATGCCCTCAGAGAGGAATGTGTTCGATTATGTCCAATACGATTCCCCTACAATTGAAAGACCATTCGCTGAAGAACTGGAGAAGTCCGGAGAGGTCATCGTGTACGCGAAGATACCTGTCAGAGATAAGGGATTCAAAATCTGCACGCCGGTGGGGAACTACACTCCAGATTGGGCCATCGCGTTCAAGCAGGGTAACGTCAGACACGTATACTTCGTTGCGGAGACAAAAGGATCTCTTGATTCGCTTGAATTAAGAGGTGTCGAGAGTGCGAAGATTGCCTGTGCGAAGAAGCACTTCGAAGCAATCTGCGGAGAAGACGTGAAGTACGATGTGGTAACATCGTTCGAGGATCTTCTCAAAATAATAACAACATGACAATATTGTAAGAAATCAAATAAAAGTGGCAGGTAAAAATGAGCTCAATGGGTATCGTATTAAAAAAGATTCATATAGAAAATGTCAGATCAATAAACGATATAAAAATCGACTTAGATGATAATGCAATACTGTTTGGTCGCAACAATAGTGGAAAATCTAATTTTTTGTATGCAATAAACCTGGTGTTTGGAAGAACGCGTCTAGAAAAAGAAGATGTATTCTTCTCACAAACAAGCCCATATTCTTTAGAAAAAGAAGTAAAAATAGAATTACTGTTTTTACCAACAGATGGTAATGGCGATGTTTGTGAAGAATTTAACGAAAAGTGGATGGAAACACTTGGTATGTTGGTGGGTTATGATGGCGTAGAGGGGTCGCAATTCTTTGGCATAAGTACAACATTCACATATGACGAGGACATTAATGGATATAGGCGTACAAGAAAGGGGATTAGCGAATGGTCTGATGTGATTAGATATAATGTAAATTTCATCCCAGACAAAGTAATGGAACATTTTGATTGCATATATGTTAATGCACAAAGAGACATCTCCCTCGATATTTCTGATCGTCACTCATTTTGGAATAACCGGATATCGAGAATTGATATTCCTGAAGAACAAAAAGATGAGTACAGGAAAACTGTAAAACAGCTAAATTATACAATCATCGATAACAATCCCATATTAATTGATGTGCGTGAAAATCTTGAAGAAGTTATTCCTGAAGGGGATATAACAATCGATTTGATTCCAGAGGATATATCTAAGATACACCGTGGCCTTGAAATAGGAGTTATCGAAGATGGTGCAACAATACCGATCTCAAACATGGGCCTGGGAACAAGAAGTCAGGCGGTGTTTTCATCAATAAAAACAATAACAAATGCAAATGTTAAAGACCCAGAACTGAGTTATTACTGCATCATCTTGGCCGAAGAACCAGAATCTCATATTCATCCTTCTCTTCAGAAATCATTGGCAAGAGAGTTCGACAATATGAAAGCGCAAAAGATAATCACAACACATTCTCCGTTTTTCATCTCTGAATCCAATATCCTAAATTTGATTTGCTGCAGTCACAATCGGAATGGTTCTTATTATTCCAGTCTAAAGTATTGTCAATTATCAAAAGACGAGATTGAACCTTTGAAAAAAGTGTTCATAGAAAGAAAAGCAGATGCGTTATTCTCTGATGTAATAATATTGGGGGAAGGCAAAACAGAAGTGTATGCATTGTCTTCATTCTTCAAGGCATATTTTAATAAAACACCAGATCAAATGAATGTAACAATTGTAAATGTCGACGGAAGCACGAATTATAAACCGTTTCTTCTAGCATGTCGTGTATTCAATATCAAATGGCTGGTATTTTCCGACGGAGAAGAAAAAACGATGCAAGATTTGTCTAAATCTGTTAATGATGTGTTCGGTGAGGATTCGTTTAAAACCTATAAAAAAGAAAGAAAGATACATCTGTTGCCGGAAGGCGATTGTTATGAAGATTACTTAATCAGAGAAGGATATTCCGACATCATACAGAAAACATTGCAAGAAAAATTTGGAGATCACTTCATGAAACAGATGGAAAATGCGTCCAATCGATGTCCAGGATATACAGGATCTGAGTTATTGTCGCGCGTAATTAAAATCAAAAAAAATAAAACAGATTATGCTGAGCCAATAGCGAGTGCATTATGCGATGCAGAATGCATGCCCTCAATAGTCAAACAATTACTGGAAACTGTGGAACAAATGTTGTGAATTGATATGAAATTATCAGATAATCAAAAAGAAATCGTCAAATCGTCTGAAAAACATATTGTAGTCACTGCAGGTGCTGGAAGTGGAAAAACTACAGTATTGATTGAACATGCACTCAATATTGTGAAAACGAAATCTACGGATTCTAAGATACTAGTATTGACATATAGCAATAAAGCTGCAAGAGAGTTGGAAGATAGAGCTAAAAATAGTATCGATAACTATATTGATCATTTATATGTCGGTACAATCCACAAGTTTTGTACAGATATAATTGCTAGATATGGAAACACAATCGATCTGGATCCCAGTTTTCAGATATTAGAATCCAGCGATGAACGGATAGAATTATTCAAAAGCGCAATTGATAATTATCCAGAGTTAAAGCATAAAATCTCTCATGTTAAAAAACCAGATAAGGAGATACATTCTCTTTTTGAAAAGATGGGAATGGTAAAAAGGCACAAGATATCAATCGAATCGTTGTCTGTTGAGCATAAGCAACTATTTGACGAATATAATGAATTGCTGGCTCTTCAAAATTCTATTGATTTTGATGATATCTTATGCTATGCTTATAAGATCCTCAGCGAAGTGAAAGGGGTTTTGAAAATTTATCAAAGGAATTTCGTTTCAATATGCGTCGATGAAGCACAAGATTTGAATGATATTCAATATAAAATAATAAAAACTCTAGCGGGAGATCGAATGTCTCTTTTTCTTGTTGGTGATCCCAGTCAGGCGATATATGGTTTCAATGGTTCTTCATCAAAATTTATGTCATAGTGTATCAAAAACGATTATCCTGACGTATTTGAATATACGCTCAACGATAACTACAGGTCATCAAAAGCCATAATTAATGCTGCGAAAAAAATAGAGCCTCATTTCTCTATAGAAGGACATTTAGCAGCCCAAGGTGAATTTGATATTCATTGTTACAGCGACGATAAATCTGAAGCAGATGGAGTTGTTAGTAAAATTGAAGAATTGCTTCGAAGCGGACATCAGGATATTGGAGAAGATCTCAGCCCTTCTGAGATATGTGTGCTTGCTAGGAATAAGTATATATTAGATGCTGTGCACGAACAGCTACTGGAGAAAAAAATCGAATCTACTATTAAATTGCCTGCATCTGGTTTAAATTATGAAACGACATTTTTTAACACACTAGTTCTTGGCATGAGATTGATTTTAAACGAAAAAGACCTGATTCATCTAAATAAAATTATAAGCATCCTCAATTGTCCAAAAAATATTACAATCTCGGAAATATTAGAAGGTAAAATTGAAACTGACTTTCCAGGATATGATGTGTTGGTTGCTACATGGGTCAGTCTAAAAAAAGAATACGAAAGAAATGAATTTAGATCATCAACTTTAAAAGAATCATTAGAAAAATATTGTAGAAACGAAAATAATTTCCATGACGAATCTGAGAAATATTTGATTTCAAAAGATTATTATGATTTGGAATGTCGTTTAAGTGAATATCTGGGCAGTACCGTAATTAGCGAGCGTAATCTTTCAAATCTGATGAGATCCATGTCGCTCGGGTCATTAAATATTGCAAAAGAAAAAGGAGTAATCCTTTCCACAGTACATATGTCAAAAGGACTTGAGTACGAAGTCGTGTTTATTATTTCAGTAAACGAAGGAATATTTCCTGATTACAGATCTAAGGATGAAATGTCTCTCTCTGAAGAAAAACATAATTTATTTGTTTCAATTACAAGAGCAAAAAGACTATGTTACATCTCATATGTGGAAACGAGAGATACGCCGTGGGGGCCACGTTATCAAAAACCTTCTCGTTTCTTAATAGAATACTATCGCGAAATGATGTGAAGGCACGCGTAGGAATGCGCAATCATATTCGCCGACTGTAATGTTGTTATCACACCATCTCGTCCGTGCGTCAAAGGGTTAACAGCGCTATATGCACGTATACTACAAATCTATAATCTGATTCGCTTAATTTTTTTGATATTGCATTCTTGAGATCGTCTAATGAAATTCCAGACGAGTCGGTTGAAAGTTGATTTGCATATTATTTGATCAGTTTGAATAAGATATCGTTATTGAATATAGGACTTGCAATTTCCATAACGTGTGCTGCGGTCTTTGCAATCTTTTTGACTCTTTTCTTTATATTACTTGTCATCCTCATTGATAACATTGAAAAAAACTGATTCACAAGATCGTGTTGCGCAGAATAAAACCATGGATTGAATTCGAGAAAAATGATTTTAGGTTCGTTTTTCAAAGAATCTTTCACCATGTTTACAAAAGACGTTTTTCCCGTACCCCATTTACCGCATATCCCTATTGCATTACTCTCAGACACGTCGCATGACCTGACGACTTCAGCCACATAATTCACTAATTCTACACGATTTAATTTATCTTCAGAAAGAGAAGTTATTGCTGATTCGAATATTTGTTCGCTCATAATATATTGTTCCATTTGGCTTTGCATTACCCACAAATGTTAAACTTGCAATATTCGACAGGGCACTTTGTTCTCAGTCGATTGAATGCTTTACTCGAACTTGTTGTTCCGCGCATATCTTTTTGTGTAACTCGATTTGTCTTTATAAGTCGATACCTCAATCAATTGATTCCGTTATATTTCTATACGGTATGTTTGAAAAAATTCTTAAGAGCGTGCAATGATTCTTTCAAATCCATTGATTTTAGATTGGTTTTTGTTCTTGAGTAATAAGCTATTCGTCTCTAAAGATCCTTTAAGAAACCGATTGTACTGAGAGTCTTCTCAACATAATTTAACTAGTTTTCAATAATCTCACGTTGGAAGACATCGGTATAATTCGTTCCTCGGAACGCCAATATTAAGTATAGGGCCATTTAACGTCTGTTACGGGCGAATTAGCAACAATTAATTACGACACTGGCGATACCGAACGGCCATCTCTTTCTCAGACACGGCAGAGAGGATCATAGGATGAACTGGAAATTCGTTCCGCGGCCATATCACGCACG
>Ga0265295_1005095_pt1 | contig 17119 bp, 12 predicted proteins | sample Munlansysbiofilm_FD_192503 | JGI IMG/M metagenome (GOLD analysis project Ga0265295, IMG submission 192503) | Leachate microbial communities from a municipal landfill in Southern Ontario, Canada - Methane capture system biofilm | ecosystem: Engineered > Solid waste > Landfill > Unclassified ...
ATTTCTCCCTTTTGGACCTAGGGTGACTTTTACTGCATCGGCAAGTAAGTCTACCCCTTTTAATAAAGCTGATTTTGCATCTTTACCATAACGAATTTCTTTACTCATTGAAAGTACCCCCTTTTAGATCGTTTATTTTTCCAAAATAGCTAGAATGTTTTTGGCCTGAACTAATAAGTATTCTACTTGTTCAAGCTTGACCTTAGTTCCAGCGTAGGTTTGATAAATGACTTCGTCTTCTTCTTTAATGTTATCCACTTTAGGACCTACTGAAATCACTTTACCAATGGCTGGTCTGTCTTTATCTTCAGCTGTAAGAATAATGCCACTTGCTGTGGTTTTTTCTTCTTTCTTCACCGAGAGAACGACATAATCCTCTAATGGTTTAATCACATTAATCCCTCCGTTTCTGGCACTCTATGTTTTGGTTTGCCAATCCAATTATTATTATATTCAAACAAAAAAACTTGTCAAGTGCTGAATGTGAAAATTCTCTTTTTTCCTAACGTCTCCTTATTTAAGCGACGGTCATATCCCAATCGATAATGATTTAGCTGAGCGAGGAATCAATCCTTTCGTTATTAACCGAAAGAACAACTTAATCTCTAATACTAAAGAAAGGTGCGAAAAGCATCAAGCATCTATATGAGGATAATTCAAACAGCAAAAACAAACGAACTAGAAACAAATAAGTACTTAGCGTACCTATTTGAAAACCTTTATAAGATTCAATTGTTTGAGAGTGACAATCAAGACCCAGTCAAATTAAACGAGAAGTTTAAGTTGATGGCGCATTTACTCCCATGGGATGACAACATCAAGACACAATTTAAAATGAAAGAAACCTCTAGATAGCCGATTTGGGCCCTAAAGGTTTTCACTTTATATGAGACGTGCTATTTTATACGCTCACCACTATTTTCATTTTATCGAAACGCTATTGACAATAAGAAGTGATCGTATCACTAAAGCAAAAAGAAAACCACACAAAGATGTATTTCTTCGTGTGGTCATACTGATTTGATTAGTGTATTTCTTTCTCTTGTGTTATATAAGCCGTAGTAATTCTTAATGAGGTTACTGGCAGTCAGATTACTCTTACTAATTTCACTAAGAAGCTTACTTGAATACTGACTTGCCACTTGATAGACGGCAGTTGATTCGGTGATTTCACCTAATTCAAACTCAGTACTAAATAATGAGAGTTCATCTTCATTAAATTCAGCTGTTTGTAACCCCATGTCATTTCTTAGAACCATGTAATACATATACGCCTTATAAGCTTCTAAGAAAGCCACTTTCATGATTTCTCTTTCTGATGACTGACTAAGAAATGTCGGATCAAAAGCAAGAATCATTGACTTGTCAAAATTTGACGGTGTTGTCGATCCATCATCATTCTTAATACTAGCAACCAGGGTGTAAAGTCCTCGATTAAGACTGGTTTGTTTTCGTACGTAATTAACAGATGCTATCGCAAGCTTTTCATTGGTTGTGTGTGTTTTAGTTTTCAAGTTATCACTCACTTTCAAGCTATTATAACACGTTTATTTCAGTCTTACTTCAGTTTTTAGTCGTATTTACGAATATATGTAACTCGGGATAAGTATATTCCTTGGAAGGGGATTCAATAAAGGTCGACAGGAGTGTCTATGTATGATAACAGTTATCTACCGAGTGTAAAACATTTTAATATCACTCAATTTAGTATACTTCAGAAAAGCGTTGGTATAAGAGATTGTTCTTTACAAAAACAAATAGTTAGATTACGTTCATTTGCAGGTAAGAAACCCGTTTTTTAAACACAACTAGCATTTATTATAACTCTAAGATTTTAAATATGTATCTCTATAAATGAATCATCCGTAACTCTAATCTTTCTTGCTCTCTTTAAACTTAAAATAATCTCATCTATATATTCTCTAATTCTAGCTGATGATGATTGAAATCCACACAACCTTACAATCATAGAATGCAGTCCATCTAGATCCATTTTTCTGGTAACGCTGAGTATTTGCATAATTCCATCTTTAAGTTCCTCTGGATGGATATTGATAAATTCTCTTCTACTGCTATTATCTGTTGTTTCCCGGAATTTTATTGGTGTATTCGTATGTATGATGTATTGATCTTTAATTTTTATTTTGCCTTTTTTCACTAAATCACTTAATATTTCGTAAGTTTTATCATCGACAACGTTTGTATACTTTTGTCTTCCCCAAAAATAAGGTACAATTCGTTTAAGTTCAGCTTGATGAATTGGTGTTGTTCTTTCTATAATTTCTAGAATATGATTTTGTATTTGATTTGCATAAAGGTTTGATTCATAAATTTGAGTTAACTGAACGTAATTAGGATAAATCTCAAACGCAATTTTGGACTCCTCTTTTTTTCTTGATAGAACAGGAATTACTGGTAAAACATCAATTATCGACTTAGTAAATGTTATATCGATACTTTTGATAAACTTGTCCAATTTTTCAATTTGAGATTTCTTATTTTTTATCCAATCTGTAGACCATATTCTATAGATAGTCCAATTTCTATCTTCTAAAACTTGTTGCCTTAATCTGTCCCTATCTCTAACGGATTTTGAGGAATGATACGTTGCTCCATCGCATTCAATACCGAGTAGGTACTTTGCTGGATTTTTTGGATCAATGACCGCCAAATCAATGCGATATCCTGAACATCCAACCTGTTTTCGAATATCATAACCCAAATTTGACAATTCATTATAGACGTCTTCTTCAAATGGGCTGTCGAAATTTGCTAAATCATCGAGATTATCAACTTTATCATCTTCACCAAACTCCGCATATTCAAGATAATGTTTAAGAAATCTTACTCCTCGAGACTCCGTTCTATTTAAATCAATATCAGTTCCCCTAATTGATGTTACTAAAACAAGACAAGTCTTAGCTCTTGTTACAGCGACATTCAACCGTCTGTAGCCGTTTGCCTGATTTAAAGGACCAAAATTCATAGATATTTTACCCTTACCGTCAGGACCATAACCAATACTGATTATAATGATATCTCTTTCATCCCCTTGAACAGTTTCAATGTTTTTGATAAAGAACGATTCATTCTCATTGTTAGTGAAAAACTCTTCATAATGGGGGTTTATTCTTCTAAAATGATTAATTTTTCTTTCTATGAGCAACTGCTGTTCATTATTAAAAGTTACTATTCCAACTGATTTATTTATTCCATATGTTTCTATAATATCTGCCAAGGTGTTGATTACTTTGTCTGCTTCGACTTCATTTTTTCTTTCAGAATACAAACCATTAACATACACATATTTAATGCCTTCGTATTCGTTTGGTTTACTAATCGAAGGAAATGAAACAAGATCCTTGTAAATCTCTTTGTTTGAAGGACGTATTAACTCCTCAAACTTTGAACGATAATGCCATCTTAATTTAATTGAATGAATAAAACTACTCGATACTTCCAAGATAGAGTCAAATGATGTCGTATCATAGTTATCATCGTTATTAACTTCATCTTCACCAACGTTTTGGAAAAAATTAGTAGGCGGTAATTGTTCTTTGTCACCAGTAACGATAACTTGCTTTGCTCTAAAAATAGCTCCTATTGCATTTTCCGGTTTGACTTGTGAAGCCTCATCGAAAATAACTGTATCGAAAATCATGTTTGTCCCTCTTAAGAATGTACTAACAGATAACGGTGACATCATTAAACACGGTTTTAGCTGTGTGATCAAGTTAGGTATCCTACTAAAGAGCACTCTAAATGGTAATATTTTCCTAGATTTATTAGCTTCTGCTCTCAATGTAGATACTTCGATATTATACCCTTCTACACCATTATAATTAGGTATTCCATTGTTAATATTACGTTCGATATTAGATTTTGCCATCTGCTGTATTATTGCTTCAGCATCTTTGAAATTCCCTCTTGCTGCATCCATAGTAGATCCGTTAAATCCTGGCAATAGAACTCTCAAATAGTCATCAACCAATAACATATAGAATCGTTTGTAAAAAATTTCTATGTAATTTTTCTTGATTTCCAATTGAACTATTTTTTCACAATAATCATCTAGTTTTAATTGGTTACATTTTACCAGAGCAAAATTAAATGAAAGGATTTCTTCTATTCGATTAAAATCTCCACTAATGCTTTCAAAATAACTTTTTTGTTCGGACAAATGCAATTCATCCAAATTCAATCTTGATTTATCAAAGTGTAATTTGACTTTATTATATAATTCATTGTATTTACTTAATTTAATGTTCAAATGATTTATTCGTTCATCGTATTCCTTCTTGTTAGCCAAATACTTTTCTATTATTAAAAACATCTCTTGTGGAACAATTACATTAATTGAAGCCAGTAGAATTCTATATTCTTTTATCCATCTTAATTTAGATAAATTTTGAAAAAGATTCATTTGTTCTGTCTTGAATACCAATTTATTGACTAGCTGTCTATGTTTCTCTGAAAGTCGATTGTATTCATCCGATGTGTTTAAAAGATTCAATAAATCAGGATATTTTATCTTCGATTCTATTAAATATAGTGTGCAATCCCTTCTTACCTTCCTATACTCCGAAGAGAAAAGACGTTTCATAAACGTGTTGTTTGTTTTTACGATTCTTTTATATTTATTGGTATCTAGTTTTGTGATTTCTATATCAGAAATTTCTTCAATTCGAGTTTTATGTTGAAACATTTCTTCCTCTAAATCTATTAGCGACTGATAGTTTTCAATATCTATTTCAACGTTTTCCTGATTATATGTGTATCTATCAAGTTGAACAAGTGTCTGCATATGCTTTAAAAAGTTCACATATAGCTCTAATTCAGTATTTATCAGTTGATTGTTGATTATAAAAAGATCTAAATTTTCAACATCTATGAGCAATGAACTAATAATGCTTATACTTTCATTGATTTCATTTTGGATTTCTTCTTTTTCCTGAATTGACAGATTATCATATTTAAAAGCATACAGTGGGTGATTTCTCGAGTCATAATTAACAGCCGAATTGGCATTGAAGAAAGTATTAATTACAGTTTCAATAGACTGAAGCTGTTTATCGTCAATTTTATTTAAATTCTTTATGTTGAAAGGTACTTCACAGTATTTATCGTATTTTAGCGAAAGTCCATATAATTGATATAGTGATTTGTTGATGGGGTATCTTTTTTGAAGGATCGCTTTTGGGTATTCAATAAGTTCGTTTTTAGCACTTAAATATTTGTGGATTTGATCGTTAGAAAACTGACCATCAACATCAATAGAGTGTTGTCCTTTTTCTAAGGTAGTTGCTAATTCTCTTAATACCTCTTTTTTATCCAGTTTAGAGTTATGAATTGGTAATGCGTAATCATTCAACCCTATCTTTTTTAGATTATTATAGACAACATCTAAAGCGGCTTTTTTTTCCGCTACAAATAGAACTTTCTTGTTTCTGGCAATTAATTCAGTAATAATATTTGTGATGGTCTGTGATTTCCCCGTACCTGGCGGACCCTGTAGAACAAAGCTTTTTCCAGCGATGGCAGATTGAATGGCTATCTCTTGTGAGGAATCGGCGTCTAAGATGTGGTAATAGTTTTGAGGTTCAATGATTCTATCAATATCTTCTTCACCATAAATATCGTTAAATTCAATAGCGTCGTAATCACCTACGAGTTGCTGAATAAGAGGATTATCACTTATTCGTTGAGCGTTTTCTTCCAAATCTTTGACCATATTAATTTTCGAAAAACTAAAAATACTTAAATCGCTCTCATCGTAAATTTTCCATCTTTTATCTGATATCTTGGCATATATATACTCTTTGTAATTTTGGTATACCTCAAATAAACTTAAATCCTCTTGATCTGTATCATATGAAATGTCAATTTTATAATCTTGTGATAATTTTCTTAGCAATGAATCATTAAGTAGCAAATCTCCTTCAGGGAAAGTAATTCTAAAAGGTGCATCAAACGAGTCTTGTGATAATTCGGCAGCCAAAAATAGTAATGGTGCTTTGTGACTTTCTTCGCTATCCTTACTTTCATACCATTCTAAATATCCGATTGCTACATATAGAACATTAATTGCATTTTCTTCTTTAAATGTTCTAGCTTTCTTCATTAAATTTCTGAGGATTTTTCTTTGTGTTTTATTATTACAATTAGAAAAAATTAAATTCTCCTTTTTATTCCTCAGATAGTTTTTTATCGCAGGCATTAGTTCTGGCTTCGAATAAATATCCTTAATTGGTAGTTTTATGCCAGATATTGTAATAAAATCTTCTTCGTCTTCTTCAAAAAGATTTGCTATCTCTTCATCCTCTTCTTCATCATCAAACATTTCAGCAAACATAACTCTTTTAGCATTCACTTGCTTGTTTAATAATTCCTCTATTGATGGATAAATGATTTCAAGAGTAGATGACTTTTTGCGTTTAAAATTAACTGCTTGATTTCTAGCTGTTATATCTAAAAGGCTCTTCTTCCACGAATCAATATTGCTTTGTACTTTTTCGCTCATCATCTTATTTTTCTCCTGTCGTTTTATCTTAATAGAATCAATATATGAGACTCATTAATTGAAATTGGTATACATAGTCGGTATAGTTCTAAAAACCATTGGTGTGAAAAGTGTATGATTTTTCAATTTCAACGATTGTTCTAATAGGTTCTCTTATTATTGCTTACTATGTCTATTAGAAATTGTGGTTTCGAATGTTTAATATAGTAATGATGAAAACACGTAGTAAAAATCATTAATTTGACAAAAATTGTGAATATTTCGTCTAAGTGTTGTCTCGACGCTAAAAGTTTGACGGTTCATCACTGTTCAAATATATCCTCCACATCGCTACACTACTTGAAGTTAAAAATTACTAATTGATAATATTATCTATGTTTACGTGTTTCTTTTTGATAATTCTTCTATATTTTCATTTGTCTTTATCACTTGTGTTACTTTGATACGAAACTAGCCTAGAATTATTATCCCATGAATATAGTATCCATTTTCTATCATTTGCTAGTTTTATGAGTTGATTTGCTTCCTTTGTTCCCAGTATATTTTTATGCAAAATAATACCCGTAACAATATTGGCATACACTTTATTGCCCCCGTTGCTGAAAAACCTATACTCTTTTTCTTTACTCCAAGTCATTCCTTTAAATAATAGCTGATTCCTGAGATTTTGTTCTAACTCGTTTTTTAGTATTTCTTTATTCTCAAGTTGGAATGCTAATAAAAACAACGGTAACCAAGAGAAATGATCACGTTTATCTGAGTATATAACAGGATTCAGGTCCATTAAATCTTTCATTTCATCAGTGATCAAATCAGAATCATACTCAATACAAAATCCATAATTTTCTGCATATTCATTCCATAAATGCTTGTTATCGAATGAATCAGACATACTAAACACTTTAATATTGTGTCGGTATGTATCGTTAAACGCAAAAATTGGTTCTAACTTTTTTCTAAACATGTCTTCATGTTGTTGGAATTGCCTCTGCACATCTTTATGTGCTGTTTCGAAATTAGTAATGTCTTCATCTGTAGCACCACTATTAAAAAGCAAATTATTAAAGGTTCCATTATTCATCATATCCTCAATGGCAAGTAACTGATCATCAGTGATTGAATCAATAGATTTTTCAATTTGTGGAACTTTACTGTATAAGCGCTTTATAAAAGTTCGATAGATCTTGGGTTTATTCTTTGATATATATGCTTGAAAAAGCTCTTCCTCTTTCTCTTTATTAAAATAAATCATTGAGTCAGATGGATCGTTTAAACTTTTGATGTCGGCAAACCATAAATAGCCCTCTGATAGAGCTTTTAAATAGTAATTGAATGTTTCTTTATTTTTAATAGAGCGGTATTTATATAATTTCACGTGCTTCTCCAATCAAACGCTTTCGTTCAATTTAATTATTAAACTCATTTTCACAAACAAGTTCCGTTTGTTCCATAATCAACTGTACCGATTTATCGTAATTATTAGGATCTGTTGGGTCATCTGGTGGATAATTATACTTCTTAAGTAAAACTTTGATTTCAAATCTTATTTTTGCTCTAACAGAATCTCTAATATTCCAGTCAATTGTGGTACTCGACTTAATCTTTTTAGTTAGTTCTTTAGCGATTTCCTTTAAGATGTCTGTTCCCATGACTTCTTTTGCAGTCATGTTCGATGATAATGCTTCATAGAATGCAAACTCATCCTCAGTTAAACCTGATTCTTTGCCTGCTTCAGCTGCTTTGGTTATGTCTTTAGCTAGTTCAATCAGTTCTTGAATAACGACTGTAGAATCTATTAATCTAGCTTGATATTTAGCAAGTGCATCTTCTAATAGTTCAGAGAACTGTCTCGATTGAACAATCGTCTTTCTAGCTATCATTTTAAGTTTGCCTTTAATGAGTCGTTTCAAGAGTTCAATCGCAACATTCTTGTGATCCATCTTCTTGAACTCTTCTAAGAATTCTTCCGAAAGAATCGAGATATCAGGTTTTGATAATCCAATTTCAGCCATGATATCAATGACTTTATCTGATTTAAGTGACTTAGAAATCAATTGATTAAGTTCTGAATCGAGTTGATCTGCTGATTTCTTTTTACTTGTATCAGTTGATAGTTTAATAATTCCTGCTCGGACTGATTTAAAGAACCCTATCTCAACATTGTGTTTCTCTGCTTCTTCAGTCGTTGAACATAATGAATAGGCTTTAGAAAGTTCTGAGACAAATTTAAGGAAGTCGTTTTTTCTTTCTTCTCTTAACCCAATGACAAAATCTATCGTCTCCATAATAACTTGGAGCTTTTCGCTATACCTATCACCAAAGTATTTTGAATAATCATGCTGATGAAGAATATCTCTGACAATATCTAGTTTTTCTAACATGACTGAAACAGCAAGTGCGGTGTCTACACCTACTTGTTCTCTATCATTATCTGTGTACTGCATTAAGGCTTTCTTTAGTTGATCAGCAATACCAATATAGTCAACAACAAGTCCACCTTGTTTTTCTTTGAATACACGATTAACTCTCGCGATAGCTTGCATAAGGTTATGACCTTGCATCGGTTTATCGATATACATTGTGTGCATACTTGGAACATCAAAACCGGTTAACCACATATCTCTAACGATAACTAATTCTAATTCGTCATTGTTGTCTTTCATTCTTTCAGATAATGTTTCTCTGATTTGCTTAGTACCAATATGTTTTTGCCATGATTCAGGATCACTGGATGATCCAGTCATAACAACTTTAATCTTACCTTTTAAGACATCATCTGAGTGCCATTCTGGTCTTAGTTTAACAATGGCTTCATAAAGTTCAACAGCAATTCTTCTAGACATGGCAACAACCATGGCTTTACCTACTGGTGTTTCCATGGTTGATTGTCTTTTTTCAAAGTGTTCAACGATATCTTTTGCAACTGTCTTAATTCTTGAAGTAGAACCAACAATTGCTTCTAATCTTGCCCACTTACGTTTTAAACCTTCTTTTTGAGTTTCTTCTTGATATTCCGTGATTTCATCATAGTTTTCATCAATCAAATCATACTCTTCTGTAAAGTCGATCTGAGCAATTCTACTTTCATAGAATATCTTAACGGTTGTTTTATCTTCAACTGCTCGTGACATATCGTAAATATCGATATAGTCACCAAAAACAGCTCTTGTATTCTTATCTGTTGTTTCAATGGGTGTACCTGTAAAACCAATGTATGATGCATTGGGTAATGAATCTCTTAGGTATTTAGCATAACCATATTTTTCAAAAGCTTCATCTTGTGATTTAACAACTTTAGCACTAAAACCATATTGGCTTCGATGTGCTTCATCAGCTAAGACAATAACGTTCTTTCTATTGGTTAATGCACTTACATTTCCGTTATCATCTGGTGAAAACTTTTGGATCGTAGTAAAAATAATGCCACCTGAGTCTCTACCATTTAGTAACTCTTTTAAATGTTCTCTAGTTGATGCTTGTTCAGGAATACTTCTTAATAGATCACTTGATTTAGAGAACGTTAAAAAGAGTTGATCGTCTAGATCATTTCTATCTGTGATAATAACAATCGTTGGATTAGATAGTTCTTGTGAGATAACTAGTTTCCCCGCATAAAAAACCATCGATAGTGATTTACCACTACCTTGGGTATGCCATATAACACCAATACGTCTATCACCATGTGCTGATGTTGCTTCATAGGTTTTCTCTAACGCAGTATTAACTGCATGATACTGATGATATCCAGCAAGGATTTTAATGTAGCCAGATTCATGTTTTTGGAATAAAACGTATTGTTTGATGATGTCTAAGAATCTCTTCTTATCAAACATACCTTTAATTAGGGTTTCTAATTGAGGTATGGTCGTTGGTGCGATTTCTTTACCATCAGTTGTACGCCAGGTCATGTATCTATCTTCATCGGATGTGATAGTGCCTGCTTTAGCATGTAGTCCATCACTAATGACGTTAAATGAATTATAGACAAATAAACTACTAATCGATTGTTGGTAGTTTTTAACTTGTCTAAAGGCAGATTTAATCGATATGTTTTCGTCTGATGCTGTTTTTAATTCAAAGACGACTAAAGGTAGTCCATTTACAAAAATAACAAGGTCTGGTCTTTTTTCAACTCTACTTTCAACAACAGTAAATTGATTAACAACTAAATAGTCGTTATTTGTAAGTTCATTGAAATCAAAGATTCTAACTTGAGAGTGTACCAGTCTTCCAGTTTGATCGTGATATGAAACATCAACACCATCAGTGATCATCTTATGAAAAGTTCTATTATTTTCAATAAGAGCTATTTGTTTTGGAATCGTTATTTGTCTGATAGCATCTTCAATAGCTGATTTTGGTAGTGATTTATTCGAGCTAAAAAGCGATTCTTTTAATCGCTCTATTAGTATTACATCTGTGTAAGATGCTCTTTCTGAGTATGGTCCTTCAGGCGCAATATTAGGTCCGAACTCAGTTTGATATCCTAGTTCCTGAAACCACTCTAATGTAGCTTCCTCTACATCAGATTCAAAGAATACTTTAACAGCCATAACATCACTCCTCAATCGGTACTTCGATTTCACCATTCATAAGTTTGGGTAATAATTCATCTCTTAACTGGGACAATTTTTGATTTTCAAATAGATTAATTGCTATATTTTTATTTAAACTTTCAACTATAGAACAAAATTGCTTAATAAGTTGTTCGGTTGGACAAATAAATCTATGTGAATTAATATCATTTTTATTTATATGTTGCTGTGCGGAACCTGTCTGTTTCGATGCAATTGTTTCAATTTCTTCCTTTATTAATCCAAAAATATAACTTCTTGGATATTTATCATTTGGTATCACTCCAACAACAGACTGATTTGCACATGCCTCAATTTCAAGCATAGATATAATTCCAACATATCCAGTTATTGCTATTAATGTTGTTCCAATCGGCATTAATTTCGTTGCTGAGGATTTTAATCCTAAATCAGTTATTGATTCTGTACCTTTAATTATTCTTAAGTTATTCAGCTCTCCAGATTTTAACCATTGATGACCTTTTCCCCAAAAAGTGGAATTAGAGCGTGATGGCGTACCTCCTAGTACTGTATCTGCTATATCGAATATAGTTTTAATCTGCCATCCGTTAGGAATTAGACCTAATTCACTCTCAACCATTTCTCCACCGCTGGATTTATATGGTTCTCCGTTTTCATTAGGGAATTCAAAATCTACAAACCATCTTTTGTAGAGTGTTTGTGCTAATTCTTCCAGATTTTTATTGATTTTATTGTTTAGTTCAATTTTGTCATCAAGAGACGAGAGGATGTTTGCTATTGATTTTTGTTTATCAAGAGATGGTATATCTAATTGTACTCTGTTTAATAGTTCAGTTGTTAAACTTGGAACTGCACTACCTACATTCATTTCGCTAAAATTAATTGTCCGTAGATTGTAATATAGGAATTTCGGTATAATAATTTCCTCATTTATTTTTGTCCAAAAAAGTGTGTCAACTGTCCAAAATTTGCCTTTGACAAAGAAAATATTCGAGAGTGTGCCTTTTCTGGGAATAAGAACTGATTCCTTGTCGTATAAATGGGAATCAGCATATCTCATTATTCCACCAGTACCATAAACTGGAACAGAACCATCTAATAACTTTTTATGATCTTTTCCATATTTAATTTCACATAGTTCGGATAATGCATATGTTTTCATTTCATCAAAACTCATATCCAATACCTCTTAAGTTCTCTTTAATCTTTTCCTCAAGAGATTTTGATTCTTCAAATAACACTGAAAGTTCAGATGTTAGTTTATCCATCTTTTCGTCAAATGGAATACCATCGTCTTCAACTTCTTCAATGCCTACATATCTTCCAGGTGTTAAAACATAACCATGTGTTTCTATCTTATCCAGCGTAACTGACTTACAGAATCCATCAATATCTTGATAATCTTTATTGTCTCTCCAAGCGTGATAGGTTGAATAAATTTTCTCACTTTCTTCATCGGTGAGTTCTCTATGCTTTCTTGTTTCCATATAGCCCATCTTACGAGCCTCAATGAACAAGACTTTGTCTTTTCTTTCATTTTTGTTCTTTGAAACAAACCATAATGATACCGGAATTGATACATCATAAAAGAGTTGTGAAGGCATTGCTACAATACAGTCAACTAATCCTTCATCAAGTATCTTCTTTCTAATATCAAACTCTTCTGATCTAGATGTCGATAAAGAACCATTCGCTAAAACAAACCCCGCGATACCTCTTGGGCTTAATTTAGAAATTATGTGAGAAATCCATGCGTAGTTAGCATTCGTTGCTGGTGGTGTACCCCATTGCCATCTGCTATCGCCAATTAAATGTTGTTGTCCCCAATCTTTAATATTGAATGGTGGGTTTGCAAGTATATAATCTGCTCTTAATGTTTTATGTTGATCATTGGTGAATGTGTCTGCGTCTCTTTCACCAAGATTTGCATCAATACCTCGGATAGCTAGATTCATCTTAGCTAATCGCCAAGTGGTTGCTACATACTCTTGTCCGTAGACTGAAATGTCGCCAATTTTACCTTGATGTTCTTGAACAAACTTAGCTGATTGAACAAACATACCTCCAGAGCCACAAGCAGGATCGTATACCCTACCTTGATATGGTTCAATCATATTAACAAGTAATTTAACAATCGAAGGTGGCGTATAAAACTCACCTTCAGTTGTCCCAAATTTCTTTAAAAAGTATTCATAAACACGCCCTAGTACATCTTTCGATTGTGCCTCTTTTGATCCAACATTGAATGAAAACAAATCGATTAGTTCACCTAATCGTGTTTTATCAAGCTCAGGTCTTGCATAATTCTTAGGTAAAACACCTTTTAGTGTCTTAGCGTTTTCCCTTTCAATTAATACCATTGCATTATCTATAACTTGACCTATGGTTGGTTGTTTTGCTTGAGACTTAATATAATCCCATCTAGCCTCAGTGGGTACGAAAAACACATTTTCAGCTTCATAGGCATCTCTATCTTCTTCCATACTCGGAAAGCTCTTCTTAATCTCATTATATCGTTCTTCAAACGAATCTGATATATACTTTAAAAACACCAATCCAAGGATCACATGTTTATATTCAGAGGATTCAATATTACCTCTTAATTTATCTGCCATTTGCCATAATTTATCTTCAAATCCCAAATTAACGCTATCCATTATTACAACTCCTTTGTTGATTACTTATTTTATAAAAACGTTATCACTAGCATTTTACCATTTTTTACTAAAAATATTAATAGAATTAATGATTAGTATCATAAAACACACAATTTTTTATAAAGAATAATTAATGATCAATTTTGTAAAATATAAAAAAAACATACCCCATAAAACACATCGTTTTCAATCAAAGCACTTAGTTAAATGGGGTATATTCATATTTTATTAGGTCAGTTCCAAGTTTTACAAATTATTTTTTTGCTTCTTTTCTAATTGTTCCAATTTTCTTATCACTTCTTGTGTCTCTACCGTTTTCATTCCTTATGGTTCCTGGTGGTAACCCTCTAGATTTTTCTACATTCCCAACTCTAGCATCAGATCGAATCTTTCTAACCATTATATCCCTCCTCTCTTTATTTTATATTTTGAAAGCCATCTGTCAATGTACTCTTTCAACTTGGAACTTAGGCATTATTAATTGCGTTTATATTTCTTTTTCAGTGTATGAACTACACAATGTCTCCAGCATTTCACCGTTGAATATTCTTCGATTTACAAGTTTCTGTAAAGTTAATCTGTCCTCTTACTTACGACCAATCTATTTTTCAGAATATTTTTCTAATGCGGCTGAATATACTTTGTCCTTGTTACTTAAAATCGTTTTTCTTTGTGACTTTATCTCAAGTAATTTAGAATATATACTTTCATATATTATTCTTTGTGCAGGATTGACTATTTCATTAACCGAGCTATCATCAAACTCACTTTCGTCTTTATCGATGACACACTCAATTAATGCATATATATCTTCTTTTGTTATTTTTTCAATTACTTCGTATTTTGAATTTTTCTTTATAAAATATCCCTTTTTATCATCAATTTTTAATATTTTCATACATTTTCCTTCTTTCCTTATATGCCTCTTCACCCGCTTCTAATGAATCGACTAATATTGTATAATTGTCAATTTCATCACCTGTCATAGACTTTAGCTTCTTATCACTAGCATATCCACCGTAAACCTTAAAACTGACGTTCATCGACTCTTCGTCGATAACCCTCTCTGTATATAGTATATGATCAGGTTTGATCGAAGCCCCGACAGTGCTACTATGCGTTACAACAAAAACTGGTAATTTATCTGATAAATCTTTAATTATTTGATTAACATTATTTCTTAAAAACATATTATCAAAGGATGATTCTGGCTCATCAATTAGAACCATATCATATTTAAATGAGTCACTCAACTCACTTAAAAGGTTGAATTCAGCTCTTTCGCCTCCTGAGACATCAAACCCATATGAATTTTTAACCTTGTAATCAATGACACAAAATAGTTTGTATGCTTCTGAATTTGGAACCCCTGTTTTTTCACTAATGGATTTAAGGTAACTGTAGGGGGAATTGTAACTAGCAAATTGTCCCTTAAAATCTCCTGAACTTCTCCTTATGATTTCTCTTAGTTCACCTGGTGATGTAATATTTCTACATTTAACTTCAACATTATACCCGTACTTTTCCTCAGTATATATTATCTTCTCCGCTTTAATTGCTTCTACAATTAAACTGAATTTATCTAATTTTACCCTATTCATATAGGTCGAAATAAAATCACAGTCTTCAATTTGAGGAACAGAAGATTTACTTCTTAAAAGTCTTTTTAATTCAACTACTATGGCATTTGTTTTTTCTTTTATCAGCAAATCATAGTTGTGGTCATCTATCATTTTTGCAATATCCTTATGCAGTTTAATTAATATCTCATCACTGATATACTTTTGAATCAACGTTTTGTGTTTAATTGTGTTTATTAATGTACTTACAGAATCAGCTATTTGAACTAATTCGACATCTCTAACCAAATTATAGCTTGACTCATTATAAACATTAGCTTTGGAATAAATATCAGCCTCATAAGTATGCTTGGCAAAGTTCATCAGTGATGATAAATACTCTTCCAAATTTTTATTATCTTTATCATTATCAATTTTTAAACAATCATTTACAACAACTCTAAATTCCTCCAAATATTCCTCTGCTATATTTGATTTTTTTAAATTTATTTTTTCTTCAAAATCTTTTTTTGCTTTTTCCTCATCCGCTTCGAGAAGAGAAAATTGAGCAATATGTTTTATGTTTATAAATGATTTGCAAATTCTTTTCAAAGTGTAAGTTTTGCCTGATGAGCGCTTACCTAAAATAACATTTAACCCATCGCTTGCAAGTGTCCCATCATCAAGAATTTGAAATAATGCACTATGATTATTAGATAACGAAACTTTAGATTTATCACCCAGTGCATATTTTAATGAATTTAAATTTATTTCCTCTAATTGAACATGTGTTTGTTTAAATGGGAAACTATTCAGATCTTCACTTACTCTTATATCACTAAACATTACCGGGGTTAACTCGTTTGGACTTTTTAATTGTACTGTGAATTTTTTTTGATTAGAAACCTCACCCACAAATATATCAGTCCCAAACTTCGCTATTATTTCATCGCTTATCGATGGATTTTTTTTATAATGCGGTATCAATAAGTAATGCGACAAATCAGTAAATATTTTTCGAAATCCCTCGAAACTGATACTAGATTGAATATCATCATTTAAATACTCTAAGCTTCTGCACTTATTTGAGAAATCAGTTAAATCTGAATCAGTTTTTGCAATCAATAATAAGTGTCCTGACTCTATATCTATTTCGACACCTGGAAACACTACACATTTCAATTTATTTCTTATTTCAATAAACTGTGACTTGTCAAAACAGTTATGATTTGTTATGGCAATGGCATCTATTTTCTTGTCTATAACATACTCATTAAGTTTATCCAGTGAAAACGTGAAACTCACATCTTTTTTAGTTGGTTTTGTGTGAATGTGCAAGTCTATTCTTTTCAAATATAATCCCTCTTTTCTAATAGTTTTGTATGTTTCTTGATTAGTTAGTACCTTAGGATTGGTTCAAGTTATAGAGTATCCCCTAAATGCCTTTTCTTCAAATTTAATTATCATGTATATTTAAAGATACATATTATTACACTTTTCATTATATCACAAAAAGTAAATAAATAAATGCGGTTTCATAATTGTTAATATTTTCGTAATTTTAATGTCTAATGATTTTTTCTATACTTGATATCTTTTAAAGTAATTTTGATGTTTCTTTGTATACATAGAATAGACAAAAAAATGCACAACACCTTGTGAGTGTTATGCATTTGATTATAGATTTAATTAAGCACCAAATACTAAGTTATCGATGGTTACACGGCAAGTTGTACTTGTACCCACACCATAGAATCTGAATTCTGATGCAGAAGCGAAATCACCTGAGAATGATGCGTAAGAAGCGTTTGCGACTTCACCTAAGAA
>Ga0265295_1005096_pt1 | contig 17119 bp, 11 predicted proteins | sample Munlansysbiofilm_FD_192503 | JGI IMG/M metagenome (GOLD analysis project Ga0265295, IMG submission 192503) | Leachate microbial communities from a municipal landfill in Southern Ontario, Canada - Methane capture system biofilm | ecosystem: Engineered > Solid waste > Landfill > Unclassified ...
TATATACTGGTAGGCCCGGGGCGCTGGGGATCAAGCGATCCGTGGTTGGGTATTCCTGTTAAATGGCCGCAGATATCGGCGGCACGTATTATCATTGAGTCGGGACTGGAGAACTATCGCATTGATCCCAGCCAGGGAACGCACTTTTTCCAAAACCTCACCTCTTTTGGTGTTGGCTATTTCACCATCAATCCGTTTATCAATGAAGGTACTTACGACCTAAGATTTCTGGATGGTAAAGAGGCTTTTTATGAAGATGAATTTGTGCGTCATATCCACTTCGAGGAGGATATGGAAGTAGTGATTGATGCCAGAAAAAACAAAGGAATGATCTTAAAGCCAGGACGAAAAGTGCCCTTTATAGAAAAACGGTAGTTTGAAAAGCGTTATAAAAAAAAGCCCGGTATAAATACCAGGCTTTGTAACAAAATTTCGACTTTTGGGACAATCCCAATAGCTTAATGGATCATGTTTTCTGGTGCCAAAATTCTTTCCAGCTCTTCTTTGGATAACAGTCCTTTTTGAAGCACCAATTCGTAAACGCTGCCACCGGTTTCCAGGGCTTCCTTGGCAATCATATTTGATGCCTCGTAGCCAATAAATGGATTAAGCGCGGTAACCAGACCGATGGAGTGTTGCACGGTATGTCTGCAATGGTCTTCGTTAGCTGTAATGCCTGCAAGACAACGGTTTGTAAGCACCTTCATGCCGTTTTTGAGCATCTCGATCGACTCGAACAGACTTTGTACAATAACGGGTTCCATGACGTTGAGTTCCAGCTGGCCGGCTTCGGCAGCGAGCGACACAGTGAAGTCGTTTCCAATTACTTTGAAAGCAATTTGGTTTACAACTTCCGGGATTACCGGATTTACCTTGCCTGGCATAATGGTTGAGCCGGGCTGCATAGGTGGCAGGTTGATCTCGTTGAGGCCTGCGCGTGGGCCTGAAGATAACAGCCTAAGGTCGTTAGAGGTCTTGGAGAGCTTGATAGCGAGGCGTTTCAGGCTTGCTGAGAAAGTTACAAAATCACTTGTATCCTGGGTAGCTTCTACCAGGTTGCGTGCCAGTTTGATGTCCATTCCTGTGATAAGACGCAGATGTGGAATTACTTTTTCACTGTATTTTGGGTCGGCATTGATGCCCGTGCCGATGGCTGTTCCGCCCATATTTACTTCCAAAAACAAGGCTGCAGAGCGGTTTAGCTGTTGCACTTCTTCTTCCATTGTAACAGCAAATGCTTCAAAAGTTTGGCCCAGTGTCATAGGTACGGCATCCTGCAATTGGGTGCGTCCCATTTTGATAACTTTTGCAAATTCACGTGATTTCTGATGCAGAACCGTAATCATCTGTTGCAGCACATCCACGAGTTTTTCGTTGGCTTTTATCAAAGCAATCTTGATGGCTGTTGGGTAAGCATCATTGGTGCTTTGCGACAGATTGACGTGGTTATTAGGGTGGCAAAATTCGTATTGTCCGCGTTCTTTTCCCATAATTTCTAGGGCGCGGTTAGCAATCACTTCATTGGCATTCATATTGGTAGAAGTGCCGGCACCACCTTGAATCATGTCCACCACAAATTGAGACAAAAGGCGGTTGTTGATAATTTCCTGGCTAGCCTGAACAATAGCATTGGTAACCTCATCAGACATTAAATTCAGTTCGTGGTTAGCTTTGGCTGCGGCCATTTTTACCATTGCTAATGATTTCACTAAATCAGGGAAAAAGCTAAGCGTGATGCCACTGATATTGAAGTTTTCGAGCGCACGAAGGGTTTGCACACCATAATAATACTCATAAGGCACTTCGCGGTCGCCTAGCAGGTCATGCTCTGTTCTGGTTTTGCCCGATTCGTATTGCGTGCTGATGTTGAAAGCTTTGTTGTTGGCATAGCGCATGCGGCGTGAAACCACCCGCGTGATGTTCGACAAAATCACCATGGTGATAGGTCCTGAACTTTTGAAGACATCCCGGGAAAGTGTGAGCACAACACTGTCTTCTTTGGCACGCGCCGAAGTAGAGTGTGGAGAATCCTCCATCAGTGAGCCTTCACCCAAGAAGTCGTGTTGGCCAAAATAAGTGATGATCTGGTCTTCGCCAAATGCAGTTGTCTTGAACAACTCAATCTTACCGCTTACAATCAAAAAGATCAATTCGCGGGCAGTATTTTGCTCAAATAATATTTCATTAGGCCTAATTCGTTCCTCAACTGTTTTTTCAGCGATAAACTCCAGCTCAGCTTCGCTCAATCCTTTAAACAACTCAATGTGTTTTATCAACAATACCTTGTCATTCAGATTCATAGCATTTATTTTTAATTTGTTAATAATTTAACAAATGTACTACAAATAGCTGAAATCAACCAAATATGTCAACAAAAGTTATTCTCTCATGAAAAAAAAATCAGCAGCTTTTGATGTTGTAAATAGGCTGTTGATTTTTTATGAATACATTTGCAGCTACAATATAAACATCCAAAATATGAAGCAAATTCCAATGGTTGACCTGGTCGGTCAATATCAAAAAATCAAAGCTGAAGTTGATGCTGCAATAGCTGAGATTTTATCCAATACAAGTTTTATTAATGGCCCTGCAGTTAAGCAGTTTCAGCAAAACCTTGAAAAATACCTTGGTGTGAAACACGTGATACCTTGTGGCAACGGCACTGATGCTTTGCAGGTAGCCATGATGGCACTCGACCTGAAGCCCGGCGATGAAGTGATAACAACATCCTTTACCTTTATTGCTACAGCCGAAGTGATTGCCCTGCTGCAACTTACGCCGGTTTTGGTTGATGTTGACAAAGACACCTTTAATATAGACCCCGAAGCCATTGAAAAAGCAATAACTCCAAAAACCAAGGCCATCGTTCCGGTACATCTCTTTGGTCAATGTGCTGATATGGATGCTATTATGGATATTGCGAAGCGTCATAATTTGTATGTAATTGAAGACAACGCACAAGCTATTGGCGCAGATTTTACTTCTGCTGATGGCATCGTAAAAAAAGCCGGAACGATTGGTAATATTGGCTGCACCTCGTTTTTTCCGAGCAAAAACCTGGGATGTTATGGTGATGGTGGTGCAATCTTTACTGACGATGATGCGCTGGCCAAAAAAATGCGTGTAATTGTAAATCATGGCATGGAAGTGCGTTATTATCACGATTCTATTGGCGTAAACTCACGTTTGGATAGCATTCAGGCTGCGGTTTTGGATATCAAGCTCAGGCATTTGGACGAATATGCTGAAGCACGCCGCTATGCTGCAAATTATTATAATACTGCTTTTGCGGCTTGTGAAAAGCTGAAAACGCCTGTTACATCGCCCTTTACAACCCATGTGTTTCATCAATATACACTGGTTACGCATCAGATAGATCGTCAGAAACTGATGGAACATCTGCAATCCAAAGGTATTTCCAGCGCTATTTATTATCCAGTTCCGTTGCACCTGCAAAAGGCGTATGTGGATCCGCGCTACAAACAGGGCGATTTCCCGGTAACAGAAGCACTTTCGGAAACAGTGATTTCTTTGCCGATACATACCGAATTTGATGACGAGAGTCTGGCCTATGTGACGGATGCTGTGCTTGAATTTGTTGGGAAGTGAAGGCTTTCTTACTGACGTTTCGCACTTACTCTAAAATTAGGTAACAATCTGAAATATAATATTTTGCATAGGAAATAATTCTTTGTGGCTTCTTTGTGAAATAGCTATTACACAGAGTTTCCCAAAGAAAGCACAGAGTTTCCCAAAGTAAATTCGTTTGGAAATGGATTATTTTTAACATTGATAATCAATAATATAAGAAGTTAATTATTCTCTATGCTATTCATTATTAACGGATTATCCACTTGTGCGAAACATCAGTTTCTTATAGTTAAACTGATTTTCAGAATCTAACATCTTGCTTTAGATTAATTAATATTTGCAAGATATTAAGATAGTAATCCCGGTAGTTCCTCAGCCTGTTTTTTACGGTGATGAAGCCGGGATTTTTTTAGGTTTTAAATTGCTGATTTCAAAGAAATTATAATAAAATGAGTTTGTGCTGCAACAATTTCTTATGTAGAAACGGGCAATTAATCGAAAACAGATGAATCTTTATTGATTATTAATTACTTTTGTAAGTATAATTATTATATAATGAGAACAATCCAATTAAACATGCCTGAAAACGTAAACCTAAAAGACTTCGATTTATCAATGATAATTGCAGCTAAACTTTATGAAGATGCTATACTTTCAGCAGGACAAGCTGCGCAGATGGTTGGTTTATCTAAGCGTGCTTTTATTGAAATCTTAGGAAAATATGGTGTTTCCATTTTTAGCACATCCGTTTCTGACCTCCATGCTGATATAGAAAATGTCTAAAGTTGTAATTTCAGACACGAGCATACTGATACTTTTTCATAAAATTGATGAATTTGATGTTTTGCGTAAAGTTTTTGGAGAGCTAGTAACAACTCCTGAAATCAAAGAAGAATTTGGTGACAATTTACCTTCTTGGATAAGGATTGAGTCCGTCTCAGACAGGAGATATCAAAAATTACTTGAAACGCAAGTGGATTGTGGTGAGGCTAGTGCTATTGCTTTGGCTGTTGAAAAAGAGGAAGCTTTACTTTTGTTGGATGATTTAAAAGCAAGAAAATTAGCAAAAAGGTTAAATTTAAAAATTACTGGTACGCTTGGAATCATTCATAAAGCAAAGCAACTTTCGGTTATATCAAAGGTAAAGCCGTTAATTGATAAAATGTTATTAACGGATTTTCGAGTTGCAGATGTTATTTTAAAAGAAATTTTATTTCTTAATAATGAGTAATCTGCTATTAGTTTTAGCAGAGATTTTCTAATAAATAATTACCAGACAGTTTTAGTAAAATTAAACCTTTGTATACTTAGAAAGTCTATGTATAACAGTTTATTTCATTTCATTTTTTTCTTACAGCCAACGCTCATTTTGCTAATGCTTTTGTCGGCTTTGCCGAAAGCAGCTGCTGCTCAGCTGCCTAAATAGACTATCTTTGTTCAAGCAAAACCTCAGCCCATGAAACTTATTGAAGTCAAAACAAGTAGGCATAAAAAAGCCTTTTTAGATATTTCCCGAAAGCTGTACAAAGATGATCCTGTGTGGGTTTGTCCGCTCGATTCCATGATTGAAGGTGTGTTTGATCCCAAAAAGAATTTTTTTTATCAGCAAGGTGAAGCCATCCGTTGGATTTTAGAAGATGATAGGGGAGTGCTAATCGGTAGGGTGGCGGCCTTTATCAACCGAAAAAAAGCTTTTGGCTATGCACAACCCACTGGAGGCATGGGTTTTTTTGAGTGTATCGATGATCAAAAGGCCGCTTTTATGCTTTTCGATCGTTGCCGTAGCTGGCTGAGCGAAAAAGGCATGAAGGCCATGGACGGACCAATAAATTTTGGTGAGAACGATAATTTCTGGGGTTTGCTGGTGGAGGGATATACCCATCCCAGCTTCGGAATGCCTTATAATAAACCGTATTACGAAGGGTTTTTTAGGAATTATGGCTTTGAAGAATATTTTGAGCAGGTAACAAACCACCTCGATCTTACCGAGCCATTTCCTGAGCGCTTTTGGAAAATTGCCGAATGGGTGCGTAAAAAACCAGGCTTTGAATGGCGGCATTTTGAAAAGAAAAAGGCCGACCAATATATCCGCGATGTGAAAGAAATTTATGACGAAGCCTGGCAAAATCACGATAATTTTACGCCGCTTAGCCTCAGCACCATCAGCGGTGAGATGGATCAAACGCGTAGCTTTCTGGAGGAAGAGTTTATTTGGTTTGTATATCACGAAGGGGAACCTGCCGCATTTTTGGTCATGTTTCCGGATGTGAACCAGCTGTTGAAACCGATGAAGGGCAAGATGAGCCTGTTCAATAAACTGCGTTTTATGATGTTGAAAAAACAGAAAAAGATTGACAGAGCGCGCATCACCATTATGGGTGTTAAGCCGCAGTTTCAGCGTTTTGGTCTCGAGTCGGGCATTTTTTGGCAGATGAATGAGGTGATGAAGAAGCCTGAATTTCAGCATTATAAAGAGATAGAGCTGTCATGGGTAGGTGATTTTAATCCCAAGATGCAGGCCATACACAATGGTGTGGGTGCTAAGTTTGGTAAACGGCACCGCACGTTCAGGCTGCTCTTTGAAAAAAACACTGACAGCCCGCAGCGGCATAAAACAATTTAAACAGGTAAGTTTATACCCTAGCCATCAGGTGCTGGGTATCGTTATAATCCTAAAAGCCAGGTAGCTATCGAAAAATAAATCAGCACGCCGCTGATATCGGCAAGCGAGGTAATCAGCGGAGCACTTGCTGTGGCGGGATCCAGTCGCAGCCGGGTAAATATAAACGGAAGCAGCAGACCAATCAAGCTGCCCGTTATCACTGTTAGCACCATAGTGATGGCAACAACGAAAATGATTTCGGGTGCGCGAAAACTGGCGATAAGCGCTGCACCCACTGCCATGGTCAAGCCCAGCAGCAGTGAAACAAAAAACTCCTTTCCGAGCAGACGCAGCCAGTCTTTTATTTCCACATCACCAATGGCCAAAGCCCTGATCATAAGCGTGGCAGATTGCGCGCCTGCATTACCACTGCTGGCAATGAGCAGCGGCAGAAAAAACAGCAAAGAAACAAGCGCTGTGATAGCCGACTCGAAATGCGCGATGGCGGCACCCGAAAACACATTCATAAAAACCAGCAAGGTGAGCCAAAAAATACGCATCTTGTATAGGTATCCTATACGTGCCTTTAGCGGGTTTACGACGGCATCCTGAAACGAGCCAAACTTGTGAAAGTCTTCCGTAGTTTCTTCCTCGGCCACGTCCATCATATCGTCAATCGTAACAATTCCCAGCAGCATTCCTTTAGTATCAAGCACCGGCAAAGCCAATCTATCTTGATCTTGGAACACCCTGACAGCCAGTTCCTGGTCGTCAAAAGCATTAAGAGCGACAAAGCGGTTGTTGATGAGGTCGCTGATTTTTTGCTCTGGGTTGGCGAGTATGATCTCCCGGATGCGGATATCGTCGATCAGTTTCCACTCTTCGTTCACCACATAAATCACGTTCAGGGTTTCAGAATCCTGACCATATTGGCGCACATGTTCCAAGGTTTGGGCTACCGTAAAATCGGGTCTTACAGCAACAAAATTTGGTGTCATCAGCCGTCCGATGCTGTCTTCGGGATAGCCCAGCAGTTTGAGGGTAATTTTTCGGGCTTCTGGCGAAAGCAGTTGAATTAACCGGTGGCTGACCTCGCCTGGCAGCTCTTCAAAAAAGGCAGTGCGGTCGTCGGGGTCTAAATCGTTGAGTAGATTTGAGAGCTTATGGGCATATTGTGCCAGACCTTCAATAATTTGTTCCTGGCTGTCGTGCTCCAAATGCTGAAAAGTATTCTTGGCAAGCTCATTAGGCAGTAGCCGAAAAAGGATTACATCTTCTTCATTGTCAAGCTCTTCAATAAGCTCAGCAATGTCGAAAGGTTCCAGCTCAATAAGTTGTTTGCGTAAACTCTTCCATTGTTTATTTTGGATGAGTGTCTGGAAGTCTTGGATAATTTCAGTCATAATCACTCCTTGCTGTGCCAGCCACAAAAGGAGTTCAACAATCCCTTAGGGCTATGTTATAAATTTAAAAATCGCGGATAAGGGTCTTCGTCCATTTTTATTGTTAATAGTAATCGAAGGCGCAAAAGTAAGGTTTATTTTTTGGGATTGAAATAGCGTAAAGCGGTTTTGGGTGGGGCTTGTGGTTTTGCTGTGTAAAATGATCATTATCAAAGTGCAAGCCGTTCCACGAAGCATTTGCTTTGTGGAATTATATTGCACCGCTGCTAACGTAATCGTGAGCCAGCGCAACCAAGTCCACTTCTCGGCTTTTCTCGAAGACCTTCAATCCTATATTTCACAACGTTCAGCAGCGAATTATGAAACCAAAAACCATCTATTTGACACGAAGTCTCAGGTGATCGAGCGAAGCCGAGAGCACCGATGGAGCCCCGAGTGTACCGCAGTCAAGCCAAAGATACCAATCTTAATAACATTCAACACATCACAAATACTGGCGATGACAATTTTTCATCCAAAAAAAAGCCTACCCTCTGGGGGCAGGCTTTTCTTTAAAAATATCTTTTTTTCACAACTTTAGTCTCCTTGGGCAGCCAAAAACCGTTCGGCTTCCAGGGCGGCCATGCAACCTGTGCCGGCAGCCGTTACGGCCTGCCTGAAGATTTTATCCTGAACATCGCCGCAGGCAAAAATACCCGGAATATTCGTGGCGGTGGAGTCGGCTTTGGTTTTGATATAACCCACATCATCCATATCCAGCACGCCGGTAAACAGCTCACTATTGGGTTTGTGGCCAATGGCTACAAAGAACCCTTCGACGTCGATGGTTTTTTCTTGATGTGTTTTATTGTTGATAAGCACTACGCCTTGCAATGCTTTCACGAAGCCTTTTTCTTCACCAAAAAGTTCTTTGGTGTTATGGTTCCAGAGTACCTCTATATTAGGTGTGTTGAGCACCCTGTTTTGCATGGCTTTGGAAGCACGCAGCTCGTCGCGGCGCACAATCAGATATACCTTACGGCAGAGCTTGGCGAGGTAGGTCGCCTCTTCGGCAGCAGTATCGCCGCCGCCAACAACGGCCACATCTTTCCCTTTATAGAAAAACCCATCGCAGGTAGCGCAGGCCGAAACCCCGCCGCCTTTAAAACGTTCTTCCGACTCCAGACCCAAATATTTGGCTGTTGCTCCTGTGGAGATGATGACGGTTTCGGCCAGCATCTCCTTGCCTTCGTCGTCTTTTGCACGAAAAGGGCGGGTGGTGGTGTCCACCTCAGTGATCATGCCCCAGCGTGTTTCGGTGCCAAAACGCTCGGCCTGTGTTTTCAACTCTTCCATCATTTCAGGGCCTGTTACACCTTGCGGGTAGCCGGGAAAATTCTCCACCTCAGTGGTGGTAGTCAATTGGCCTCCGGGCTGATTTCCCAGATACATTACAGGTTTTAAATCGGCACGTGCGGCATAAATTGCGGCGGTGTATCCGGCAGGGCCCGATCCGATGATAAGGCATTCTATTTTTTCAGGCTGATTACTCATGTCTTGAATTTTTTATTTCTTTTTTGTTTCAATTTGCGAAAATAGTGCCATTTCCGCAATTGGGTAATTTATTCGTGATTTTTCTGTCATTATGGCCTAAAGCAAGGTGATATTGATGCGATTTAACAAAGGCTGATTTTTTGTCAGTACGAAAAGGGCATTGATGACTTAATTTATTTTTAGGGTAGCATGCGGTTTTGTGAGTTGGTTTATTTGTTCACGGGTTGAAGAGTTTAAGAGTTCACGGGTTTTAAATTTCGTGAACCTATCAACCTATCAGCACATCAGCACATCAACAAATCAACACATCAGCACATCAACAAATCAGCACATCAGCACATCAGCACATCAACAAATCAACACATCAGCACATCAGCACATCAACACATCAGCACATCAACAAATCAGCACATCAGCACATCAACAAATCAACACATCAGCACATCAACAAATCAGCACATCAGCACATCAACTCAAAAACCCACAAAAAAACACTTGCACAGCTCCTTCAATTGTTTTACTTTTGCACCGCTTTAAGCAATCGGGGCGTGGTGCAGTTGGCTAGCATTCTTGCATGGGGTGCAAGCGGTCGCCCGTTCGAGTCGGGCCGCTCCGACAAAAAGCCTTCATCTTTGGTGAGGGCTTTTTTTATCGAGGCAGGGCGCGGCTTTGAGCCGCATTCTGGCGTATACTTTTCCAGCTTGTTGTACCGCTTTTGTGTCATCTTTTGCTGACTTTTTCTGAAACCCGTATAGGCGCAAACCATTCCAAAATACTTTAATTGAGCCCACTCCGAAAAGTATTATTCTGCCACGAAGACACCAAATCACGAAGATAGCACGAAGAGTATAATGCTAATAATCAACACTTTGTGATACTTAGTTCCAATAGCTATCGGAATGGAGACTTAGTGGCATTTCTTCATTTCTTGACTTTACGGAGGAGGCTCATAATTAGAAGCCGCGTAACTTTCAAAAAAGGAATCACGGTATTATTGCCGCTGTACGAACTAAAAAAAATTCATGAATTTATTGGCTATAGGATGTCTTAACAGAAACTGCTACTTCAACCAGCGCGCTATGCCACAAAAAAAACCGCCCGGGAGGGCGGTCAAATTATGAAAAACAAACAAAACAAGTGATTATCAGTACACAAACCTTATGCCAATTTAGTAGGCCGTTGTTTTTCAGCAAATTAATGATTTTAAATCAAAAATATTTTCCTATTATGAGAATATTATTCTATTTATTGGAAGAAAACTTTGCCTCAATAAATACACGATATCGTAAAATGCTATAAACAAGCACATACGATGTATAAAGTCTGTTTGCCTAAGTAAAAAACGCGCTTCTATTTCATCCCAAAACGGGAAAACCAATTTCTTGATACAAGTAGGCGACACCCATAACTTTATAAATACTACCGTTAAATGAATTTCAATTACTGTATTGACCTGAGGATGTTTTATGTTTAACTTTGCGCAATATATTAGACTTAGCTGCAAACTTATCTATTAAAAGATTTGGCAGTTTTTGGCCATGTGTTAAAAGTCTATTATATTTGTGTTTTAGAAAAATAATTTTTTATTAACTTAATTAAACCTTAACTTTTATGAAAAAACTATTACTTCTTAGTTTGGCTTTGGGCTTTGGCCTGATGGCTAATGCTCAAAGAGCGTATAACCTTAAGCAAGACCTACGCGAGCACAAAGCCATTGAAAAAATGATGATTGGTATAGAGCCCGCGAAAGCCAGTTCTATTGTTTCTACACAGGAAACTGTAACTCCCGTTGTTCCACCTACCAAGAATACCAATATTGTAAGTATAATCGATATCGGAACCTCAGCCAATGCCTACAGCTATGGTTATGGTGGTGGCCAAAAACAAATCCTTTGGGCTGTTCCCGAGTTAGGTCTTATAACCAATATCCACCGTATGGGTGGTGCCCTGGATCAAGGTGGATATTCAGGCGATCTGGGCTATGATGTTTCTATGGATGGCGGACTGACCTGGACTAACATGATTGAAATGTATGTTGCTGAAAACAATGCAGGTGGCGACTATTATACGGATGCTGCCCGCTATCCCTACCATGGAGTTTGGAATCCGGAAGGCAATACCGATATAAACAATGTATGGATGAGCTTTCATGCTCCTAACCTCGATGGCTCAAACTCACCAGAAAGCTGGGGTGGATACAGCTACGGTGCTGTAAATATGGGTGATCCAACTATCAGAACAAAGAATCTACAATCCTCTGTACCTCCTGTTTATCAATATATTGCTGATGCTTCTACAATGACCAAACAAGGTGTTGCATGGGTTGTTGATATTAACCAGGATTGGTCAAGTGGTACCGTTGCTTACCAGGGAAGCCTGATCGTAAACAGAGGCGAATTTGACGAAGCAGAAGGTGATTTTATTTTCGAACAAGAATTGATGGATGCACCGGTTGCTGCCGCCACTACACGTCCTTCCCACACGCAGGTTGCTTTTAGTGAAGACGGAGAAACCGGATACATTTCATTTTTGGGCGACAACGAGACTGTTAGTACAATCAGTGGTGCCCCAAGTTACTACCCAATTATTGCCAAAACTACTGACGGTGGAGATACCTGGAGTGAATTTACAGGTATTCAGCTTGCTGGACCTAACGGGCTTTCTGGCATTGTAGCCGACCTGCTTACAGATGAGCTAATTGCTGGCCTGTATGAAGAACCGCTTCCTGCACGCGATGAGATTCCTTACACAACAGCATTTGATCATAACATAACTGTTGATAATAATGGCAACCTTCATATTGGTGTTATAATTAGTGTTACTGGTTCAGATGATTATTCAATCGTTACTGCCGCTGGTTATCCTGCTGCTTATGATATTTATACTTCTGATGGCGGTACAACTTGGCATGCTATCAAACTTGGGCACACCAATCAGTTCCGTGGAACATGGCCTGGTGATTATACTGAAGACAACCGTATTCAGATCACCATTTCACCTGACCGCGAAACAGTTTTTGTAAGTTGGTTAGATACAGACCTGGAAGATGCTGAAGACAATACCCGTCCTAATATATATACCCGTGGTATTCGTCCGAATGCCTGGGGTACTGCTGACCTCACTTGTGTTGATGGCGCAGACGCTCCTACCAACGTAACCCTTTTCTCTGCAGGTATGTGGAATGCGTCTTTTGCCGCTATAGCTCAAATGTCATTATTTGATGGTGTTAAATATACCATTCCTATGACTTATCAGCCAGTTGCTCCTGAGGTAGATCCAGGCGAACCAGTGCAATATAAGTATATCACTAATTTTGGTTACACTGATGCTGATTTCTGCATCGTAGGTAATAAAGAAATTGCTGCAGCTTCGGCTATGGAAGTTAGCCAAAACTTCCCTAACCCATTCAGCAACGAAACCAATGTACGTATTAGCCTAACAAATGGTAGCAATGTAAGCCTTGAGGTTTACAATATCACCGGACAAAAAGTGATGATAAAAGATTTTGGCTACAAAACTGCCGGAAGCTTTACCATGAAAATCAGTGCCGACGAACTTCCAACAGGAGTTTATTTCTACACTGTAGAAGCCGGAGCTACAAAAGTTACCCGCAAAATGATTGTGCAATAAGCCAACATTTTTAAATAGTTTAAAAACCGCTTTGTGTAAACAGAGCGGTTTTTTTTGTTTTTATTTGAAAAAAAGTATATTTGTAGCCGCTCTAATGAGTGATATTTTGATTATTTACCAACTAAATTTTTAAAAAAATGAGAAAAATTCTACTTTCTTTTGGAGTACTATTGATTGCCGGAAGCAGTCTGATGGCGCAAAGCGCCTTGCAAAAGCAAAGCGAACGTTTAAGCAAAATTACTGCTTTACAGCAGGAAGTTTTGCGGGATTATCCAATGACCTTTGAAGGCGAAACAAATCCTTTTGTTTCTACCATTAAAGCACCGGATGTAGTAATTGGTGGCACACGCTACGATCTACAGTCGAACGGAACTATGGCAAATAGAATCTATGCCTATCCTGATGGCACAATGGGTGCTACCTGGATTAAAGGTGAAGCCGATCCTAACTTTGCTGATCGCGGCACAGGCTACAATTATTATAATGGTTCAGCCTGGGGGCCGGCACCTACACAGCGTATAGATCCTGTACGTACGGGCTGGCCAAGTTATGCGCCTTTTGGTGAAAATGGTGAAATTGTATGTGCCCATTCAGGCGGTGCTGCCGGCCTTGTATTTAGCTATCGCGAGAACAAAGGCACCGGTGACTGGAATAATTTCTACCTAGTAGGTCCTGTTGGTCACGAAGATTTATTGTGGCCACGTATGGTTACCTCTGGTGAGTTTAATGATGTAATTCATGTAATTGCGCTTACTCCTCCTGTTGCTAACGATGGAAGTGTTTTTGAAGGCCTTGATGGTGCCCTGCTTTATAGCCGTTCATTTGACGGTGGTGAAACTTGGGATCCAAAAAATGTTGTTCTCGATGGTATTAGTGCTGACGAATTTCTTGGTTTTGGTGGTGATGAATATGCTTTTGCTGCTCCTGTAGGCGAAACTATTGCATTTGTTACTGCAGGTTCTATAACAGACGGTGTTGTAATGAAATCAGAAGATAATGGTGATACCTGGGAGCGCTTTACCTTCTACGAAGCACCTGATCCAAAATTTGATAACTCTTATCCAATGCCTCAACACGGGGGAACAGATGGCTATCATACTGTCGTAATTGATGATATGGGGCGCGTGCATGTCGCCTCTGGTCGTATGTTGCATACCGGAGACGGAGCTGGTGGAGCCACGAGCTTCTATCCTTATTCCAATGGGTTGCTTTATTGGAACGAAACAATGCCTGCAATGGATAGTGCTGCAGTAGGTTTTGATATTTTGAATCCTTCTTTAGTAATGGATCCCATGTATTTGTTGGCAGAAGTGCAGGATAATGCAGCTGGCGACAGCATTGTTGGTGTAGTACATTATTATAATTCGCTTACATCTATGCCACAGCTTGTTTTTGATCACAATACCAAAATTATGTATGCATTCTACTCTGGTTTAGCACTTGGCTTCAATACCGAAGAGGCTAACTTCCGCCATATCTGGATGCGTTTTTCAGAAGATTATGGACAAACCTGGAGTGAATATTCCGACCTTACAGGCGATGTATTCCATATCTTCAGTGAGTGTATTTATCCGTCTGCCGCTGCTAATGTGAACGATAAAGTGAATTTGATTTATCAGACAGATAATACGCCCGGTATCAATCAACGCCAGGAAAATCACGGAGTAGTTGATAACAAAATGGTGCATCTGGCTATAGCTACCGTAGTTGGCATCAACGAAGCGCCAGCTAATATTGTAGGTGTAGAGCAGATTAATCCTAACCCGGCCTCAACCACAGCCAATGTAGTTGTGAATATCGACAAGCCATCAGTTGTTGAAATGAGTTTGGTAAATATGCTCGGACAAGTTGTTTATAGCAGCAGCATGAACCTGAGCTATGCCGGAATTCACCAGTTACGTTTAGATGTTAGCAGCTATGATTCAGGCATTTATTTTGTGAAAATAAAAGCAGGCAACGATGTTGTAGCCAAAAAATTGATGATCGACTAAGTCTTATCATCTTTTACAAAAAAAGGCTGCCTTTTTAGGTAGCCTTTTTTTATGTGTGATGCAGAGCAGTTGTTATGCTGCGATTGTGTAAGTTTGCAGTAGGCGTGCAAATCCATTTGTTTTCTAAAATCCACTTTATTTCTACCTTAAACAGGGCGGTATTATTTGTGTTTGCTTAAAAGAAAAAAAGTATATTTGTAGCCGCTCTAATGAGTTATATTTTAATTATTTACCAACTAAATTTTTAAAAAAATGAGAAAAATTCTACTTTCTTTTGGAGTGCTATTGATTGCCGGAAGCAGTCTGATGGCGCAAAGCGCCTTGCAAAAGCAAAGCGAACGTTTAAGCAAAATTACTGCTTTACAGCAGGAAGTCTTGCGGGATTATCCAATGACCTTTGAAGGCGAAACAAATCCTTTTGTATCCGCCATCAAAGCACCGGATGTTGTAATTGGTGGCTCACGCTACGATTTACAATCAAACTCAAGTATGGCAACAAGAATCTATGCCTATCCTGATGGCACGATTGGTGGTACCTGGACTAAAGCTGAAGCTGATCCTGGATTTGCTGATCGCGGCACAGGTTACAATTATTATGATGGTTCAGCCTGGGGGCCTGCACCCACACAGCGCATTGAATCAGTACGTTCAGGCTGGCCAAGTTATCAAGCTTATGGCGAAAATGGCGAGATTGTATGTGCTCATACAGGTGGTGCTGCCGGTCTTATATTTAGCTGGCGCGAGAACAAAGGCACCGGCAATTGGAACAGTTTCAACCTAGTAGGTCCTGTCGGACACGAAGATTTATTGTGGCCGCGTATGGTTACTTCTGGTGAGTTTAATGATGTAATTCACGTAATTGCGCTTACTCCTCCGGTTGCTAACGATGGAAGTCTTTACGAAGGCCTTGATGGCGCCCTGCTTTATAGTCGTTCTTTTGATGGTGGTGAAACTTGGGATCCTAAAAATGTTGTGCTCGATGGCATTAGTGCTGAAGAATATCTTGGTCATAGAGGTGATGAATACGCATGGGCTGCCCCAGTAGGCGAAACCCTTGCTTTTGTTACCGTAGGTTCTATAGCAGATGGTGCTGCAATGAAATCAGAAGATAATGGCGATACCTGGGAACGCTTAACTTTCTACGAATCACCTGACCCAAAATTTGATGGCTCTTATGTAATGCCTCGTCACGGTGGGGTGGATAGCTATCTTGCTGCCGCAATTGATGATATGGGTCGCGTACACGTTGCATCTGGCCGCTGCTTGTATTCTTCAGACGGAACCGGCTCGACGAGTTTCTACCCTTATTCAAATGGAGTGCTTTATTGGAACGAAACAATGCCTGCAATGGATTCTGTGTCTATAGGTTTTGATATTTTAGATCCTTCTGCCGTTATGAATCCCATGTATTTGTTAGCAGAAGTGCAGGATAATGCAGCTGGCGACAGCATTGTTGGCGTAGTACACTATCAGAGTGGACTTACAACTATGGCGCAGCTTGTTTTTGACCATAACAGTAAAATTATGTACGCATTCTATTCCGGTATAGCACTTGGCTTCAATACCGAAGAGGCTAACTTCCGCCATGTTTGGATGCGTTTTTCAGAAGATTACGGGCAAACCTGGAGCGAATATACCGACCTTACCGGCGACGTATTCCATATCTTCAGTGAGTGTGTTTACCCATCCGCAGCAGCCAAGGTGAATGATAAGGTACATGTAATTTACCAGAGTGATAATACGCCTGGTATCAATTCACGCCAAGAAGATCACGGAGTTGTTGACAATACGATTGTTCATCTGGCTATAAATACCGTAGTTGGCGTCAACGAAGCACCGGCTAATATTGTAGGTGTAGAGCAGATTAACCCTAACCCGGCCTCAACCACAGCCAATGTAATTGTGAATATCGACAAGCCATCAGTTGTTGAAATGAGTTTGGTAAATATGCTCGGACAAGTTGTTTATAGCAGCAGCGTGAACCTGAGCTATGCCGGAATTCACCAGTTACGTTTAGATGTTAGCAGCTACGATTCAGGCATTTATTTCGTGAAAATAAAAGCAGGTAACGATGTTGTAGCCAAAAAATTGATGATCGACTAAGTCTTATCATTTTAGACTAAGAAAAGGCTGCCCACAAAGGCAGCCTTTTTTTATGTCTGATGCAAAGCTGTTGGTATGCTGTGATAGCGTAGGCTTGTATTAGGTGAGCGCAAATCCAATTTTTTCTAAAATCCACTTTATTTCTGCCTTAAACAGGGCTGAATATTATTTTGATGTGCTAGGCAAAATACAATCCTACTCTAAAGTAGAAAAAGTCTTCATCCCTAGTTCCTGAGTTAGATGTAACAAACCGTTGGATTTGGCTA
>Ga0265295_1005097_pt1 | contig 17119 bp, 16 predicted proteins | sample Munlansysbiofilm_FD_192503 | JGI IMG/M metagenome (GOLD analysis project Ga0265295, IMG submission 192503) | Leachate microbial communities from a municipal landfill in Southern Ontario, Canada - Methane capture system biofilm | ecosystem: Engineered > Solid waste > Landfill > Unclassified ...
AAAAGGTATTGATGGACAAAAACTTGTTGATGAAGCAAGAAAAGCAATCAATAAAAATAGTAAATAATAGGATTTTGATATGAAAACTAAAGAATCTATAGTTTTTCTTTCTGGATTATTATGTAATGAAACTGTTTGGGAAGATGTTTCAAAAGAGTTAAAAAATACCTATGATGTTTCAATAATCTCATTTCAAGGTTGTGATTCAATTGAAATGATGGCAAAAAAAGTATTAGATACAGCTCCAGAAAGTTTCATTTTAATAGGTCACTCAATGGGTGGAAGAGTTGCACTTGAAGTTTTTAATCAAGCTTCAAACAGAATCACAAAAATTGGACTTTTTAATACAGGAGTTCATGCAAAAAGTGAAGCAGAAGTTCAAGGACGACAAAAACTTTTGGATTTAGCAAAAAGTGAGGGGATAAAATCTGTTGTAAAACAATGGCTTTCTCCCATGATGAGCAAATCTAGTTTGGAAAATACTCTTTTAATGGAAAAACTTGAAAAAATGTCAAATTCATATAGTGTAGATGAATTCTTTAAACAAATTCATGCACTTATAAATAGACCAGATGCAAAAAATGTTTTACCTTTGATTGATATTCCTACACTTTTGTTAAGTGCTACAGAAGATAAATGGAGTCCAATTTCTCAGCATGAACAAATGCAAGAGTATATAAAAAATAGTACATTAGCAATAATTGAAAATGCAAGTCACATGGCACCAGTTGAACAACCAAAACTTGTATGCAAAGCTATTATTGATTGGTTAGAAAATAAATAATAAATATCCTTTCATAAAAAGGACTAAAATAAGGATTTAATATGGCACAAAAAAATGGATTGTTTCCAAAAAATACATGGTATGTAGCTCTAACTTCGGATGAATTAAAAGATAAACCTTTTGCTCGTCAGATATGTAATATTAATATAGTATTTCATCGAAAAAATGATGGAACAGTTGTAGCTCTTGAAGACTTCTGTCCTCACAGAGGTGCTGCTTTATCTTTAGGTTATTTAGAAGATGATGGAATTGTTTGTGGTTATCATGGTTTAAAAGTTGGTTGTAAGGGACAGGCAATCGATATGCCAGAACAAAATCCTAAAAAAATACCATGTATTGGATATTTTCCTGTAGTTGAGAAATATGGATTTATTTGGATATGGCCAGGGAAAAAAGATAAAGCTGATGAGTCTTTAATTCCACTGCTAGAATGGGCAAATAATCCAGAATGGGCATTTGCTGGTGGAGTATTTGATATTAAATGTGATTATAGATTTATGATTGATAACTTGATGGATTTAACTCACGAAAAATATGTTCATGGAACAAGTATTGGTCAAGAAGAGATAGATGAAAGCCCAGTTATAACTGAAGAAGAAGATGGATATATTGTTACAAGTAGATATATGCACAATATAATCGCACCACCTTTTTGGGCATTTTGTATGAAAAATAATAATCTAGATCCAACACAAAGAGTTGATAGATGGCAAAAATCAAAATTTGTTCCACCAGCTGCTGTGTTTATTGATGTGGGAGTTGCCCTAGAGGGAAAAGGTGGAAAAGATGCAGCAAAAGAAGATAAAGTAAGATGTACTGTTATTGATTTTATGACACCACAAAGTGAAACTACAATGTGGTATTTTTGGGGAATGGCCCGAAACTTCAATCCAACAAATGAACAACTAACACAAGATATTCTAAAAGGACAAGGTGGAATTTTCGAAGAAGATTTAGAAATTTTAGAATACCAACAACAAAACCTAGCAAGATTTCCAGATAAAAGTTTGATCAGCTTAGATATAGATGCAGGTGGAAGAAAAGCTAGACGAATTTTGAATCAAATGATTAAAATTGAGGAAGAGGGATATATAGATAATAAATAAAAAAGAAGAGTAGTTTTTACTCTTTCTTTTATAACTTGTTTACATTACTTGATGTATGGTATTCTCTCGTTCTCATCGTCCTTCTAAAATCTTAGATTTAAAAGTATTTATAATTATAGCTCCTGAATACAATGGAGTTGTTCCACCTGTACTATATAATGCAATGTGGTATGGACATCAAGATCAACAAAAGATTGGAGAGACTTTTACTGAAAAAACAGTAGGACTAGCAACTCACAGTGGAGGAGGTGGAACAAAAGGACTCAAAGTGATGAGAATGATGTTCCAACATTTAGGAGTAAATGTAATAGCAAGAGAAATTTTAACTACATATGATAAACCACTAAATGAAGAGACTGCTAATAATATGATTATTCAATTGATTAAATTAAGTTAATCGAGTTAAATTAAGTTATGAAATATGAGTTAGAGTTTTTATGACTCTAGCTTGTTATTAAAAGATTTTAATTTACAATACCTTTTATAGAAAAATATTTATAAATATCTTAGTTAAAGCATTTTTTAGTGTTTTAATATACGACATATTTTGTATATGTTATTTGTTGATTTTTAAGCTATCTTATATATAATATATGGTTAATAAATAGTTAGCTTATAGAGGAAAATAATGAGTCAAAATGATATTAAAGATGAATTTATTGAAATTTTTGAAAGTCTGAAAACAAGTCATTTTGAACATGCAACTTTATTCAAGCTCGATGATTATTTAACTAACGCTTATTCAGATGCCAATAAACAAGCTTCCGATTTTATTCCTAAACATTTATTTATACTAGAACAAGCTACAACTTGTATGTTGTTATTTAGTAAATATATTTCACATGGAGAAGCCAATAGTCACTCTAATGCTTTTCGTATTCAAATGTCTAGAGCTACAAATTCTTTAATATCAGTAAGGGAACTTCTTAAAAATGGTTTTGAAGATACAGCTAAAGTTATCACTAGAAATTATTTTGAAACATTAGATATTTTATTTGCCATAATTGTTGATAAAAATTTTGCAGAAGAGTTTTTCCCTGATAATGATAATAGATTTGATAATTTATGGAAAAATAAAATTGCTTATGGAAAAATTTATGAATATACAAGAGAGATATATAAATTAGCAGGAAAAACTGTAGAAGAGGCAGAGGAACATATTAAAATAAGAAAAAAGCAAAAAAATATTTTATCTGGTTCTGTACATGCTGATACAGCTGGAGCATTTTTAAGTCATAATGTGCCAGTACTTGGATATCCAGATTTATTTGCGATGAATTCACATGGTATTATTAGTGTTCATACAGTAAATCATATTAAATCATTAATTAATGAAACATATAAATATATTGGAATTATCTTAAAATGTTTGTTTTCAAATAAACTACAACATATTGATTGTTTTATACAAGATCATGATATTTTAGATCCTTTTCTTGTTCAAGCACTTACATTTCAAGAAATTTTTATTAAGCATAATTTAGAAGATGCTGATGATATTATTGCAAAAGACTATAAAGAAAAAGTAAAAGGTGAATAATGATTATATATTTAGACCAAAATAAATGGATAGATTTAGCCAAAGCTATACTTAATCCAACAGATAATCCAAATTATGTTGAAGTCTCAAATTTAGTATTAGAAAAAATAGAAAATGGAGAATGGATTTTTCCACTATCTACATTACATGTTTGGGAAACAGGTTCAAGAGCAGAGGAAGAAAGTAGAAAAAAACTAGTAAGTGTTATGGCGAAAATATCAAATGGTTATTCGATAAAATCATTTTTAGATGTTCAAAAAGATGAGTTAATAAATATTTTCATAGAAATTTGTGCTCCTGAAAAAATAAAAAAAATAGAAGCTATTATAAAAAATCCACTTGTGGCAATAGGAGCAGAAGATTTTTTGATAAAATTGAAAACGGATATTCTTCCAACAAATGTAAAACAAGAATTAATAGATATTATTGATAGTCATGTTAGAAAAAATATAGAAAATAAAGATATTGCAAATATCATACTTGATAATTATGATGAGGAATTTGTAAATGGTCTTAGAGAAGATGACAAAATACTAACTAGACAATTTGAGAAAGATAGGATAAATTTATTAAAATTACCTAAGCAAGATAGATACAATATTTTTTTAATACAGAGATTTTGGGCTATGATTAAACTTCTTAATATAAATATTCATAAATTATGTGAAAAAAATACAATTTTAAAGTCTCTTTCTGATGATAAAAATAAATGCATTAATTTTTTAGAAGGAGCACCTTCAATAAATATAAGTACTAAGTTGACTTATGAGTTATTAAAAGATAGAGAAAGACATATTCATGAACACGACAATAGAGATATTAATTTTTTATCTACAGCTATACCATATTGTGATATTGTTATAACAGAAAAGACATGGAAACATTTAGTAAAAATCAATAAACTAGATGATAAATATTCAACTATAATTGAAAATGATTTAAACTATTTATTGAGATTAAATGAACAAGTTAACAAAGCTTATCAGTGAACGCTCACATCACTGACATTAAACGTTAGATGTATAAAACACAAAAATAAATATGAAAACCTAAAATGACAAAAACAAAGAATATTTCAAATTTCACAGGATTATTTGAAAAATTTAACAGGTTAACTCAGGATAATAGTTTTATTCTGACTATAACAGAGTTTAGAAAGTATCAACACAAATTTTAAAACAGTATGCCATTCTTGTTTATGTACTTGATAATGAAAGATTACAAAATGACATATTTTTTTATAAACTAAATTTTAAATGCTATGATAATAAAAAGTATGGAGAAGAATAAGATGAAAAATTTAACTTATTATAGAACTAAAACAATTCATGCTCTTGATTATCCATTTCAAAATAAGCATTTAAGAAAAGATATACCAAAACATAGAATTTACTGGAAAAATTATGAGGATAAATAATGAAAGAAAAATTAACTGCACAATTTTTAATCTACAAATCAGATAACCAAGATGTAAAAGTTGATGTACTTTTACATGATGAAAATATTTGGCTTACACAAGAACAAATGGCTCAATTATTCGGCAAGGCAAAATCAACAATAAATGAACATATTAAAAATATTTTTAAAGATGGTGAGCTTATAGAATCAGATGTTATACAGAAATTCGGAAATTCCGAATTTCAGCAAAAAGTACCAAATTATTATAATCTTGATACTATTATTTCCGTTGGTTATAGAGTAAAATCAATCCAAGGTGTAAGATTTAGACAATGGGCAACTAAAAGACTACAAGAGTACATCATCAAAGGTTTTACTATGGATGATGAGAGACTCAAAAATCCTGAACAGCCTTTTGGAAAAGATTATTTTAAAGAGCAATTGGAACGAATAAAAGATATTCGTTCTAGTGAAAGAAGATTTTATCAACAAATTACAGATATTTATAGTGAGTGTAGTATTGACTATGATAAAAATTCTGAAGAGACAAAAGAGTTTTTTGCCATGGTTCAAAACAAATTACATTGGGCAATAACTTCACAAACTGCATCTGAAATTATATATTCAAGAGCAAACCATGAAAAAGAAAATATGGGCTTAACTAATTGGAAAAATTCACCAAATGGAAGAATAAGAAAAACAGATGTTATTATCGCTAAAAATTATCTAGAAGAGAAAGAATTAAAAACATTAAATAGAATTGTAACAATGTATCTTGATTATGCTGAACATCAAGCCCAAAGACAAATACCTATGACTATGAAAGATTGGAGTAAAAAACTTAATGCTTTTTTAGAATTTAATGAACATGATATTTTACAAGATGCAGGAAAAGTTACAGCACAAATTGCAAAAGAGTTTGCTATAAGTGAATTTGAGAAATATAAAGTGATTCAGGATAAAACATATAAAAGTGATTTTGATAAACTACTAGGAAAATTGGATATTAAAGAGTGATATACACAACAAAATCTAGCATCGAATAGATAATCTATCGGTGAAGTTAACCGCTATACATAAAGGAAATTAATTAATTTAAAAGAAGAATAAAGTAACCTTTATCCTCTATACCCCATCTTCAAAGAAATCTTCTTTCCTGCTTCAACAACTTTATTTATAAATTGTTGAGCTTTTACTCCATTTATTCTTTGTATTGGTCCAACCAAAGAAACAGCTGCTATTATATTTTTATTATAATCCCTTATTGGAGCAGCAATTGAGACAATACCATCTATAAACTCATTTTGAATATAACAATAACCTAGTTTTTTAATCTCTTTTAATTGCTCTTTTAATATAACAGGATTAGTCACAGTTGATGAGGTATATTTGTGAAAATTCATTTCTAAAAGCTTATCAATTACACTTTCTTTTTGATATGCAAAGAGTAGTTTCCCTGAGCTTGTACAGTGAATTGGATTTATTCTTCCTATATGTGCAAAGATTTGTATTGGATAACTTGATTTTATTTGTTCCATATATATTACACTTGAGCCTTCTAATTCAGCTAATTGAACTGACTCAGAAGTTTCATGTGCAAGTTCTTCCAAAATAGGGTGTGCTTCTTTTACTACTTCCATTTCTGACATCAAAGAACTATATAGAGTTAAGATTTTTGTTCCAAGGGAGTATTTTTGTGTTTCTGGATTTTTTTTAACATAACCTTTATTTAACAAAGTTTTTAAAAGTCTACTAACTGTACTTTTTGCTAAATTTAACTCAATTGCTATTTGTGTTACTCTTTTTTCTGTCTCATCAATAGTAAAACATTCAAGTATTTTTAAGGCATTTTCCACAGAAGATAAATTCGAACTATTGTTCATAAAAAGCTCCAAATTTGTTAATTTTTATGATTATATTGCATATTTTATTAAAATTTGCATATTTTGTTCCATATAGAAGAACAATAGTATTTTATATAGAACAATAAACACTTATAATTAATTCAAATCATAAAGGAGAGATTATGAAAATCAAAAAAACACAAGTTGCAATTATAGGTGCTGGACCATCTGGATTATTATTAGGATTACTTTTAAATAAACAAGGTATTGATAATGTAGTTTTAGAAAGAGTAACAGGAGATTATGTTCTTGGAAGAATTAGAGCAGGGGTTTTAGAACAAGGTTTTGCAAAACTGGTAAGAGAAGCTGGAGCTGCACATAATATGGATACAAAAGGAGAAGTTCATGATGCTGTTGAATTTGCTTTTAATGATACAAGAATTGAAATCGAACTTACAAAACTTACAGGTGAAAGTGTAATTGTATATGGGCAAGTTGATATTACAAGAGATATGATGGAAGAGCGAGCTAAACAAGGTTTAGAGACTATTTATGAAGCTTCAAATGTTCAACCCCACGATGTAAAATCTGATAACCCATACATTACTTATGAAAAAGATGGAGAGCAGTTTAAATTAGAGTGCGATTATATTGCTGGTTGTGATGGTTTTCATGGAGTTTCAAGACAAACAATTCCAGATGATGTAAAAACAGAGTATGAAAAAGTATATCCATTTGGATGGTTAGGACTTATGAGTGATACAAAACCTATCAATCCACATTTGATTTATGCAAAAACTGATAGGGGATTTGCATTAGCATCTATGAGATCACAAACACGATCAAGATATTATATTCAAGTTCCTTTAACTGATACAATCGAAGATTGGAGTGATGAAAAATTCTGGGAAGAGTTCAAAAAAAGAATGCCAGAGAGTGCTAGAGATAAGTTAATAACAGGTCCAAGTATTGAAAAAAGTATAGTTCCAACAAGATCATTTATTTGTGAGCCACTTCAATATGGAAATATGTTTTTAGTAGGGGATGCAGGTCATATTGTTCCACCAACTGGTGCAAAAGGTCTTAATTTAGCAGCTTCAGATGTTGCGACATTATATAAAATTTTGACAAGAGTATATAAAGAGGGTGATAAAAAATGTATTGAACAATATTCACCAATTGCATTAAGAAGAATTTGGAATGGAGTGAGATTTTCTTGGTGGTTAACTGATTTATTACATAACTTTGATGATACAAAAGATGAATTTGATAAAAAAATGGAAACATCAGAAATCGAATATTTCTTAAAATCAGAAGCAGGAAGAAAAATTATTGCTGAGCAATATGTAGGACTTCCTTATGAAGATTTAAAATAAATTTTAATTTATAGAAAATTAGAATCATAATAGAAATATTTAGATTCTAATTTTTAAAAACAACATCCGCTACCACAGCATTTTAATGCTTTTTCTTTTATATTTACTGTAGAGATTACATAATCGTCAAAAATCTTTAAAACTTCAAACTTATGTTTTGAGCAAAAATTTTCATTCATATGGTCTTTTGATTTTAAGGCATAATTTAATGCCTCTTGATCTGAATTGAAAATTAATTTAGAGTTTAATTCACTTTTAATAAAACAATCACATATTTCAGAAATAGTAACTTTATACATATTTAAACCTTAATTAATATTTTATGAAATTAACTCAAAAGTTTTAATGTTAGGTCTTCATAAACTTTTATCTCTTCTTTTGTAAGTTTAGAGAAACACTCTTCTTCAAATGCAAATACATCAATCAAAGCATTTTTACAGACATCATATCCAATAGGTGTTAATTGTACTAAGTTACTTCGTTTATCATATTGATTATCTATTCGTACTATATAACCTTTATCTTCTAATTTTTTGAGTACTTTAGTTATAGCTCCAGATGTAAATATTAATTTTTCATATATTTTTGTAGGACTTAAAACATTATCAGCATTATTTGACATAAGTAAACAACGCATAACATCAAGTTCACTACTAGTTATATTATATTTTTCTTCTTGGATTTTAGTTGTACCTCTATGTAACTTTTGATGGAACATGTAAAACGGCACAACCACATGTAAAACTTCATTGTATGTTTCTGGAGAACGCTCTCGTACTCTTTGTATTTTTGTTTCTAGTTCTTGTTTATTCATAGCAACAGAATAGCATTTCTAATATTAAAATTTCTTTAATATAATACTTGTAGTTAAAAAGTAAGATAATTATATCTTAAAAGTAATATACTAGTAAGATACTTTTAAGTTTTCTTCTGTTAGACTTCTAAAATAATAATTAAGAATTATTAATAAACTGAAAGGAAAAAGCATGAGAACAAATGGAAAATCAGCTGCAACAGAAGCTTTAGCTGCTGCTGGTGATCATTTACAAGCTGCTGATGTTGGTGCTTTAGATGAAGCGATGTCAGGTGCTTCAAAAAAACTAAATATTACAAATTCTAGTTTAGTTGAGCGTTTGATATATGGACCACAACCAGAACTTTCTGAGTTAACATCTGGTGTAAATGCAATGAATGCTGCTAAAACAAGTGAAGCAGATAAGATTTTAGATACAGCTTTATCTTTACTTGAAAATGGTCAAGCATTTACAAGTGATAAAAAATTATCTTCAAAATTGAGACATGAAGTTTCTTTAAATACAGCTTATGGATTTACAGTTCCAGCAGAATTTGGAGGATTGGGTTTAAATTATAATCAATTAGCAATTTTAGAAGAAACTTTGGCATCAAATGGATTAGGTGCATTGGCTGTTGAGTTATCAGGACAATTAACAATTGGTTCAAGCTCGCTTCTTGGTTATGGTGATGATAAACAAAAATCTACTTTTTTACCAATGATTGCACAAGGAAGAATTACTTCTTTTGCATTAACAGAAGTAGGGGTTGGTGTAAATGCTAAAAAAATTGAAGCTTATGTTGAAAAAGATGAAGCTAATAATTGTTTTAGATTATTCGCCCAAGGTGCTGCAAACAAACTTTATATTACAAGTGCAATTCATAGTGGAATAATGGCAATTGCTGCAAGAATTGGAAAAGGTGGCAAAAAAATAGGTTTATTTATTATTGAACTTCCAAAAGAAGATGTAAATAATGATGAATACCAATTTAAAATCACAGAAGGAAATTCTGATGCTTTTAAATCAATATATAACAGCAGAATTGAGTTTGTAAATTTCCCAATTCCAGCTGAAAATGAGATAAAAGCAGATGGTGTTGAAGTTTTATTTTATTGCTTAAGAATGGGAAGATGTATGTTAACTGCTATGTGTGCAGGTTATCAAAAAATGATGGCAGTTGATTCTATTAATTATGCAAAACAAAGACTAGGAGTTGGTGGACATATTATTAAACATGAATTACCAAGACTTGGAATTGGAAAAATGTTAGGAGGAGCTTTAGCTTCTCAAGCACTTTCTCACCTTTCATTAAGTCAAGATTCACAAGGCGTGGATTTAGCAGGTCTTAGAGATATTTCAAAATCTTATGCTGCAAGTGCTGCATTAAATTCATTAATTGCTTGTGAAAGAGTAATTGGTGGGCGAAGTTTTGATAAGGAGTCAAGAATCACAGAAGCTAGGGTAAATATGCATGTATTTGGAATAGTTGAGGGTGAAAATGATTTGATTTTAATGGGAATGATAAAAGATATTACTTCTAAATTTACTTCATCATACATGGTTAGTATGTTAAGTGTTCTTCAAGAAGCAAATATGGTAAATGGTGAACCCGTTGCAAAAGAAAATAGAATTTTAAAGATTGATTTAAAAACATTTGTTAAACATCCAATACGTTGTTTGACTGCAACAACAAAATTGATTTTCAAACCAGGTTTATATAAATTAATTGGATGGATTTTAAAAAATGCAATGTGTGAAATACCTCATATTGCTGGACGATTTGTTCCTTTATGGATGAAAACTCGTTATTCAGAAGTTCCAACTGATTTAAAAAAATATGTTTATTACGCTGAAAGAAATTTAAGAAAATGTAAATGGCTTTACCTTGGTATTAGTCTGTATTATCAATTAGAACAAACTCATGCTCAGGTTCCAATTCAAAGATTGGGTAAAAAAATAGAGCTTTTAGTTGCAATGTTAGCTCTTTGTACTCATGCTTCAAAACAAGATGAGTCTCAACAAGCTATTGCAGCGCTTCAATCTGAAATTATGAAGTTGGAAATAGAAGGAATCCAAATATTAAAAGGATTGTCTTCAACTGAAACTTTACGAAGACATTTAATAAAAGTTGGTGATGATGCTTTAAATGGGAATAGTTCTCTAATTAAAGATATTAAACCTCAGGTATTTGCCCATAATTGGCAAATTAATCAAAATAAAGATTTAAAAGAATCATAAAAATTAATCTAAAATAAAAGGAAATAAAATGGCAAATGAAAAAGATGTAGTTGAATATGTTATCGAAAATAAAATAGCATGGGTTAAATTTAATAGACCAGAAAAAAGAAATTGTATGAGTCCTACTCTAAATAGAAGAATGATGGAAATTCTTGATGAATTAGAATATAACGATGAAGTTGGAGTATTAGTTCTAACAGGAGAAGGCACAGCATTTAGCGCAGGTATGGATTTAAAAGAGTATTTTGTAGAAACAGAAAAAGATGGTTTAGCAGGAACAAGAAAAGCTCAAAGAGAGTCTTACGGTTGGTGGAAAAGATTGAGAGATTTTTATAAACCTACTATTGCTATGGTTAATGGTTGGTGTTTTGGTGGAGCTTATGGTCCTTTATTTGCTTGTGATTTAGCATTTGCTTCTGATGATGCACAGTTTGGATTAAGTGAAATTAATTGGGGAATTTTACCAGGTGGTGGAGCTACTAAAATTGCTGTTGAATTATTAAGTTTTAGAAATGCAATGTATCATGCTATGATGGGTGAAAATGTTAATGGTAAAAAAGCAGCTGAATGGGGATTGGTAAATGAGTCTGTTGAAGCTTCAAAATTAAAAGATAGAGTTACTGAAGTTTGTAATGTATTATTACAAAAAAATCCAGTTGCTTTAAAAGCTACAAAAGAAGCAGTAAGAAAAGTATCTGAAATGACTTATGCAAATGCAGAAGAATATTTGGTAAAAGCACAAGAAGCAGCGAATTATTTCGATAATACTGGAAGAAAAGAAGGAATTAAACAATTTATTTTTGAAAAAACTTATAAACCAGGATTAGGTGCATATAACAAAGATATTCAAAGATAGTTTTATATCATAGTTTTTATCTAAAAAATAATAAATCAAATTAAATCTAAAAGGAAAGTTATGAAAATTTTAATACAAAAGGGAGCTATTTTTTTAGCAAGTTCTATGTTATTAGTTGGTTCATTATGGGCAAAAGATGATTCTTCTAAGCCTATTACTTTAACGTTACATCATTTCTTAAGTTCAAAAGCACCCCCTCATGTGGAATTGATTGAACCATGGGCTAAAAAAGTTGAAGAGATGTCTAAAGGAAAACTTAAAATTGAAATATTTCCATCTATGAGTATGGGTGGTAAACCAAACGAACTTTATGGTCAAGCAAAAGATGGAGCCGCAGATATAGTATATACAATCGCTGGATATACTCCTGGACTTTTTACAAGAGCAGAAGTTTTTGAATTACCAACAATTCATACAAATTCAAGTTTAAAAACGGCAATGGCTGCAAAAGAGAATTTTGATTTAATTAAAGATGATTTTAAAGATGTAAAACCTCTTTTAATTGCATTAGCTGGATCATATCAATTAGATATGGTTAATAAAAAAGTTACAAAAATTGATGATGTAAAAGGATTGAAATTAAGATCACCATCAAGAACAGGTGCTTGGTATATTGAAGAATTAGGTGCTGAACCAGTCGGAATGCCATTACCAGATGTACCTCAATCACTTTCTAAAAATGCGATTGATGGGGCAGTATTACCAATGGAAGTATTCCCAGCATTTAAATTTCAGCAATTAACAAAATATACTACTGAAATCAAAGGCGGTGGAGGTTTTGGAGGATCAGTTTTATTACTTTTAATGAATAAAGATAAATTTAATAGCTTACCAAAAGATTTACAAGCTGTATTAGAAGAGAGTACAGGTACTGAATTAATTGAAAAGTTTGCACAACTTGCTGATAAAATGGAAGTAATAGGTAAAGATTTACAAATAAAATCGGGTGGAGAAATTATCACTTTAGATGAAAATGAAACTAAAAAGTTTGATGAAGCTGGTGAAAAAGTAGTTCAAAGATGGGTAAAAGAAGTAAATGCAAAAGGTATTGATGGTCAAAAAATCGTTGATGCTGTAAGAAAATCTATTTCTAAATAAGAGGGATAAAATGAAAGAATATAAATTATTTATAAATGGTGAATATGTACCTTCATCAACAAATACACTTATTGATGATATTTCTCCATCAACGGGTAAAGCATTTGCTAAAATTCATATGGCAAGTGCTGAAGATATTGAAGAAGCTATTGATGCTGCAAATAAAGCATACAAATCATGGTCAAAAACAGCACCAAAAGAAAGAGAAGCTATTTTAAATAAAGCAGCTGATATTTTTGAAAGAAGAAGTGATGAAATTAGAGAGATTTTAGCTACTGAATCTGGTTCTGCTTTTGGTAAAGCAATGTTTGAAATGGGATTAGTTGCTGATATTATTAGAACAGCAGCAGGGGAAGCTATTAGAGTTTCTGGTCAAACACATGCAACAAATCATCCTGGAATGTTATCTTATAGTATAAGAAGACCTTTAGGTGTAGTTGCTGGAATTTCTCCCTTTAATGTACCAATGGGATTAGCTTCTAAAAAGTTTGCTTTTGCCATGGCTGCTGGAAATACTTTTGTATTAAAACCTTCAAGTAGTACAGCTATTTGTGGACTTATTTTTGGAGAAATTTTCAAAGAAGCTGGTCTTCCAGATGGTGTATTTAATGTTATTCCTTGTTCTAGTTCAGTTTTAGGTGAAACATTCCAAAAAGATAGAAGAGTAAAAATGATTACTTTTACAGGTTCAACAGAAGTTGGTAGAAAAATTGCAGGATCAGCTGCCCAAAATCTTACTAAATGTACAGTAGAATTAGGTGGGAAAAGTCCTTTAATTATTTTAAATGATGCTGATGTTGATTTTGCAGTTGATACAGCAGCTTTTGGTGTATTTATTCATCAAGGTCAAATTTGTATGGCTGGTTCAAAAATTATTGTTGAAGCAGGTCTTTATGATGAATTTTGTGATAAATTCACTGAAAAAGTAAAAAATATAAAAGTTGGAGATCCATTAGAGCCAACAACTGTTATTGGACCATTAATTGAAGAGGCTCAATGTGCTTTTATTGATGGATTAGTTGAAGATGCAATTAGTAAAGGTGCAAAAGTATTAACTGGATATTCACATGAAGGTTGTTTCTATCAACCAACTCTTTTATCAGGAGTTACTGATAATATGAGAATATTCCACGAAGAAGTTTTTGGACCAGTTGCAACAGTTCTAAAAGCTGATAATATTGACCATGCAATTCTTATGGCAAATGATACAGTTTATGGATTAAGTTCAGCAGTTGTTACAAAAGATTTAGCAAATGCAATGAGACTATCTGAAGAGATTGAAGCTGGAATGGTGCATATTAATGGTCCAACAATTATGGATGAAGCGCATATTCCATTTGGTGGAACTAAAGATAGTGGTATGGGTCGAGAAGGTGGACATTTTTCAATAGAAGAGATGACAGAATTAAAATGGGTTACTGTTGAATCATCTGGAAACAGACATTATCCGTTTTAATTTTTCATGAAGGAGAGATAATTGAAAAATAATATATTAACAAATGAAGATACAGTGAATTCTATATCTTCATTATTGAATCCTAAATCAGTAGTGATATTAGGTGCATCTGAAAAAATGGGTTCTTCAGCTAGAAATATTATTAATAATCTATTACGAAATGGCTATAAAGGTGAAATTCACCTTTTAGGTCGTAATGATGGAGATATTGATGGAATAAAAATTCTAACTGATATTAATTTACTTCCTAAAGGCATAGATTTAGGAATATTAGCAATACCTGCAAATAGTGTTTATGATGCATTAGTTGATTTGAAAAAAATTGATGTTAAAACAGCAACTTGTTTATCTTCAGGATTTGGAGAACTAGGTGCTGAAGGACTTATGTTAGAGAAAAAAATAGGTACATTTGCCTATGAAAATAACATTAGAATGATTGGACCAAATTGTATTGGATATTTTAATTATGTTGATGATTTTCATCTTGGAATAATTGATATGCCAAAACAAGTTCCTTTTGATAAAAAAGGTTCAAAAGGAGTTGCCATTGTAACCCAAAGTGGTGGGATTGGTATGTTTATTGGTCAATCATTGGGGACAAGAGGTGTTCCTACAACATATTCAGTAACAATAGGAAATCAAGCAGATATAAAATTATCTGATTTAGTAGATTTTTTTATTGAAGATGAATATACAAGTGCAATTGCAATTTATGCAGAAGAGATTAAAAATCCAAAAAAATTGCTTGAAGTAGTTAAAAAAGCAAATACAAAAAATAAGAATATTATTTTAATGCATTCGGGGAGAAGTGAAGCTTCAAGAAGTATCACTCAGTCACATACAGGATCTCTTACAGCTGATTATGATTTAATGAAAATTAAACTTATAAACGCAGGGGTTGCGATAGTTGATAGTTTAGAAGAGTTAATTACTTTAAGTGAATTATTATTAAGATTTCCAGAACCAGTTTTAGGTGAAATTGGATTACTTACTCACTCAGGTGCTGTATGTGCAATTGCCTCTGATCATTTTGAAGATTATGGTTTAGTTATGTCAACTTTATCTTCAAGTGTAGAAGATAAATTAAAAGAAATTTTACCTTCATATTTACCTTCTAGAAATCCTCTTGATTTAGGTATAGAAGCAAGTAAAGAACCTTTCTTAGTAGGTAAAGGATTAGAACTATTATCAAGTGAACCAAAAATAGGAAGTACCTTAGCAGTATTACCAATTGATCAAGATTTAAATACAAAATTAAAATATTTAGAAGGCTTTATCGAAAATACTAAAAAGAATCCACATAAACCTTCCATTTATGTTGCATTAAATGAATCTGGTACATTTGAAAAAGAGTTTGAAGAACTTGCTAGGAAAAATGGTGTAGTTTTTGGAAAGTCATTAAGTAGTGCAATTAGAACATTGTCTAATTTAAATAAATTATGTATAAATAGAAATAAACAAAGAAGAGATATTATTAATCGAACATTTGATATTTTAAATTCTCTTCCAAGTGGAAATGTTGTTGAATATCAAGCTAAAAAAATACTTAAAGAACTAAATATATCTGTTCCAAATGGAAATCTAGCTAAAAATGTTGATGAAGCAATAAAAATTGCAAATGAAATATCTTATCCTGTAGTTATGAAAGCACAAGCAGCAAAATTAGCACACAAAACAGATTCAGGTGGAGTTTTATTAAATATAAAAAATGATAGGCAATTACAAAGTACTTTTGTCAAAATGTCTGAAAATATGGAATCTTTGGGGATTAAGATTGATGGACTTTTAATAGAATCAATGGAAACGCAAGCTCTTGAATTAGTAATTGGTGCAAGAAAAGACAAAGATTGGGGATCTATTGTTTTAGTAGGTATTGGTGGTATTTGGATTGAAACATTGAAAGATTATTGTTTAATTACACCAGACTTAGGTATTGATGCAATTATTGAATCAATATATTCTTTAAAATCTACAGCTTTATTAAAAGGTGTTAGAGGTAGTCAAGCAGTCGATATAAATGCAATTGCTCAAGTGGTTATGAAAATAAGTGATTTAATTGTTTCAAATGATAGAATATCTGAAATTGAAATTAATCCTCTTATCGCAAGACCAGATGGTGTGTTAGCTTTAGATGCACTTATTGTATTAAAATAAATAAATTTGAAATAAGCATTTTACGCTTATTTCAAGATAAAAGAGTTAAAAATAGCTTATTTAAATTTGGAAAGAACTATTAATAATTATGAAAAAAATAACAAATCACATTTATTTAGCTATCTTACTTGCTAGCTTAGCTTCATTGGGACCTATGGGAATGGATACTTATATTCCATCTATTCCTGATATCGCAAAATCATTTTATACAACAATTGAGAATGTAGAACTATCTTTATCAATATTTTTAATAGGGTTATCTGCGGGGCAGATATTTGGAGGGCCAATTTCTGATATTTATGGAAGAAAAAAAAGCTCAATACTTGGACTTTTAGGATTTTCTTTATTTAGTTTTTTAATAACATTTAGCTCTACTATTTATGAAGTATGGATTTACAGATTTTTTGAAGCATTTTTTGGTGGAATAGTTTTAATTAATACAACAGCAGTTGTTAGAGATAAGTTTAAAGGTGCT
>Ga0265295_1005099_pt1 | contig 17115 bp, 23 predicted proteins | sample Munlansysbiofilm_FD_192503 | JGI IMG/M metagenome (GOLD analysis project Ga0265295, IMG submission 192503) | Leachate microbial communities from a municipal landfill in Southern Ontario, Canada - Methane capture system biofilm | ecosystem: Engineered > Solid waste > Landfill > Unclassified ...
AAACACAATAACAAACATAACAAATTTTGGTAAGAGTCATTTTGTGGTATTTCTGGGGAGGGAATAACAATGTTGGATTAGGGGTAAAGTGCAGTCATTAATTAGGATGTGGCTTCCGGTGTTTCCCTTGGTGTCTTCCTTGCATTTTGGGATTTGAATTCCTATATTTATATTCGGGAGGGGTTGCCACGCCCCCCCGGTACCTTCCTCTGCGTCAACAACCCCAATTAATTATAATATTTCGGCCAGATTAACACCAGCCTTTTTAATTTTACCTCGGACCAGATTACCCACACACATTCGCTGATGTCCGGGGTTAAGGTGACTATACCGCTGGAGTAATTCGATGGCATCCCAGATATCTTCTGTAGCCTTGCTGAGGATATCTGCTGCAATTTTGCACGTTTCTTGCATATCTTTAGCACTCCTGAGAAGTGTTGCTATTTCATCCCCATTATCCATGGATTTTTTACCCGTAGGGCGGGCATATGTATCATAATATTTACGTGCCTTATTTAGTGCTGATGACATTTCACCGTGATGCATTTCTTCTTCGATTTCCTGATTGATTACCTCTTCAATCCCCTGATTGATTGATTCGTCCGTTATGTTATCTGTACAGGCGGCTAATTCCTCAGCCAGGGTTTCAAATAGGATGTCCACACCAGAAACAGTATTTCCGGTGTTCTTCTCGGTATCGTCCTTGCGTTTTGAATCACTAATCCCTATGTTTATATTCGGGAGGGACTCTTGTGTATCCTGTATATTTTCCTCTGCATCGGAGGTTAATTCAAATTCTTCGTATTCGGCCTTGGTTGCCTTGTATGTTTCTTCCTCTTCCAGGGTGTATATACCACTGTTGATGTCCTCGATCTCTACTGCACCTAATTCTCGGAGTATTATACGACCTACTACCCAATTACCATTGTCTGTACCCTTTACATAATCACCAATTCTGAGTCTGATCGCTTTTTCCATTTTCTTTCTCCTTTCTGGGGTTTGTTGTCTGGGGGTTGATCCCGCCATCTTATCTTTATTATAACATACCCAATGGGGTTCTGTCAAGTATTTTATTTAATAACCTTTTAACAGAACCCCTCCGGGCCGGTTGGTTAACCCTATTCTATCTCACTAAGCCAAGACCCAACACATTCGATTATATACCAAGAATCTACAATACCAGCAACACATTTCCGGCAATCTGTTCCATAATCCAGCAATATGGTGTACCATTCTCCATATACCATTTCCTGCTTTTTAGGACCGGCAGTAACATAATCAACAATATCATCAGTATTTTTATACCAGAATGCTATGTGTTCATCATCTGTAATATCCAGAGAATCTGCGCCGTTCTCAAATGCCAAAATCAATTCTGCGTCCGTAAGGTGATAATGTGCCTGGACTGCCTTGTGTAATCTTGCGATGGTTGCCTTCATGGTGTCTTTCTCCTTTCTGGGGTTTGTTGTCTGGGGGCTAATCCCGCCATCTTATCTTTATTATAACACATCCAATGGGGTTCTGTCAAGTATTTTGTTGTCTGGGGGCTGATCCCGCCATCTTATCTTTATTATAACACATCCAATGGGGTTCTGTCAAGTATTTTGTTTAATAAAGGCTCTGGCTTAAATATTTACTCTTTAAAGAACAATTTTTCCATAAACTTCTTGAAGATATTGTAATTTTTTAAATTGGCATCGCCCATCTTCATCATCCCAAACCCAATTTATATAATATGGTTCCTTTTTATATTTGGGGTCAGAATGATCTTTCATAAGTTTTATTTTACTTGTATACGGGCCAGAACATAATGTAACAGCCTGTCTTGTGTCTTTTGCCAGATAATATATTTTTTTAGCCATTTTTTGTCCTTTGGGTATTGGTTGATGTTTCCACACATTTCAACCTTTCACACCCCCATAAATAACCCAAACAACACTCATTAGATTCAGTACACAGCAAATCTGGGTCAAAACATATTTGTGGTTCATGTTCTTCCATATGCTTACAACCCTGGAAATTACACTCACCGGTAATAGCTTTTTCACATTTTACATTTACAGCTTTGTTATCCGACAACTTCATGGTCCACCTCTCCCCTATGTAATTCAGAAACCACAGGATCAAACAAAGATGACAGCATCATTGCTGCGGTTGCCAAGTCCGCTAATTCCCACTGTAAGAGCTGGGCATTTTCTTTTGTTGGGCAATTTAACCATCTGTAATATGCTTCTACCATTTCCATCGATTCTTCAGCAACTTTTCCGTATATGACCCCTGGTGGTTGTTTTTCCCATGGTGGCTTTGATTCCTTTCCCGGCCTTGCTTGATCATTCCGAGCACATACTTTTTCAATTTGTTGTCCTGCCCACTTGCTAAATTCTCTCATTTAATCACCACCTCCTCCATTTCTGGAAACATATTGGGCTGTCTATCTTCTTCCGCAAATCGCCGGTCCAGATCATGTACAGTTTTCATATCCCGGAACCCCCTACAGTTCTCTGTGTCCATTTTTAACATTTTAGCCCATAATTCAGGGCGGTGAGTCCTTAAATTCCTGAGTTCACCAATGCGTTGCAGCGGGCAACAAAAGCATGATACCCGGCCAAACAATTCATAAAGTCCACCCCAATAAAAACCATGATCGTAACAATATTTCAGAGCTTCTTTTTCTGAGATACCCCACTCAATTAATGGATAACGCTCCGGCCATTTCTTTTTTGATTTTACCGGAACCCGCTTGCTTTCATCTGTAGCGAAACCTATGCATGATTTGAAATTCTCTTGCTGTTTTAGGTACCTTTCTATTTCATCTATTTTAAGCCTGGTACACCAGCGCCGGAACATTGACGGCCAACCATTACCAGCCCTGGCAGGTTGCCCCTTCATCGGCCCTCTGCGTGCAACTGTTGGTTTTTCATTTAAAACGTATGTGAAAGAATATTTACATTTAAGCCGGATAAACTGAATACCTGTGTATTTTTCAAGCTTATCGATGTGGTCTAACATCTCAGGGAACTCCCACCCCGTATCGAAAAACATAACTGAATGAATCGGTTCGTTGCGCTCCAACATCATCAAAAGCATGGCGGTCGAGTCTTTGCCGCCGGAAAGTGAAACTATGTTTTTCATTTTATCACCCAATTTTGTGGTTTGTTATTTGGTTTGTTATTTGATTTACCAATTAGTAAAGTCTAAAAAGTGCCATCAAGTAGTTTTTGAAGTTTTCTTTTTCCCCATTGGTATTTCCCCAATTTCCCCATCGTGCCAAGTCTGTTGCTTCGGACAGGGGTATTCCCGTTTTGGTGTCAAAATTACAAATATTGTGATCAAAGACCCAAATTGTTTTGGCAGTTGGGTCTTGTGCAAAAACAAAAACAGCTTCTGTTTGTTCCCCCCATGTGCTAATCCAATTATTCTGTCCGACTGTCATCGTTGGTAGGGTAAAAATGTTTCCTTTTTTAATTTTGGCTATTTTTAGTTCCACCCAATAAGTCCTGTCATAACCACAAACAACCACATCCGGGACTGAAACCGAAACTGAAGATTCTATTCGTTCGTATTTTAATCCCGGTATGGAAGATAAGGTTGGCATCACTGTATTTCTCCAGAATTTCTGTTCCGGCTTCAAAGGATCTGATCCACTAATGTTTCTTTTAAACCAAAAAACTCTTGCGATACTTTAAAACACTGTCCCCAACCAACATTTGGTTGTTCAATTTCTAATTGTTTTATGTAACTGTAAAAATTTTTTGATATGTTGTAAAATGCTGCTGTTGATTGGTATGTTGTGCTTTCCTTTGATAGGAAAACCAAGGCATCAATTAAATCAGCTATTTTTACAACATTTTTTACAAAACTTGGCAGACTTTCTTTGAAACCATACCATTTTGGATCAACCTGTTTTTCCAGTTTGTCATATTCTTTTTTCAAGGCTTTTTTAACAGGGGAGGGTGCATCGCCAAGGATTACTTCTGGTAAGTCATGTACCAAAGCCCACTTCATAACTAAATTTTTTATGTTCAAATCTTGTATTTTCATGGCTTTCAAAATTGATAATGAAATCATTGTCACCATGTATCCATGTTCGGCAACGGACTGGGTTCTTTTTGATTCTACAATGTGCCATCGTTTTGTTGTTTGTGCTCTGTATACATCCAACAAGGACAATGATGTAATATCCAATGATGTAACATCCAATGATGTAACATCCAATATTTTAGTACCCAATATTTTAGTATTCATTTTTTATATTTCCCCATCATCTTCCTGATCGAAGGCAGAATAATTACTACGTGAATGATTATATGTGCCACTGATTTTGTCAAATCCCCAGGAACGTTGTCTGTTTATTTTCATTTTTTTGGCTACTGCCCCGGCAGGATCATCAATACCTGCAAGATATGCCATATCTAATACCAAAATAACAATATCTGCATATTCCAGCGGGTCTTTAAACCCACCTTCAATTAGTTCAGATATTTCCGTAATCAATTTCATGAAGGTATTTACGGGAGTTCTGTCGGGGAATTCTTTATTTGCCCAAATAGATATTTCCCGTTGTAATTCATTTAGGGTTTTTTCTGGTGGTTGGTTTTTGTGTAGTCCCTGCAATAATTCCTGTTCCGCTTCAGCGAACACTCTTTGCATAACCAATCCTGTTTTTTGATCCTGCTTGGATAAAAGTTTGATGTATCCACAATTTTCTTTTTCTGACACCCCCAACATATCTTTATTAACGGTTGCATTCTTATTCTCCATTTTTATTTCCTTTTAATTTGGGGCCGGTTCCAATATAATAATTGGAACCGGCCAATTATTAGTATGCTTCTTTCACATCACAAACACTAGGACCAAAAGACATATATTTCACAACGTCCTTTCCAAGTATTGACGTAGACAAAGTACATATCTTTCTTTTTATTATTTCCAATTCTTCCTGGTTAACATAATCACAAAAAGAAAGGTATACCTCATCGGGGGAACAAATGGATAGTGCCTGTTTGGTTTGTTCCAGTGAAAAGGAAAAAATACGTCTTTCAAGCTTTGTCACTGTTGTCAATTCGGGTTTCTGCTTTACATCCTCCCATGATAATTCTTTTTGATCCGGATAACATGGTCCAGAATAACCCACCATTTTTCCATTTTCGTCATATCTATTGGCTACCCGGATTGGAAATGTTCGCATAACACCAACAATATTCTTTACCCGCCTGGTAGAAATTAAAGTGTCGGACATTATCTGTGCCGGTGAACATTCCCTGGATGTGGTGAAGGGATAAAACCCGGCATTTACACCTAAACTGAAACCTTGTGCTCCTTCCACCTGTATTTCTTCGGCATCATTTAAATGTTGGAGCCATGAATCAGTATTTACCACAACAACATTCACTAAACCCCGAAACATATCCAAAATTTCCTGTTTATGGTCCTTTGCTACAATTTTTGTCATATGTCGTTGTATCTTTTCAACTAACGCAGCACCAGAACCCTTTTTCGTACTACCGATTCCTATCATAGCTTCAGATTCAGCCTCAATATGGCGTGGCAAACAAATAGCAGCATTTTCATGAATTACTACTGTTTTCCCCTCCATATAATACAAACAGCCAACAATTTCGGATCGCAAACCGTCAAGGTTGATAACCGAACCGGGAGCGATCATTACTGTTTTCAAGTTTGGGCTGACAATACCATTTGCAAGCATGCAATGGACAAAAGACCGACCACTTTCATCTACAAATGTATGCCCAGCGTTTGGACTCCAGGCAGTCACAACGGTATCCGGTTTATTCTTTAAGGCCAGGTACCCTGCACAAGCGCCCTTTCCAGTACTGCCAAACATAAGATCGCAAATCAAAGTTACATTCTTTTTCATTTTTTCATTTTTCCTTTTTAGAATGGTATATCGTCATCCATGATTGTTTTTGTTGTATTTTCCTGAACGGGCTTTTCTTCAACTGGGGTTACATTCAATGATAGGTATTTTTCCCCATCACTTTTTTTGTGATTTGTCCAGGCAGAGATCCAATATTCCACACCTTCAATGTCAATCTTTCCGGTCAAATTAGGGTGTCGGTCTGTTGTCCGCCGTTTGTTGACAAACAGTGCACCTTTGTTGGTATTATCATACATTTTCTTTCTCCTTTTTTTGTTTAATCTCTCCCGCACCAATAAACCCATGCTTGCCGTAAGCCAAACGACGGAACTTTCCGTTTGTGATATACAGCCCAACTTTTCTGAGTTCCTTCTTTGAAATAAACCGAACAAATTTTGTGGATTGGACTACCCCAAAGTGTTCCCCCAGGGCATGGATACTGACATCTCCAAAGGGGGCCATTTTTACGTTTGCTATTCCGATAAAATTTTCCGTGCAATGTTTAATCATTTGTCTTTCTCCTTTATATTAAAATATTCTTTACAAATATCCCAAGCATTTTCTCCGTTGCCACTCCGTAAAAGCATTTCATTTACATTGTCAGTAATCATTCCGTCTACCTCTTCCTCTGTCACCCCCCGTTCCATCAAGATTTGTTTTATTATTTTCACATAACACCCCTTTTCTGTTATATTAATTCAAAAATATAATCTGGTTCTAAACCAAACCATTCTTCACAAATGTCATCTGGCATTTCACCATTATTTAACCTCCGGAACAGATCCTCTTTTGCATCAGTAATCAAGTCATCTGCTGCCTGAGCTGTTATCCCATCCCTGTCCATTAAGATTTGTTTTATTGTTCTCATCTGTCTTTCTCCTTTCTATGGTTTTTGTTTAGGGTCGTTCCCCATTGATGACTTATTATAACATGACCGGCATTATGTGTCAATATATTTTTATGCCGTAATTCTTTCCTTCATGGTGTAATTTTGTTGGCGTTTGTTGCATCCCACCAATTACCCCTGGTCTCAGAAAAATCAATGCGTATCGGGATTCTGATTTCCGGTCTATCCTGCACTAATTGCTTTAGATTACATAAATGTCGTTTTTCATCTTCTACGGGAATGCTAACACTGAATTCATCATGAATATTTAACAATAAATGACCATCAGGGCATTCAGATTCTAAATATTCAGATATCCGGATTATGCAATCCTTATTTAAATCAGCAGACGTACCTTGATAAACTAACCCAGATGCCTTATGAACAAAATTACCACCTGGAAATCTTATATGCCTTCCTTTTAATGTCCTAACATAACCCCTGGTTTTAGCTACAGAAGATGCATTCTTTGCTAATTCTTTTACACCGGGTACAGCCTCGTGATATTTTTTAATAATTTGTTCTGTCTTTTCACCTGGTTTTTTGTATTCAAAAACCTCTCCATTTCTATTTGTAAAGCTTTCTGTTGTATATGGTAATCCCATCATTTCAGCTAATTTACCGCCACCCATATTAAACACCATAGCAAGATTCATTTGCTTCGCATTAGGGCCACCCTCTTTAGCAGGGTTTCTTGGTATTTCCGCAAGGTCTGCAATAATTTGATGGAAATCTAAATCTGGATTTTTTTTATATGCATTTATCAACCGATCAGAATTTACATAATGAGCAAACACACGAAATTCGTGTTGATCCAAATCCCCATACGACCACCCCTGGCCTTCATCCGGTAGAAAAATCGGCCTTACAAGTCCAGCAATTTTTTTATCTCTTGCAGGTATTTGTTGCAATGCGGGGCTATTATAAGACAATCTGCCTGTTCCAGTCCCGCCACTATCCCCTTTTGTTTGGTTTATATTAGGGTGGACTCGGTTATTGTGAACATACCCTAATATATGGCTGTTTATAAAAGTATCACGAGTCTTCATGAATTTTCGGCATTCCAGAATCAAACTTGCCCCAGGGTGAGTCATGGATTGTAATTGTAATGCGCCAATACTTGCCTTTCCTGCTGGCGTTTCCGGCAATATAGTACCATCGTTTGCTACCCATTGTTTGTTTTTATATTGTGGGTTGAACAACTTATGGATAGAACCAGATGGATTGGGGTTGACTTCAAACCCCGCAATTTGGTTTAGTTGTTTTTGTATTTTGTTTATTTCTATTGTTAATTGTTTGGCAGTTTTTTGTGCTAAATCAACGTCTACCCGTATCCCATGTCTTTCATTTTTAAATATGTGAGGGAACAGTTGGTTTTCGAAACTCCATACCTGTTCTATCCCCTGTTTTTCTATCATTTTTTCTTGTTCCATCCATAAATTCAAAGCTAACCTACTATCCATTTTTGCATAAGGTTCTACGATGCTTTTTGGTGCTTTTGAAATATTTTTCATTTGTGCATTACGAGTTGGTCTACCACCAAACAATGATGCCAACTTTTCGTAAATATCATCTACCTTTTTTGCTTTAAGATATTTTTTAGCTAAAAAATCCAAACTATATTGCATCAAATGTTCATCAAGTAAAGCAGCCCTTATCATGGTACATTCACATGCTGCCGGTTGTAAAAATATATTGGAAGACCAAAGCATGTGCAAATCAAATTTAATATTATGGTTCACTACTTTTTTACATTCTGGTAATTCATCCCGCAACCAAGGAACAACACCATTATCTAACCTAATGTCATAATAAAAATCTTTTCCGTCTGGTGTCGAAATTGAAATACCAAATATTTTATCTTTTTGCCAATTTAAGCCAGTTGTTTCAGTGTCAAGGCTAATGACTGGAAATTCGCTAATTGGAGGGAATCGCATTTTTCACCTTTAGTTTAGAAGTATTGCAAACTGTTCTGTCCATATACTATATCTAATATATTTTTGCTCCTAGTTATCGCAACATAAAAATTTCTGATTTCGCTGTCAGGGTTTATGGTGTGGGAATCCATACTCCTACCACCAAGCCCATTTAATAACACCACCCTTTCTGCCTCCCGCCCCTTGCTACCGTGAATAGTTGACAAATGAATAGTTGGAACTGCGTGTAATAACATCTTTTTTTCTATTTGTTTAACATATTCTATTTGTTCAAACGGCCCGATTATGTATTTGGTCCAATGTTTATTCAACGTAAAATCAAAGTCATTTTTTTGTATACTTTTAATGTGTCCCGGGAAAAATTTGGACAGTAACCTTTGTTGAGTTTGTGTCAATGGTTGAAAAGTTGGTTTTTGGTAATTTTCCCTTATTTTTATTACCAATCTAACCGCCCGTATTAATTGACTCTGGAAATATCCAGGCTTCCCAGAGTCTACCACATAAGGAACATAATTGTCAATTAGTATTTGTTCAAATTCTTGTCTTAAGCTATGATTTCTATATAAAAACAAAATATCTTCCCCGTGTCGAGGAACTGGAAGTAAAAACGGGGAATCAAATTTCCTGATTTTTCCCTCATGGCCTTTTGGTAAGTATTCTTTTTCAATTCTGCATTTGATATTAGAAATAACATTATTTGCTAATTCATGGATAGATTTTGGTACCCGGTAAGATTGGTTCAATATTACAGTTTTTGCGTTATGTTTATTTGCGAATTTGTTCATACCGTTGGGATCTGCACCACCCCAAACATAAATTGCCTGATCATCATCACCAGCAACAAACATATATTTACAACCAGAAGACCAATGATTGATAAGACACCACTGCAGAGGGGAAAGATCCTGAGCTTCATCAATAAAAAAATAATCAAACCCAGGCGGAGGTAACTTTAATGCCAATTTCAACATGTCAATGAAATCAACAACACCATATGCCTCTTTAAATTCTTTTATTTTTTTAACAAAAAATTTAAATTCTTTTGGTGACCCATTAGTACCATGAAGACTAAATGTTCTTTTTGAGTCGTCCAGCAACAAATTTTCATGTAAAGAATATAAAGCTAAAAATTGATCACCAACAGTCAAATTCCCCTGGTCCTCCGGATTTGATCCATTTATTACAAAACCAGTCAATTTTGCAAATTGTAAATAATTTGATTTATCCATCAATTGATTTTTATTTAAGTTGGATACTTTGTAAGCCAAACTATGAATGGTTGAAATATTTACATTTTCGTTATCCACACGTTTAGCCATTTCACGTGCTGCAGCTCTGGTGAAAGATAAAAAACAAATTGTGTTAGGGTTCACACCAGATTGAATTAATAAATTTACTTGTTCCACTAATTTTGTGGTTTTTCCAGTCCCGGGAGGCCCGTATATAACAGTTGCACCCATACAGCCCCCTATTTCAAAAATTTTTCCATGATGATGGCCTTTCGATTATTACTTGATACAATCATCAGTGGAGTTCCGTATTTAAAGAAGAATTTTGGGTTTTCCATTCCGCTTAACGCCTGGTTGAAATATTTCTTTTCATAAAACACTTTACAAATAAACCCATCTTCTGGACATTTTTCTGGAGCATTCAATACGAGATCTTTTATGTAATCCGTTACAGGATCTTTTACAGAGTTGATTACACAATTTTTAAAGAGCATAAATTCAGTTGCGTTTAATTTGTATTCGAAATAAACAGTGCCCTTGTCCAACGTGGAAAAATCTAATTCAACTAATTCAATATAGTCAGTTATATCCACATTAACAATTCTTTGTACATCAGGATAATCTTGGCAACCTAATTCCTCGGCTTGTTCGTCTGTAATCCATACTTTTTGCAATGGGTGGAAATATGTCATGTCCTGTTCCTCTATCTTTTTCTGAATTTCCCCATCGTAAATATGTAACCTTTTTGAATCCGTACAAACAAAACCAATGTCATCCACATATTTTGCTAATTTAACGTATCCTCTTTTAGGGTCTTTGATGTCCAATGCTGTTAAACACCATAAAATTGAATCCCTTTTGTTTATTAAACCAACATGAAAATATGATTCTAATCTCGCAAGATTATTTCCGAGTTCCTGTGGATTAATTTCAAAACCAGAATTTAACTGCCCAATTAAATTATCAATAATTAATGATGCTTCTTTTTTATCAGCCTTATTCAAGGACATTGCCCCAGCTTTGAATCCTTCTTTGAATTTGTCTATATTTACCATGTGCGTTCCTTTATACTTTCTTTTAAGATACCAGGTCTCCCTGGTATCTTAATATTGATTAGGATTTAATAATTAACGAGAATAGTCAGAAGGGTGCGTCTTCCCTATCATCATCTGTATCAAATGACCTGTCAGCCGATGCAGCACCACTTCGGATCAATTCATAAGTTTGTTCCGCATACCGAAAAACATCTTCAGACACAAAACCAACATTTGTAACATTGAGGTTGTAAAATTCCTGCCCCTGGCTGTTTTCATCTGTCACACCAGAAACAATATATGCCCGAGAGAATCTGTCACCACCATTGAGCCGTACCAAAGAATTCAACTTTTTGGATACTTTAAGTTTGGATTTTGACATAGAAATAACAGCCTCTTCAAGCTTACCGGTATCTGTTATGACCAAACAAAAATGTTGGTGTGTTAAAACTGCCTCCCATTCAGACGGATTATCAAGCAGATTAATGGCCGTCACTGCATCAATTTCGGTTGAATATGCACCAGCAAACCCCCCACCTAATTTTCGGTCCCTCCAGACAAGCCATTCCTTGGTAAATAAAACAGGAACAATGGTGACTTGGCTACCATATGTTTCCTTTGTTACAGAATTGTAAAGCATTCCTTCTTCAATGCCTTCAATATAATTAGAACTGGTTTTTTTACGAACTGTAGAAAGCGATTGTACAACCTCTATCCGGGGAATCACCAAATCATCGTGGCCAACTTCCTCAGAACCCCGGTTTGAAGTTTGATCCTTCAAATATGCTGGTTTTTCTGTTGTAATTGTTGTATTGTCGTTTTTGATTGCAATTTCTTTTTTTCCCATTGTTTATTACCCCTTTTAATTGTTTATTATCCCTTTTAATTGTTTACTTTTTTACTATTTGTGCTCTGGTAAATGGTGACACGTTAAACAAATTTTCTGGAATTACTGTTCCTCCTTTGGTCATTTCCCGTTTGATTGTGGCCTTTAATGTAGACCCGTTTACAGTTTCTTGTACAATGTCACCAAGACCCTGCATGATTAACCACTCTATCACCCCCTCCTTTTGTCCTGCCTTCACTGAAACATTAACATCCGATAAAAGATATACCCTACCAACACCGTCAATGCTTATCGATTCAATGTCATTGTTTTCCATGATTTCTGGAACTCTGGTATATCGAATGAAATCATACATTTTTTGTAGTTCAGTTTTTGTAGAAGATGAAATTTCCAACACATCCCCTAATTGTTTTTGTAAACGTGCTATATCTGTAACAGAATATTTTTTTGTTTCATCCTTGAATTTTGAATTTTCGATTTCTCTGGATAACAAAAAATTAACACCTACTAATTGTTCCATTATATCATCTAAAATTGCCTTCATTACCGTTCCTCCTGTGTTGGATTAAATTATATCATCTAAAATTGCCTTCATTACCGTTCCTCCTGTGTTGGATTAAATTGTATCAGGAGATATTCCCTTGTAAAATTATCCCATTGCAACACATTTACAAAACCCTTTTTTGCCATGATGAGGTGAAACATGTACCCAATCAAGATTGGACTACCAGTTAATAATAAGAAATCTGTATCTGGGTTAAACTCTTGTGCTGTTTGTTGAATCAACCCCATTAATTTTTTGTTGACTCTACTGCTTTGGATAGGGGAGTAATTTTCCTCTGTAATAAAAATTATTCTTCCAAATCGTTCAGCGTCAAGGTAATTCAACCTGGAATTCTCTTGAGGTACATATACTTTCGGAGTCTTCATTTTTTCCTCTCTATAATTCTGTTATTCTTTCTTTATTCCTTCGCCATTTACGTCAATTATACCACAACATCAATCTACTGTCAATATATATTTAGTCAATTGGTGGTACACCAGTATCTCGTAATTCCTGCTTCACATATTCAGCAAGGGATTTTTTATTACTTAAAACTTCAAGCACCCTTTGTTCAACAGAATCTTTCATCACCAGATCAATATATGTAACTGGGTTTACGGTACCAATTCTGTGGTTTCTGTCTTCACTTTGTATTCTGTTTCCATAATTAAAACTATTACTGAGATATATAACATAAGAACAATTTGTAAAAGTGAGTCCTGTTCCTCCGGTTTCTTGTGTTGCAATCATGTATTTTGCTTTTTTAGAAGTAAAATCATGGATGGCCTGTTTTCGTTCTTCTGTTGACATAGCCCCGTGTAATTTTACTGTTCTATCTTTTTTAGACAAGATGTCATAAACGGCATGTAATTCCTTTAAATGCCTGGTCCAGATATTAAATTGTGTGTTAGGGTTTTCATCCAATATTGCTAATAATTCTTTGTATTTTGGGTTTTCATCAGGTTCAACTATCCACTTTGTTTGTCGTTTTCCGTCATCATCAGTATAAGATAAAAACCCTGCACAAATTTGTTGTAATAGGGAATACACCTGCAGAACAGACTGCACAACCATCCTTTTATCTTCTAATTCATCAACCATTGTCATTTTGTTCTTTTTAATGTCCTGGTATACTTTTTGCTGTTCTTTAGTCATAGGTATAAGAATTGGTTCCATGTAAATTTTTGGGGGGAGGTCCACCATTTCCGCCTTAGTTGCCTGGAAACACCAAGGTTTAATTAGTGACATTAATTCTTCTACATTGTCATACCCAATGATTTCTTTATTCTGGAAACCACCCTTAATAGTGTATCTATTTTTAAATGCAAAAAAATTATCAATGCCTAAAATATCTGGATTGATAAATTGAAAAGGTGAAAAAATATCCAACAAATTATTTGTCAAAAGTGTTCCTGTTCCCGCATACCTAAAATCTGCCATAGTTGCTAATTCAAATACATTTTTAGACCTTTGCGCACCAGGATTTTTTATCAAATGGCATTCATCAACAACCATAGCAGACCTATTATATTTCAAAAATTCCCATAGATAATAAAATGCCTTTCCACTTTTTACACCTGTACTTAAGGATTCAACCCCAGCCACCAAAAATTTAAAATTGCTTTTATCTTCAAGAAATTTTTGGTTTTTGGTTTTTTGGGCTTTTGTTGTGTATTCTGGTGTATGTGTTTGGTATTCAGTCAACGGACAATGCTTATAGATTTCCTTTATTGTGTTGTCACAAATTGTTTTTTTGGTTAATAAAACAACAGCATCAATCTTTCCGTCCAAGAATAATGCTGAAGTTAAATCGATATATATTTTTGTTTTCCCTGTTCCCATTTCCATATCAAACACATTGCCTGGCTTTCCCCAGGCATGGTTTAATGCTTCTATTTGTTTGCTTTTTGGCATCATATCTGGTTTGAACTTATAATTAATAGGGAAAGGAGTAAACGTACATCGACTTTTTGCTAATATTTTTTCGATCAATACGTCAACAGATTTGTCTTTCTGCACACCCTGTAGATTTTTAATATATTTTGCATTTAATGATAAGCCATTTAAAAACCATGCCTTTTGGCTTTTTAGAAACCGGCGATTTGGTGCCTTTTGTGCCACCCCATTCATAAAATAAGGAGTATACATCAAGAAATGTTCTCCCTTCGGGTCCACAGTTATTCTAATTTTGTCTTGTATCACGGTATCTCCTTTAATTAAACAGGAATTCTTATTCTATCGGTAATACTTTCATGGACATAAAGACATTCTTTTGTTCCATCGCCCTTTGTTGATGCGGTAAAATGCCTGACAACAGTATCACCCCATGAATGAACCACAACAAAATCCCCTGGCGCAACAAATTCCGAAACAAACACAATATTATTTTTAGATAAATTCCTTGCAAATTCCCAAAAGTCATCGTGATTAAAATCGAATTTTGATTGTTTGGTCCTACCCGCATAGGGCGGGTCTAAATAAAAAACAAACCCTTGATGCTTTGCATAATAATCGTAACTGCAACATGTTATTTGTACGGGATGTTGCAAATTCTGCAAGGCATCAATTTTTCTTTGTGTTAACTTTTTACAATTTAACGAATGATTGTGGTGGTTATTATTCCTTGGGTTATTATCCCTTGCATAACCACCATAATATTTACCAGCAAAAGAAACACCAAACCCTGCATATGTGACCAAAGGGTCAAAAACATTAGTTTTATCAGCTTTTAATTTACAATATTGTTCTTCCGATATAAAATCCGGCGGATTAAATGATCCATCCATTAATTTTTGCCACATGTTAATCAACCCAAAATTACTGTCAGACAAATAAACTTTTACGGGATCATCACTTAATTCTTTAGCAACGGCCAACGCAGAACCCATAGCACCACAAAAAGGCTCAATATAGCCCTTTGCACCTTTTAAATTTGGGACAACAAATTTTGCAATCATTTTTCCTTGTCTCATTTTTCCACCAATGTATCTCATATTTCTCCCTTTAATATTCTAATATTATCTGTTCGTCATGGTCATCATTTAAATTTTGGTCGGACACCTGTGAAACTGGAACATACCAAACTTGTCTTACAATTTTTCCTATTCTCAAAGGTCCGTACCCAACACCATAATTACGCAGGGCAAACCACAAATTTGGGCCTTTCAAATCTTCAGTTCTATTTTTTTTCAAATAATTAACAAAATCCGAACCCCTGAAATAAATAACTCTTTCACCGTCTTTCTCCTGGACAACAGGGACACCCCTAAACAATATATTTCTGTCCACAATATCCGTACCATCACTATCAAAATCTGTTCGTTGTAAAAATTGTATTAAGTGTTGCCAGACTAGACCAACACTAGATGCTTCGTCCGGAACATCAACTAAAACTACTTCATCCATTAATTTTTTTAGTAATACCAACCAACTGTCGTTTTTCATTGGTGGGATGATCTGTGTCATTGTATTTGCTATCGCTATTCGTACGCACCTATGATCCATTAAATCATTGGTGGATAATGGAACCTCAACATTATTTATAACTAAACCCCACCTTACAGGATCAGTAAGATATTTTTTTAATAAGTCAAACTCTGGTTGCTTTCCAATAAAAATTTCGGCATTTTCTTCCTCCGTTATTCCATATTTCTTTTTGATACAAACTGAAGAATTACAAAGGCTTTTTATTGGTTCATTTTTACACCGGTACCTGTAGTCTCGCCTACCAACTGAAACGATAATTTTTTTGGCCTCGCTATGTGACAATGGGTATTCAAAAACTTTTGCGTTTACATCAAAACCCTTGTCTTTCCAATTATCCGGGTACGCCTGTTTAAAATATATACAAATATTATATAACGCTTCATTTCGCATACCAGTAGAATCAACACCTTTTAATAATTTTTGAATACAGGGTGGTGCTTCGTCAAATTCACCACCCCCCCTTTCCACCAACATAGCAGCAGAAAGTCGCCTGGATTCGGCTATTTCTATAAAGTATTCAATGTTTATTTCTTTCCCACCTTCCAAACAATATCTTTCAGTTTTTTCTGCATCATAATAACATAGATTTATCCAATTACCAAGTTGTTGATTTTCCCCTTTACCTGATAACACATCCTGTTTCGGGAATATTTCAGAACCACCAAAATGAAGTTGAGTTGCCCATTTGTTTAATATTGATCTTATTAATTTAACATTAACAGGTTCTGAACAAAAAAGATACAAATGAACACCACCAGATTTTGAACGACATACCATTAACGGTAAATCCAAAGATCTAACATGTTTTTCTAAAGCCGGTATATCTATACTTTCTCCGGCATTGTGACAATCGATATCGATAGCACCCCACCAACACAACCCATTATCCATAATAGGAACCACACCCAAACCAATTTCACCTTTTAGGTGCTTTTCAAAATGACCAAATGTTGGAGGTTTGCGAACTGTGGACATACCCTTTGGTGTATAAACACCATGTGATCTTTGATTTCCCGCAAATAATGTTGCAAATTTTTTTGTTGTTTCTTCCATTCGTCTTTGTCTCCGTTTATTATATTGAAAATATATTCCCGAATTTACCAAATATGTTTTCTTTTAATTTCTGATTATGAGGGGCTATGTTCATATGCATCACTATTTTCCTGTGTTTTTCGTGTATATCTCCTAAACTTCTGATAATTATATGTTGCTTTATTAATTCTGACACATTATACCACAGGAACTTCTGTTGGTCAATTATATTTTGTTGTTTC
>Ga0265295_1005101_pt1 | contig 17110 bp, 8 predicted proteins | sample Munlansysbiofilm_FD_192503 | JGI IMG/M metagenome (GOLD analysis project Ga0265295, IMG submission 192503) | Leachate microbial communities from a municipal landfill in Southern Ontario, Canada - Methane capture system biofilm | ecosystem: Engineered > Solid waste > Landfill > Unclassified ...
AACGTTCCTAGACTACAAAAGCGAGTACTTTATCCCCAGGAACGTCGCCAAACAATTCAAGGATAAAATACTCGCTTTTGTAGTTCCTTTTTACATTGTTTGGCAATGTCATTATATCATATTTTCCGATTCAATTATTGTCTATTTCTTGAATGGTGGTTTGTTGTCTTTGTTAAGATGTTAATCTAACAGGTTACCAACACTCTTCACCACTCGTCAGAAAAAAAAGGGATCCGTATGTGTTCGTATCCCCTTTTTGAGTGATTTTATTCGATTATACTTGCGTTATACTGGTTGATGATTTGAGCAATATAATTCTCATCAACAAGTTTGTCTAGTGAACCAAAATCAATGACTGGAATAACACCATTTTCAACACTGATATATTCACCTTCACTGTTTTTTGTTGAAATAACATTCGATGAACTCATAAAAAGAACATCCCCAGTAGGTATTACTGTACCAGATATGGATGAAGCTCCTCCTGAACTCTTAACACCAATTACAGTTGCAATTCCTAACTCTTTCGCTTGTGCTGCCATTAAATTAGCTGCACTAAATGTAGTTGGTGAAATAAGAATAAACCATTCATAGGGATATGCATCATAATGATCATAGATCTCATACGTAAACGTTGCACCATCAATAGGGTTTTGAGAGTGATACAATATCACATCGTCTGTCATATACCCTAATGTTCTCCATACCGCACCAACATTACCACCGCCGTTTAAAGTTAAGTCAACGACAACATTTTGAACTGTTTGATGATTAAGCTGAATAATATCGAGTTGCTCCTTAAATAATGCAGGGGTATCTACGGTAAAAGACTCAATAGAGATAATGGCAGTCTTTCCATCATCAATAATACGCAATGTAGGAATTCCTGTTTTACCATAAGCTTCTTCAACGTAGTCTTCAAGTGCCCATGTGCTTTCATAATAGGATGATGAACGTGGACCTAAATCATTAATTGATAAATTGAATCCTTGGTACGGGTCGAAATAATAACCCGATTCAATATGATATGTATGTAGATCATCCATCTTATAGGTTACATCATAAATAGCACGATAGTGTTGATCATCATTACCGTACATAATTGGAAATGCATATGATGCAAAGACGTCATAATAATCATCCACATTGCGGTCTTGTTTTAAGCCATAAAAATGGTTAAAAACTAATGCAAGATAATCATAGGTTGCTATTTTTTCTGATACAGATGCAGAAAGAGTGTTCTTAGAACTCGTTTTTGCGGTTATGACAGCTGAATCGCCATCTAAAAATTGATATGAATCAACACCGTACACGTTATCTCCATTATAGTAAACATCATAGTAGACACCACCTAAAAAGAATAAGTTAGCAATGTGGAGTGGTATCAAATTCTGTGTTGTTCCTCCCAGTGTATATTGCACTAAATCAAAACGATAATCATTAAATGAAACTAGAATATCGGAACCTGTTGTTTCATAAGTTTCACCAAAAGTTAAACCTTCGCCAAAATTAGTTGACGTTGAAGCACCTAAAACTTCGAAGAAAGTAAATGATTCGCTGTAATAAGTGTTATTATCAAAATCAAAGTCAGCTTCGTATGTTTCCACTGTATCTAAGATATCACCTAGATAATATTCTGCAACAAATCTCACCGTAATTACAGTAGTTGATTTTTGCTCAACTTCCATATATTTCACGACATTAAACGTTATACCATCATCATCAGAGTATGGTTCAGGATCACCGATAACGGATTCAATTGCGCCATCTACAAGACTTAAAAAATCATTTATATCTACATAAGGAACAAGTGTGTTATCAACAAAGAAAATGTTGATATTTCCATCAGCAGGCAAATATTCTGTAGATAAATTAACAAATGCGACATTTTTGTATGATGTAACAACACTTTCATCTTTTTCCGGAATAAATACTTCAAAAGTTCTAGAAGCTTTTGCTTGATTCAGTGTTCCAGATACAGTTATTGTGACTGTTTTTCCACCCGTACCATAACCTGGTAGCGTCACATACCCATTGCGTGTGATAAATTGTTCATGACTGCTTGTCCAGCTCAATCTCGATTCATATAACGACCCTCTTGATGGAAATGTCAAATTTGTTTCAGTTTCTGAAACAAGAGCAAGTGCATCAAGATCTTTAGACAATTTTTCTTCGTCTGTTGGTACATAAACAGACCATTTAGCATAGATTGAAGTATGGGCTACAATTGGAGCTGTAAAATCAAATGGAACGGTCATAACTGAATCGCTATACCAACCTTCAAAAACCATACCTTCATAAACAGGAGTTTCTAGTTGTTCAACAAGACTACCGTGATTCACTTCAAGTTCTAACTCCGGTTCATTGTTGTTATATACCAATACGACATCATAAACATTGAGTGACCATTTTGCATAAACAGTAATGCTATCTGCAATTAACTCGAGTTGATCAGCATCACTTGTGAAATCTTCATTAAGATACCAACCAACAAAAGTATACCCTTCGCGTGTTGGTACTTGATCTAGACTTAATTCTTCAAGTGATGTAATCACGACATCCGAAACTTCTGATCCACCATTTGTTTCAAAAACGATGGTGTATTCCTTACTTTCAGTACACGATACACCTACAAACAATAAACCCAGTAGAAACGCTAAAAACATAAATTTTTTCATTAGCGCTACGCTCAATCTGATGAGCCCCCTCACTTTCAGTGGAAAATTTTTTTATATCATAATAGGCTCGATGTTTGCTCACCAAGCCTAAAATAGATAAAAGATGGAATTATTTTAAAATATAGATGGAAAACCGAAGAATAAAAACCAAACAATAATTGCAACTAGTCCGATTACAATTAATGTCGGTAAGACAAAGGAAATAAGCGCAGCCAATAATATAGCCGTGAAATCACTTTTTTCAAGTGGAGTTTCATTTAAATTTTGACGAGCTTTTTCAAGTTTTTCTTCTGTGACCTTAATCCGGTCTAATATCTTTTGTTTTTTCATGATAATGGCAGGCGACAAAATGGCCCGGTTCAACTTCTTTCATTTCTGGAACTATTTGTGCACACTTATTTGTAGAAATCGGGCAACGCGTTCTAAACTTACAACCACTTGGTGGAAATACGTTAGAAGGAATGTCACCTTTAAGAATGATACGTTCAGAGTTGTCACTTTCAGTTGTTGGAATAGCTGAAATAAGTGCTTTAGTGTATGGATGTAATGGATTATTAAATAACGTATTTTTGTCAGTCATTTCAACAATTTTACCTAAGTACATAACACCAATGCGATCCGAAATGTGTTTAATAACACTCAAATCATGTGAAATGAATAAATAAGTAAGATTTTCTTGTTCTCTTAAGTCTTCAAGTAAGTTGATAATCTGAGATTGAATCGATACGTCAAGAGCACTGACCGCTTCATCACAAACAACAAACGTTGGATTTACAGCTAAAGCGCGTGCAATCCCAATACGTTGTCTTTGACCACCAGAAAACTGATGGGGATAACGATGTAACATGTAGGGTGCAAGTCCACATTTTTCCATGATCTCAAGGATGCGTTCTTTATTATCCTCAGAATCACCACCGATGCCATGAGCACGTAATCCTTCACCGATAATTTGACCAACGGTTAAACGAGGGTTCAAAGATGAATATGGATCTTGGAAAATGATTTGTAAATCTTTCCGTAATTGACGTGTTTCTTCAATGGATAAACGAGATAAATCAATTCCCTTTTCGTGTTGGCTTTCATACATCTGATATTCAGGGTGATTTTCTACTGTTTTGCGTAATTCATTAAGTTGAGTATCGTATACATCACTTTCTTTAACTAATTGATCAATCTCAAGTTCTGAAACTTTGATATCCTCTTCAGTCTTTTGAATACTTAAACGCATATAATCACGCTGTGCATCCGTGAATGTAGCATCATCAATCTTTTTCTTAAGTAGTTGAATTTTGTTTTGATAGACTTCAACTGTGTTACGTAAGTTTTTAATTTTACGACTCAAACTAAATTTTTTATAAAATGCATTCGATAATGATTTAAAATCATCGACTAACAACAAACCACCTACAATACGAGCAACATCACCAATGATGAGATCAATACGTTTTTGGTAACGTTGAATTTGATTTTTTTGAGCACCATACTCAACTTCATATGTTAGTTGATTTAATTCTTTCTCTTTTAAAAGGTATGCTTTTCTAACTTCATAAAGTGATTTAACATTGACATCGTTATAATCGCGAACCTTATCTAATCCAGATACTAAACGTAATCTTGCATTTTCATTATCATTGACTAAAACGTTTATATCTGCTTTTTGAGCTTTGATTTTAAGTTCAACATCATGTGCACTTCGATGAACTTTTCGTTCTGTAATCGCTATTTTCTTATGCAAGCGACCAAGTTCATTAACGCTAGCTTTATCAACTTCAGCTTTTAAGCGAAGATATTCTTTTTCAGCTTCTGGATCTTTGCTCAACTTTGCAGTTTCATATTCACTGTAAAGTTTGTTGAGTTGTTTGTTAAGATCAAGTAATTTTTCTTCATTTTTTAAAATAGTCATTGATAACTCATTAAATTGATCTAACTGCTTAATACTCTTTGTAACAAAGGTTACGCCATTTTTAGCAAGGCCATCTTCATGAATTTTTTCAATCTCTTTACGTAAAACACTTATACGATCAATCTTTTCAAGTTGCTTTGGATCTTCTTGTCTCTTTGATTTTAAATCTTCGATTTCTTTTTCGAGAGATGTAATTTTATTCTTATAATCGTGATATTTTTTCTGTAATCTTGGTAAACTCTTAATATCATCAAAATAGTAATCAGGATTGATCTCATCGAGTGTATAACCATAATAAATGATGTCTCCTGATGTTTTGGGATATAATTGAGGGATAACACGACCTAAAGTTGACTTCCCACAACCAGATTCACCAACGAGTCCGAGTGTTTCACCACGATTAATGACTAAATCAACACCATCATTAGCTTTGACTGTGAGTGCGTGGCGTTGAAATAAACGTGTCTTTTTTAAAGGGAAATACTTTTTAAGATCACGAATTTTAATTAGTGGTTCATCAAATTGTTTTCTGTTATTCATTATTTCTCACCTTCGCATCTGGATAGAAACATAGTATTCCATGATCCTTACCAACTTGTTTCATTTCTGGTACATTATTGTGACACAACTCAGTCGCATACTTGCAGCGTGGTGCAAATTTACAACCTTTTGGTAAATCGAGTGGATGTGGCACAGAACCAGGAATGGCATCTAAGCGATCTTTTTCTGTTGTTATACTTGGAATCGATTGCAATAAACCCTCAGTATAAGGGTGTGAGTATTTTGCATCACGATCGAATATTTCCTTAACGCTTGCACTTTCAACAATTTCGCCACTATACATAACGACAACATCATCAGCCATTTCATTGATAACACCTAGGTCATGGGTGATAAAAATAATCGCCATGTTTAATTCTTTTTTAAGATTATTCATCAACTTAAGTATTTGGGCCTGAATCGTTACGTCAAGCGCTGTTGTCGGTTCATCAGCAATCAAAATCTCTGGTCGACACGCCAGTGCCATCGCAATCATGACACGTTGACGCATGCCCCCAGACAATTGGTGAGGATATGACTTTACTACTTTTTCAGGATTAGGAATTCCAACTTCACGTAGTAAATCAATACTTACTAAACGAGATTCTGCCTTAGTCATCCCTTGGTGAATTTTTAAAACTTCTCCGATTTGCTTTTCAATTGAAAAGACTGGATTCAATGAAGTCATTGGTTCTTGGAAGATGACAGAAACTTTATTACCACGAATGTGTCGAATACCACTTTCATCCATGTGAATTAAATCATCACCGTCAAGAATGATTTCACCACTGTCAATGTAGCCGTTCCCATCTAAAAGACGTAAAATACTCATCGCACTTACGCTTTTACCAGAACCAGACTCACCCACTATACCTAAAGTTTTTCCGCGGTCTAATGAAAAAGATACACCATTAACCGCCTTAACTATCCCACGCTTTGTTTTAAAAAATGTATGTAAATCTTTGACTTCTAAAACTGCCATGTTTTCACTCCTATCTTTCACTAGATCTTGGATCCACAGCGTCACGTAAACCGTCACCCATAATGTTAATACTAATTGTTGTAATAACAAGGAATATTGATGGGAATATCCAACGCCACCAGAACGTCTTAATGACAGACATTTCTTGTGCACCTGTGAGTAAATTACCCCACGATGGATAAGGCAACTGAACACCGAAACCTAAGAAGGATAAACCTGCTTCGGTTAATAAAGATCCTGCATAACCTAATGTCGCACTAATAATAACTACAGTAATAACGTTAGGCAAAATATGGCGTATTATAATACCAAATGATTTTACACCTAATGCTTTTGCAGCAACAACGAATTCTTTTTCTCTTTCTGCCAAGATTTGAGCACGAATTAAGGCTGCTAAGCCCGTCCAACTTAATATCCCTAGAATGACCATGATCATAACCATTCTTTCAACGGTATTAAAATCAGCTCGCGATGAGTTAAGTATCGCTGATAGTGTAAGCGCAAGAGGGAAAAATGGAATTGATCCAACAATTTCTGTAATTCGCATCATGATAATATCAACTTTACCACCATAAAATCCGGCAACACCACCGACGATAATCCCGATGGTTGTTGAGATAACAACTGCGACTAACCCAATGGTTAATGAAATACGTCCACCGTTAATAACACGTGCAAATAAATCACGACCATATTCATCGGTTCCAAAAAGGTGACCTCTAAGTCCCCAACTATCGATTAATTTTCCATTTTCATCAACAGCAAAATTCTGATAGAAACCAGAATAAACTTTATCGACATTGCTTGGTTTTTCTAGTTTATTTGGTGTATCTATAGCACCATAAGTTGGTGATCCCCAAGAATAAACTGTTCCATCATCAAGTAATGCAACAATGTGTTGGAAATTGTCGGATCCGATCACAGATTTACCAAGTGAAACAACTTTCCCTTGAATACGTTGATCAAAATCTAATTCTTTTGACTGATTATCTCCCCAAACAGTTAAAGTACCATCCTCATGAAGTGCAATACCAGAACCATTGGTGGTAACCAATCTTTTTACATTTGTTAGTGTTGGTATGACATTAATATCATTAATGGGACCCTGTCCTAAGACTTTTACAGTACCATCTTCAAATAATAATGACAAATTAGAACGACCAAGCGCTACATCGGCTACTTGTTTAGTGCCTTTTGCAGCATTCAAGTTATATGGATAATTATTTAAATTTCCCCACATGTATAAATTGTTTGCATTTGTAATAATAAGTGTCACTTGATTGCCCAAAACAGCGGTCTTGAGTCCACCATCTTGAATTAATTTCTGCTCAACATTGACAGAACCAATAATTCCAGGCCCAGTAAGTGCGGTTGGAATGGTTGTTAACCCAAACGAGAGGGTATCTGTTCTTAATCCATAAGAAAGCAAACTTCCATCCATGAGTTCTAGCAAGAAATGTGTTGTTCCTGCCCAAACGCGTGTTGCTTTAAGACCCTTAATAGACTCATCAGCTGTTTTTAAATCGGTTGGAGCCGCAGCACCTTTTGGGAATGCTTCAACGATTTCATCTGAGTCAATACCCCAAATATAAACGTTATTTTGATTATCGATACCCATCGAATATGATGATGCTGTGGCCATATCTAAAATGCCGTTCTTCTTCAAATCTGAAGGAACAGAAAGTAAGCTAAAGCCAGGGCTCATATTTGCTTGTGTTTTATTGATATAGAAAACATCAGCCTTAATAAAGATGCTTCCAATAAAAATGAACAAAAAGACTGAAACAAAACCAACAACACCAACCATCGCTACCTTATTCTTTTTAAATTTAGAATAAGCTGTTTTTAAAGGCGATTGAAGAGCTTCTTCTTGGTATATATTCATTACAGATTTTTGGCCAAAAAACAAACTTTTAAAAACAATCACAATGGAATTAATAATCCCACTAAACAATGCTTTAATTTTTGCAAAAAATATCTTCTTCTTCATGTTGTTAACCTAACCTTACTCTTGGATCTACAACTGTATATAGTAAATCTAATACGAGATTACCAACAAGACCTAGCATGGTATAAAATAAATTCATTGCCATGATAACTGAATAATCAGGTCCCATCATTAAGGCATCATATAATGTTTTACCCATACCCTTCCAAGCAAAAATTGTTTCAGTAATGGTTGATCCACTAAAAACACCTAAAACCCAACCAGCCATAATGGTGATGACAGGAATCATAGCATTTCTAAAAGCATGTGAATAAATAACCACTTTTTCTCTTAAGCCTTTAGCACGCGCTGTACGAATGTAGTCTTGGCTTAAAATGTCAATCATCGCACCACGAATATAACGGGTAATCCCAGCAAGTGAAGCAACAGTGAGTGTAAGTACTGGTAGTATCATGTATTTAATGTCATCGAGCAGCAACTCAAACGAACTCATTTGTTCTCTCAATAAAATATTTGAAGCACTACCACTACTAGGTAACACACCTAAAAATGCTGAAAAGATTAAAATGGATATAAGTGCTATGAAAAACGATGGTAAAGAGAGACCGACAATTGTAGCTACTTGGACAGTATTGTCAAGTTTAGAATATTTTTTAACAGCAGTCTTAATCCCAAGAGGGAATGTGATGCTGAACACAAAAAACATAACCGCTAAATTAAGTCTTATTGTATTTTTTAAAGGAGCTTTAATGTATTGCAAAACTTCTTGCTGTGTTTGCAGCGTGTAACCTAGATTACCTTGAAGTGTTTGCCATAACCAACGAAAATATTGAACCATAACTGGCTCATTGATACCTAAGTCGATTTCTGCTTGTCTTAATTGCGCAATATACGCATCAGGGTCACTTGTCTTAAGTGATTGATCCACATAAGCCATTAAACGTGCATAATCTCCACCTGGAATAGATTTATAAAGTGAGAAAAGTATAACTGTAATGATGAATGCTACGAGAATGATATAGAATATTCTCTTAATAATGTATCGCGACAATGTTTGTACCTCCAAACATCAACTAGGAGATTGGTCTACACCAATCCCCTAGTGTGTCAGTTTCTATATGTATATTTTTTTAACTATAATCTTATTCTTGGATGTCTGCGTATAGAACGGCTTGTACTAAATCCCATTCAGCTGTTACATCATAGTTAACAAGACTTGGTGAATAGAATGCATGATATACGTCAGAATATAGTGGAATTGCTGGTAATAATAAGTTATATCTTGCTTGGTATTGTTGCCATGCAAATAGATATTCTTCATCAGTAGAAGCTCTCATCATACGTTCAGCAGCATCTAACATTTCTTCATCATAAATGTAGTTAATGTTAGCTCCTCCATCCCATCCCCAGTACTCAATTGATACATCGTAATAAGGTTCAAATAGACCAGTTGTAAAACCTGTACCTAAGTTAACCATATGATATTCTCTTAAATCTGGTTCAATAACTTCACCAAATTCATCTTTAGCTTCATATTCTGGAATTACCCAATTACCGTTTTCATCTTTCTCTGGTACTAAGTAACCATCACCGTATGCGCCATAATAGTGTTGATAAAGTAATGTATTAAAGTCCATTGCTTGATCTTTAATTGCAAGACCTACTGCAGCGGCATTTGGTAATAATTGTGCACGGAGTAAATCAGAAACTGGGTTACCAGTTGTATTTGCCCATGGAATTTCTAACTTAACTAATTCAGTGCCAACCCTCTTATAACGAACAGCACCTTGAGTTTGTACATATGGATCACCATTTGCATCAAGTGTCCAACCGTCTGCAACTAATAATTCAACTGCTTTAGCTGGATTATATGTATAAGTTTGGAGTTCGACAAGATCACCTTCAGCATCTCTGCCTTGGACATTACCATTTTCATCAGAAGCTGCAGCAACCATCCATTGTGCTAAACCATATTGACCGTGTGGAAGAATACCATAACCACGTGTGTATGTTTCAGCAAATGCTGTTCTGTTAAGTAAATATGCAACTGCTTGACGTACATTTACGCTAGAAGTTGGGCCGGCAGCTGGGTCAGAATGGAACGATAATAAACCATAACCATTACGAGAGAATGTTGAGAAGTTAATCTTACCATAAGCAACTTCTTGTAAACCGGCGATAATTGCATCACCACCAGATACAGATTCAATCAAATCAATTTCACCATTGAGTAATGATTGTAATTGTGTTGCAGTTGTTACATATTTGAACACGATTGTATCAATACTTGGTTTTTGACCTTCATAGTTACCTTTATAATATGGGTTTTTAACTAAAGTAGCTGTTGAAGTTTGAGTATCGAAGTCATAAAGCTTGTATGGACCAGAAGTTACGCTGATATCATAACGATAACCTTCGCCACCTTCATCAACTGCTGTTTGTAATGCAGCTTTAGTCAAGTTTGTGAATTTAGCACCATTAGTACCTTGTTGAATATCAGCACCTGGAGCAACCACATGCATTGGCCATGGAGTTACTGAATAATACAAGAATTCATAGTAATATGGGAATCTGGAAGCATCGATTGTAACTGAGAATTCATAGTCACCAATTAAGTCGACACCTGCTAATTCTGCTAAACCATTAGCATTTGATGTTGTATTAGCATAATCTTTAGATCCTAAGATGTCACCTGTTGTTGTTAAAGTTTTACCAACAACTTGACCCATAACTGGGTTAATCGATAACAATAATGAGAATACATAGTCTTTTGCATCAATACTTGTACCATCAGACCATAAAAGATCTTGTTTAATTTCGATTGTATAAGTCTTTGAACCATCTTCATTTTCAGTGGTTTCAAAATTTTCTACAACGGATGGGTCAAGTACATAACGTGCAGCTTCTTTTTGATATGAAACTGTGCTATAACCGAAAGTTAATTCACGAACGTCTGCATTGGTCGCATTGTTTCCCCAGAAAGTACTGAACATGTTAACACCAGCTTCAGTTGTACTACCAACAGTAAGTGATGTTTGTGCAAGTACTTCAATTGTCTTTTCTAGGTAACCAACACCAGCAAGAGTTGCAGTGATCGTTGCAGTACCAACTTTAACACCAGTAACCACGCCATTTGCAACTGTAGCAACAGTAGCATCTGATGTTGTCCATGTAACTACTGGACTTGGTTTATCGGTAGTAACTGTCATCGTTTCTGTATATCCAACTTTAACTGTATCAGCACCCGCTAACGAGAATGAGAATTCACTAACGTTGACTACAATAAATTTTTCCCCTACATCTGCAAGTGATACAGTAATTACTGCTGTACCATCACTAACGCCAGTAACCGTGCCATTTGCCACAGTTGCTACACCAGTATTACTTGAAGACCATACAAAGTTTGGATTCTCCATATTTGTCGTAGCTGTCAATGTGATTGTTTCACCAGCTTTGACTGATTGAGGACCCGTTAGCTCTAGCGTATAAACTACAGGTTCTTCAGTGTCTTTGCAGCCAGCTACAAAAACAATGAAAAGTGCAGCAACTAGAACAAGTAAGAACTTCTTCATTATTTTTTTCCTCCTATTTGTTTACACTATATGTGTTTATCATATTATAGTTGAAATACCCCTTGATGTCAACAATTTTCTCGAATATTTTATGGTTCTTGAAATCATTTTCAGAAATTTACAATATTTTATATGATTCACCTTTTATATACACGAAAATCGTAAAATCATATTTAAATTATGAAAAATTCAAGATTTTTATATTTGCAATATAAACGCTGAAAGTCACAAATCAAAAAATCTTTATACATTTTAGCTTGCATGTTCTTATAAATATACTATCTAATTTCACCTTTTCATAGCATCATCGATTTATATACGATGAAGAATGTTTTTGATTTTTATGTGATTTATATAATAATACCATATAATGATTGACTTAATGATGAAAAAGGAACTATAACGAAATGAAGAATTAATTTTCTTCATGGACGTATCAGTCCTTTTTCTTTACTTGAATTTCACTTTTGTGGGAAATTTGAACAAATCGTCTGTTTTTGCACACACTTAAAAGAGATCCGTTAAAAAATCTTAGTTTTCCAGTGGATAACTATTGGGTGATTCGATACTTCTTGTTGTGAAATTTCTTTAGATTGCATCCGATGGCGATGAGATAGAACTCAAACTTGACATTATGAATGCCTCTGCGCTTAAATCGTCTAAAGCCCACCTGTTCTTTGATGACACCGAACGCACCTTCAACCTGAATTGAACGCTGAATTCTAAGCTCTATGCCGAGTTCTGAATTCAAGTTCTCAATGACCTCTTTTTGATACGCTATGTTTTCGTCGTTAATCTCTTTGGTTTTGCCATCGGGTAGCTCATAGACATCGTTTCCCCGTCTGTTCGTATGCTTGAACGTGAGCCGTTCACCATTTCTGGCGATATAATCTTTTCCATCTTTGACTAAGCCCAACGTGAAGTAGGGATCTTGCATGCGCTTTTTATCCGTCGTGTCCTTGCTATACATGTTATATTTTTGATAGAGCTCCATCTTGTTAACCTTGAGATAGCGATAGTTATTAAGCCCACCATATCCCGCATCCGCGACGGGATACTCTGGATAAAAACCGTAGGCCTTCTTGTATCCTTCCATCATCGGAATGAAGGTCTGATAGTCGTTTCTGTCCTGAAAGATGTCTAGGTGAAGAATGTATTCATCTGAAACTCCAATTTGCACGTTGTATCCCGCTTTTAACTGACCGTTTCTCATGTGATCTTCCTTCATGTGCATAAACGTCGCGTCGTGATCGGTTCTCGCACAGGAGTTTCGCTCCGGACCAATGATGGCTAGGGCGTCGTTGTATTCGCTGAGCTTGGTATAGTATTCAAGAACCCTCTCATAATCCCTCTGTAGGGCTGTCTTTCTCGCCCCTTTACCATAGACAAATGCCATTCTTGAATGCGCGACCTCTGTGTCTAAAAAATCTAATACCCGTTTAAGATATGCGACTTCATAGCTCTCATGCACGGGAAAAAAGATGCCCATCTCAGCATAGTGGTCATTCAGTTTTAGGATTTGTTTGGTTGTTTTATGATACAGTTTATCCCTAAATTTTTCGATGGAACCCTTCCAGATGAACGTGTATTTATTCGCGTTCGCTTCGATCTTTGTCCCATCGATGTAAAGTCTTTTTGTATCTATCTTTTCTTTGTCGATGAAGTATTGGTTGATCTCGTAGAAGATGTTTTCTATCCGATCTTTTAACCGATGTTTCATGAACTCGCTGATCGTCTGATGGCTTGGCTTCAGCTCATCTGTGAGCCACATAATACGAATGTCATGTTGTGCAGCCTTTGCCATATCTCTTAAACTCGTGATGTTTTCCATCTGACAAAACAGGATCAATTTGAGCATGTTGACGGGATTATAGCCAATCCTACCTGATCGAGGTTCAGCTATGATGTATTGTTTTAGATCTATCCTCCGAAATACTTCGTCAAATGTTCTGACTTCACTATCATATGGTATTTTTACATCAAATGATAGTGGTAATTTTAACTGTTTTGGGTTAAAATAGACTTGGTTTAATTGTGTACTAGTCATACTTCAATTATACCAAAAATCCACCCTGGCTTCCAGAGTGGATTTTTTGTTGTTGAGGCTTAAACTATTCTATTTCGTTATAGTCCCTTGAAACTTATTCTTGTTTTGCTTATGGTAATGTATAATCCATTGCAGCATAACGCTTGTACATTGCCCAACGACGTTTTGCATCATTTAAGTTCTTATCAAGTAAGTCAGCTGCATGGTCTGGATTGATTTGCGCAAGTTGTGCATAACGTGATTCTGATAAGAGGTAATCATGGTATTTATCCCATACAGGTTGTTTAGAGTCAATGATGAATGGGTTCTTACCTTCATTTTCTCTTCTTGGGTCGAATCTAAATGTTGGCCAGTATCCACATTCAGTCGCAAGTTTAGCTTGTGCGAAGGTATTTTGCATACCACCCTTGATACCGTGTTCTATACATGGTGCATAAGCGATGATAATAGATGGCCCTTCATAGCTTTCAGCTTCTTTAAGGGCTCTTACGACTTGCATTGGAGATGCACCATGAGAAATTTGTGCCACATATACGTGACCATAACTCATAGCAATCGCCGCTAAATCCTTCTTCTTCGTGTTTTTACCTGCTGCAGTAAACTTAGCGATAGATCCTGTAGGTGCAGATTTAGATGATTGACCACCTGTGTTTGAATAAACTTCGGTGTCAAGAACTAAGATGTTGACATCTTCATTATTAGCGATGACATGGTCGATACCACCATAACCGATATCATATGCCCAACCGTCACCACCCATGATCCATTGTGAAACTTTCACAAAGTAATCCTTGAGGCTAACGAGTTCTTTTGCATAGGGTTTATCGATTTGTTCAAGCATTGGAAGCATTTCTTTTTGAAGCTTACGTGTAATTTCAGCGCTCTTACGGTTTAAAATCCATTCTTCAGCTAATGCTCTTAGAGCTTCAGGCATTTCATCTTTATGATTTGCTAATAAAGTTTGAACGCGATCTCTCATGGTTTCATAAGCGATTCTCATACCAAAACCAAATTCAGCATTATCTTCGAATAATGAGTTTGCCCAAGCTGGACCAAAACCTTCAGCATTGGTTGTATATGGTGTTGCTGGATATGATGCACCATAGATAGATGTACATCCTGTTGCATTCGCAAAGACCATATGATCACCAAAGAGTTGTGTTAATGCTTTAATATATGGTGTTTCACCACAACCAGCACATGCTCCTGAGAATTCAAAGAGAGGTTGGTTGAAGCTTAAGTTCTTAGGATTGTCAGTACCCATATCCTTATATGTTACTTCGTTAAAGAAGTAATCCGCTGTTTGTTGAGAACCCTTAGCAAGTTCTTCACCGATGGGTACCATAGCAAGTGATTTTGTTGGTGTTGGACATACTTGTACGCAGACACCACATTCTGTACAGTCAAGTGTTGATACTTGAATGGTGAACTTGTAACCTTCCATACCCTTACCTTTAGCTTGGAGCATCTTAGCGCCTTCAGGTGCGTTTGCTGCTTCAGTTTCATCTGGTAAGAATGCACGGATAACACCGTGTGGACATGCGAATACGCATTGGTTACATTGAATACAGTTCTCTGAACGCCATTCTGGTACGTAGTTAGCAATACCACGTTTTTCATAAGCGGTAGAACCATTTTCCATGTGAGCATCTTCATAACCTAAGAATGCTGATACTGGAAGTGAGTCACCTTCGATAGCATTAACAATATCCGCAATCTTCTTAACGAAGTCTGGACGATTACCGTTATCTTTTACTTCATCTTCTAGAACTGCCCATTCTGATTTAACAGGAACAGCAACTAAGTGTTTGTAACCAGCATCAATGGCGTTGTGGTTAAGTTCGACAATCGCTTCACCTTTACGACCATATGACTTTTCTGCATATTCTTTCATATAATGATTAGCTTCTTCATAAGGAAGTAAGTGTTCATTTAACTTGAAGAATGCAGATTGCATAATGGTGTTGATACGACGTCCTAAACCAATTTCATACGCCAAATCAACAGCATTGATGATATAGAATTTAGCTTTCTTCATCGCTAATTGACGTTTAACACGATTAGGAAGTAATGTTTCGATATCTTCAACTGGTGTTGTTGTGTTAAGTAAGAATGTGCCACCTTCTCTTAAACCTTTAAGCATGTCATACTTTCTTAGGTAAGTATCTGTTGAACACGATACGAAATGTGGATAGTTAACTAAGTATGTTGAGCGAATTGGCTTCTTAGAGAATCTAAGGTGCATACGGGTAACCCCGCCAGCCTTCTTAGAGTCATAAGATGCATAAGCTTGTGAGAATAAATCGGTGTGGTCACCAATAATCTTTGTGATGTTCTTAGAGGCACCAACGGTACCATCTGAACCTAAACCGAAGAATAAAAGTTCTGTTGCATCTTTATCTGTGACATCAACGCTCTTATCAATATTTAATGATGTGTGAGTTACGTCATCTTCAATACCTAAAGTGAATTGATTCTTTTGTTCACCAGCCATATTGTCATAGACAGCAACTAGCATTGATGCTGTTGTATCCTTTGATGATAGACCATAGCGGCCACCTAAAATAAGCGGTTGTTTTTCTTGGCCATAATAAAGTGATTTAACATCAAGATATAATGGATCTCCAGTGGCACCTGGTTCTAATGTGCGGTCTAGAACGGTAATACGTTCAACGCTCTTTGGCATTGCACTCATGAAGTACTCAGCAGAGAATGGACGATAGAGGTGAACAGAGAGTAAACCAACTTTTTTGCCTTGTTCAACTAAATAGTCTACAGTTTGCTTAGCAGCTTCAATGACTGAACCCATCGCAACCACAACGTCAGTTGCTTGGGGATCACCATAATAAACGAATGGTGCGTAAGGACGACCAGTAATCTTGGTGATTTCCTTCATGTAGTCATTAACGATATCGGGTACACCAGCGTAATGAGAAGCTTGTAATACTTTTGTTTGGAAGTAGACATCTTCAGATTGCGCCGTACCACGTGTGATAGGATGCATAGGATTTAATCCCTTAGCTCTAAATTTAGCAACTGCTTCTTTATCGAGCAAACGATCAAATTCTTTATAGTCGATCACTTCGATTGATTGAACTTCATGAGATGTTCTAAAACCATCGAAGAAATGCACAAATGGAATGCTTGACTTAATTGCTGATAGATGGGCAACACCACCTAAATCCATCGATGATTGAACCGATGTTGATGCAATCATAGCCCATCCTGTTTGGCGTGCAGCCATAACGTCTTGGTGGTCACCGAAAATGGATAATGCTTGTGCAGCAATTGAACGTGCAGCAACATGCATAACACCTGGTAATAATTGACCAGCAATCTTATACATGTTAGGAATCTTTAACAATAAACCTTGTGATGCAGTATACGTTGTCGTTAATGCACCCATCTGCAATGAACCATGAACTGTACCCGCTGCACCA
>Ga0265295_1005102_pt1 | contig 17102 bp, 14 predicted proteins | sample Munlansysbiofilm_FD_192503 | JGI IMG/M metagenome (GOLD analysis project Ga0265295, IMG submission 192503) | Leachate microbial communities from a municipal landfill in Southern Ontario, Canada - Methane capture system biofilm | ecosystem: Engineered > Solid waste > Landfill > Unclassified ...
TAGCCGATTGTGAGAATTTGATGAGAAATATCGGCCTCGGCGAAGGTCTCACCGGCTTGGCATTGCGGTTTGTGACCATCGTTTTGCCAGGGAAGATCTCGTACCATCGCTTCTAGATGAAAACCTCAGGGACCGGCCTTCTGGCCTTTTCAATGTTTTCCTTCAGCGGCAACTGCCGCTTGGGATGGGATTTTCACGAAGTCGTCGCCGCCGCCCGACAGGATTGCGGACCACCACCGTCCAAGGCTATCCAAGGGCCGATCCAGATTCTGAGTCGGCCGGGATTGTTTGATTGCCATCGCTTTGCCCCATGGGCCAGCCCGGGACCGAACCTGCATATTTTTACTTTGATACGAAATAATTATGGGCCTTCATCGCGGAGGGCCCAATCTTTTTAGTTGACTTCAATATAGGAGTGGTGTTCAGAATCAATCATACATGCACTGGCTACCTGATTCTGAGCGGAGACCGCAACGTTGCCGGAAACAACCGCCAGATGGGTCAGGATCCACTTGATCTCCGCCGCTCCCGTATCCTTGGGACGCCCCTTGCCCTCAAATCGAATCGACACCTGATCCAGTCGATGTCTGTCGCCTCGGCGCAGGTGGACCACTGTTTGCGTCGAATGGCGTTCCTGAGCCATTAGGCGCGACAGCCCAAGGCTGAGCCGCCGCGCTTTGCCGTCTTGTAAAGCTGGACGACCGTAATCTTCAGGCCTCCGGGGAACGTCGCTCCCCATGAAGGCCCACCGCAATCAAAATGGCGGCAAACACATAGGAGGAACGTCATGGCTGCACTCATCGATGCCAAAAGGTTACGGGCAATTCAGGACAGTGCCTTTGGGCAATTGTCCGCGAAACGAAAGGAAACCACCAATCTGTACATCCTGGAAAACATCCAGCCGGCCAAGAGCGAGATTCGGGCCCGCCACCAGAGAATTCCCATCAAACAGCCGACGGTTGTGGTCTTTGTGGACGACGAACCGCTGGCCAACTGGTCTCACGAATGCCGGTATCTGCTTCATGATGCGGATAGCGGCAAACTTTACCAGGAAATAAGGGCAGGCTTCCCACCTTACCTCGTCGATCCTCCCGAAACATTCAAGGCCTTTCACATTCCTGTCGTCGCGCAGAATCCGCTCAGGAAAATTTGGACCATCAAGCCGGAACTCATGTTTCCGTGGCGAATACGCAAAGGGAAGCGCTACGCGATCTTGTTTTCGGGCGCTTCCAACAACCGCCACACCAATGACCTGGAGTTCCTTTACCGCCAGTTGGTGGACCGGTTTTATTTCGACGCGGACAAGATCACCGTCCTGAACTACGACGGCACCATCAATTACGCGGGTGAGCCAAAGCCGGTGACCAGTTGGCCCGGAGATGGAACGGCATACACCATGCCAGTGCATGATGCGGGAACCAGACAAGCCCTGGAAGATGCGATAGACGCGCTTAAACCGAAGTTGAAGCAGGATGACCTGCTTCTGATTCACACCAACAACCACGGTGGCCATGATGGAACGGAGAGCTACCTGTGCACCTATTCGGGACCTGATTACACCGCCTCCGATTTTGCCGCCAAGATTGGCGAGCTGCCGGTTTTTGCCGACTTGATCGTAATGATGGAACAGTGTCATTCCGGGGGATTCAACGATGCGGTGATCGAGTCGAGCACTGCCGAGCGGACCACCTTTGCCGCCGCTTGCACGGAAGGCAAGAATTCCATCGGCGGCGCTGATTTTGATCCTTTTGCGCGTGATTGGATTGCGGCCTTCGCGGGTGCTGATCCTTACGGTGCAGCCCTTGTGTCCGACCCCGACTACGACAGTAGCGGGAGAATCTCCGCCCGTGAAGCTTTTTCTTACGCGGATGATGTGCACCACTTTTTTGACAGCCCGGTGTATTCGGCCTACGGCGTGGATGCGGGCGATCAGCATTTGCACCAAAAATGGCGCTACCTGCTCGTGCATCGCCAGTTCGTCTTGAAGGAGATGCGTTGGTTGCGGGACGCCATCGCCGATCCCACTCAGTTCCGGCACGCAATGAGAACCAAGGTGCTGCCTGAACTCGCCGATTTGGACGACAAGTGGGCCGTAAGCCCTCCCGAGCCGGCAGTGGCGCAAAAGATGATTGCCGAACTGCTGCGCTCCGCCGCCAGATAAGGTGACCCCGGTGAGCTGCGACTGGAAAGCGTTGGCATCGGAAGTGATCGCCTCCCTCTCTCCGCAGGAGAGGGAGGAATCCATTGCATACATGGAGCAACGCATTGTTCCGGAAGGCGAAGCACTGCCTTGGCCTGGAATGACGACAAGCTTCGCCGAGCCCGTTGTCATCGCATTCATTGACTTGGCGCCTGGGCTGAACTGGACGCACCCGGGCCGCTATCTCGTGCTGGGAGTCGATGGGGGCATCCGACGAAAGGTGGAAGTGGATCGCCCTCCGTTCCTGACAGGCGTCTCGCCACATCTGCGCCTGATCCACAGGGGCAGTCGAGCGCCCGGCTGGGCCGTCATCACCTCACCCGTGACGCCCTAATGTCCGGCCTTCAAATTCCGATTTCCTCTTCCCAATGATCTTAAAATAAACCAATGCCGATGGGCGAAAGGAGGAACGAAAAAAGCGCTGGGCATCAAGGTGAAACCGGTGGGCCCGGAAGACGAACGCAGCAAGTTTCGCGAACTGTTGCTGGTCAACCCCAACTACTTCGGGAACATCAAGGTTTCCAAATTCAAGCAAGTCAAAGCCAAGAAGAATGACATATCTTACGAAGAGCTGAAGTGCGTCGGTTACAACCCCCATGTCGAGCAACTCGAAGCGGTGGTACACATCAAGAAGGACTATGGCTACGGTGGGGATATTTGCTCCACCGGCACCCCCGAGCACGTCCGGTTCTATGTCGACTGGAACAACGCGGGGCACTGGGAAGACGTCGGTTCGGCCCATTTCACGGCCTATGATCTGCCCGGAGACAAACCCCTCGAATATGCCGTCACCCTCGATATAGACCCGAAGAAGAAATTTTGCACCATCGAGAACCTGCCGAAGGTGAGGGCCATCCTCTCATGGAACGATCCACCGCCGCCGGGCGATGCCGATTTCGTCCCCGTCTGGGGAAATGTCGTCGAGGCGCGCATCCAGATTGACACCCTCAAGTACGTTCTGCTCGCCGACCTGCTCAAGATGGACGCCGTCAAGGTTCCGGCCGGCATCCTGGAAAACCTGGACCTGTCCCAGCCCGTGTCCATGATGGCACCGAAAGAACTCACCATCAGCGAAAAAGCCGAAATCTACAAGGAAAAAGGGGTGCCCGCACACCGTTTCACCTTTGCCAAGATACACCATCTCCTGGCGAAACCGGCCTTGGCCGCCAACGCGAACCAGGAACTCGCCCAAGTGCTGGCGGGAGTGGGGGCCGAGGTGGCGGAAGCCTTCGAGGCTTTGGTCAAGACCGACGGCGACACCCGCTATGAGGAGCTGAGGTGCGTCGGTTACGATCCCCGGCGGCGGCTGCTGACGGGCATCCTGACGGTCAAGCTTCCCTACGGATACTCCGGCGATCTGTGCAAGAAGGGGAGCAGACAGTATGTGGCGTTCTGGGAATGGGACGAAATCGAGGCGACCTGGTGCTATCTGGGGACCGCCGTCGTTAATGCGCACGACATCAAAAGCATCCCCAACGAGGGACTTCAGTACGCCGCCTCGCTGAGCGTCGATCTCAGCCATCGCCGCCGTCCCTGCACCGCTGGGCCCAGCGAGGCCAGGATCCGGGCCATTCTTTCCTGGGAAGTCCCGCCGCCACCCCACAACCCCAATTGGGTGCCGAAATGGGGCAACCGCGAAGAGACGCGCATCCACATCAAGCCCGGGCCCCTGCCCACCGAAGAGACCATTCCGTACGTCGAAACCGTCGGCAACATTCATGTGTGCGACATCGACCCGGGCACCGGGCTGGCCACCGGCGAAGGGCTCCTGGCCCACTTCAATGCCGATCGGAGTCCTTTCGCCAGAACCATCACCGTCACCGGCTACATCGACAATCCCCCCGGCGGCGTTATGGAGGGAACCGCGGCCCCCTTGAAATACCAGGTCTCGGTTCGACCCTACAACGCCGTCAGCCCCCAACCCTGGCAGCCGCTCAGCAATGATTTCGACGTGTGGGTCAGGGAAGAGGACAGCCTCAACCCGCCGGTGCACAAGAAGATCACGCAGAAGATCGACCCCCTTGATGGCTTCTATACCTATCTGGAGGATCCCGGTACGCCCCATGAACGCCACTACGTTATTCCGGTGCTGGCGAAGTGGCATACCAGTACGCCTTACACCGGTCTCTGGCAGATCCAGATCACGGCCAGGACGCCGTATGGCGACGACATTTACGGCGGCGTGCTCGTTTGCGAATCCGACGGCTCCACGCGGAGCGTCGCGACGCTTCGCCTGGACAACGAGGCGCCGACGGTGGGCATCACGCTGACCGGCTACCAGCGCGGCAGCGACCCAACGGTTTATCCCATCGGGGCGGGAACCCCGGAGAAGTGCGGCAAGTTCCTGAAAGGCGACATCTTGCACGGCACGTACAGCGTCGAAGACGAGCACTTCGGGCAACTGACGCTGACAGTCTTTCCCGCCGGGCCGGCCCACGGCGCCACCGTGAACCCGTCGGTGAGAAGCTTCGACATCGTGCCGACAAACGGAGAGTCTGGAAAATGGACCCTGGCCACCAGCGGTATGGACCCATGCGGCTACATCGTACGGCTATGGGCCCGTGATCGCGCAATCGTGGACAGCGGGTCCATCGGCTTGAGAACTAGTGACGATGTCGGCTTCTGCCTGGAGTTCTCGGAGGATGAGTGACCCAGCCAAGTTGTGAATCAACTCTGTTCGTCGTTAACGCCTCGGGATGGCAACCTATTTTCACTGTCATCCCGAGCGTCGGCGACGAATCCGTGGTTGGGAATAAAACGGGTAGCGCGGGCAGATTCGTGCGCCACCCCTGGCGCTCAAGATGTCCGCAGGGGGAAACCGGAGACGACATCGCCCTTGGGCCTCGCGTTCCAATGATGCGGGATCCGGGCAACGGACACAACGCCGTGTTGCCTGTGACAAAAGTTTTACTAATGGGCTACGGGCTACGGGGAAAAAGCCCGGAAGGTTTGTTGCACTCATAGAATACAATTTGAAATCGAATGGTTATGTGACAATCCGCAACACCGCCACCCGTATTGAAAACCCGCCGCCGGACCTTCGGAACTTCCTGGAAAACCGTTTGCGCGTTGAAAAATCATGATTGAATACTTAAACATGGCAGGACGGTTCAAGAGACCGACGCCGGCCGCCGCAAAACGGCGGGCGTCTTTACAAATTTCCGCGCATCAAGGAGTTGCGGGCCATGAAGACCGACAGCGGCTGTGCCCGATACACCGTCGGCGAGGAAATCGCCAACAGCATCACTCACGGGATCGGCATTCTGTTGGCCATCGGCGGATTGGGCGTGCTCACCGGCTTTGCCAGCGTCCATGGAGACCGGTGGCATGTGGTGTCGTGCAGCATTTACGCCGCCACCATGATCCTGCTTTATTCTGCCTCGACCCTGTATCACATCGTTCAGGCCCCCCGGGCCAAGAGCGTCTTGCAGATCGCGGACCATTCGGCCATCTACCTGTTGATTGCCGGCACCTATACGCCTTTTTCCCTGGTCAGCCTGCGGGGGCCCCTGGGTTGGTCCCTGCTGGCGCTGGTCTGGGCGTTGGCTGCCGCCGGCATCTTGCTGGAAATCAAAACGGGCAAGCGCAGGAAAGCGTTTGGTACGGCCCTCTACCTGGGCATGGGATGGATCATCGTGGTGGCCTGGCGTCCTCTCGTGGCCTCAATCGGAACCGGCGGCATGGTTTTGATCGTCCTCGGCGGATTGGCCTACTCACTGGGGGTTATCTTTTACGCCTGGAAAAGCCTGCCTTACGGCCACGCCATTTGGCATGGTTTTGTACTCACCGGCAGCATCCTGCATTTTTTTTCCATCCTCTTCTACGTCATCCCTCTGGCATAAACCGGCGCCGATCAACCCGCCCCCACGACCGCTTGTTCATCGTGGACGCTATCAAGAAATGGCGGCTCAGACAGGGGGGACGTCTCTAACTAATTAACATAAATCTTGATTTTTCCCGCACTGCCTAATAGAAATTGCACTATGCCACGTTCAGCCAGGCTCGATTCGCCTGGACTTTTGCATCATGTGATGATCCGGGGCATCGAGCGACGCAAGATCTTTTGGGACGATGACGACCGCCAGGACCTTTTCGAGCGGCTGGACGACTTGTTGCCGAAGACCCGAACGGCCTGCTACGCATGGGCATTTTTGGACAATCACGCCCATTTTCTGCTGCGCTCGGGTCCTGGCGGGCTGGCCATGCTGATGAGGCGGCTGCTCAGCGGCTACGCGGGCAAATTCAACCATCGGCACAAGCGCCACGGCCAATTGTTTCAAAATCGCTATAAATCCATCGTCTGCCAGGAAGACGCCTACCTCAAACAGCTCGTCGCCTATATTCATCTCAATCCGCTGCGCGCCAAAATCGTCACCGTCATTGATGATCTTGTCGGCTATCCCTACTGCGGCCACGGTTCGCTGGCCGGCATCGAGCCGGTCCCCTGGCAAGATACGCGGTACGTGCTGCGCCAGTTCGGCCCAACGGAGAATGAGGCCCGGCGGTGCTACCTGGAGTACGTCGCCAAAACGGCGGGGCTGGGTCGCCAGCCGGAACTTGTCGGCGGTGTCGTGGAGCGTCGATTGAGGGGATGGGGGCAAGTTGGAAAGATCAAGCGAAAAGGAATGAAGCGGGCCAAAGGCGACCGGCGCATCCTGGGCGACGGCGGTTTCATCGAAAAGGTGGTGTCCGATTCGCGCGAATCATTTGATACGCGCTACGCCCTGCAGCGGGAAGGATGGGACTTTGATCGTATTTTGGACCGGGCCGGGGCGGTTTGCGGGGTAACGCCGGAACAGGTGCTTTCCGGCGGCCGGCAGAGGTCCAGGTCCATGGCCCGGGCGCTGACCTGCTACTGGGCGGTGCGGCGTCTGGGTCTTCCGTCCATTGAAATGGCAAGACGTTTTGGCATCAGCACGGCGGCGGTCAGCAAGGCAATTGAGCGGGGCGAGTCTTTGGCTGCGGACAAAAAAATTAATCTAGATAGTTAGAGACGTCCCCTACCGCGCATAACTCTTTCCCGCCTGCCGCTGACCGACAAGAATCTTGATCAGGTCAACAGAATCCCTGCCTCATCAAAATCTCATCTGTTGATCATAAAAATCTAAAACAACTCGGCTATTGCATCGGGATATCGATTTCTGCGTCCCGCCGGGAGGCGCTTGCCCTGGACGGTTGCCGCGCTTGTCCACCCCCATCTTAAAAAAGGAGACCCGTTGATGATCACCGCCCTCAAACCAAGCAAAATCGCAGTCGCAGTGCTCCTTGCCCTGGCGCTGGCCGTGGTCCCGAGTGTTGGGATGGCCGGCGATCTGTTGGTCTACACGGCCCTGGAAGACGATGAGATTCCGCGCTACTTGGCCCTGCTCAAACAGTCCCATCCGGAGATCAACGTCAAGATCGTGCGCGACTCCACCGGCATCGTTACGGCCAAACTGCTGGCGGAAAAGGACAATCCCCAAGCGGATGTGGTCTGGGGGACAGCGGCCACCAGTTTGATGCTCTGCACGCAGGCCGGGATGGTCGAGCCTTACGCCCCCAAGGGTCTGGAACGCGTGCGGCCCAAGATGCGCGACAAGGCCGCGGTTCCCGCCTGGGTCGGCATCAAGGCGTGGATGACCGGCTTCTGCGTCAACACCGTTGAGGCCAAGGCCCTCAATCTACCCGTTCCAACAGGCTTCGCCGACCTGATCAATCCGGTCTACAAAGGGCATCTGACCATGTCCAATCCGAGTTCCTCGGGGACCGGTTTTCTCACCGTCTCGGCCATTCTTCAATTGATGGGGGAAGAGAAGGGCTGGGCTTACCTCGACCGGCTCCACGAGAACATGGCCGTCTACACCCACTCGGGTTCCAAACCTTGCAAGCTGGCAGGCGCCGGGGAATATCCCATCGGCATCAGCTTCGCTTATCGCGGATTCATGCAAAAGCAAAAGGGCGAGCCCGTCCTCACCGTCTTTCCCAAAGAAGGCTCCGGCTGGGATGTGGAGGCCAACTGTCTGATCAAGAAAGCCGCCGTCAAGCCGGAGGCACGGGCCTTTCTCGATTGGGCCATCAGCGAGCCGGTGATGAAGGAGTACGCCAAGGTCTACCCCGTGACCGCCTATGCCACCAATGTGCCTGTTCCGGAAGGGTTTCCAGCCGATCCGGAAGCCCAGTTGATCAAAAACGACTTCGATTGGGCCGCCAAGAACCGCGCCCGCATCCTGGCGGAATGGTCGCGCCGCTGCGACGCCAAGAGCGAACCGAAATCGAAATAATGCGTCATCGCACGGCGCCGGCGTGACCGCCGGCGCCGACCGGAGGTCCTCACATGCCCTCGATGAAAAACGATGCAGCCTACCTGCGGCTCCTTGATATCACCAAGCGCTTCGGCACCTTTACCGCCCTGGACAAGGTTTCCTTCCGCGCCGATAGGGGGGAATTCATCTCGATTTTAGGCCCCAGCGGCTGCGGCAAGACCACCCTGCTTCGGCTTATCGCCGGTCTCGAAACGCAATCCGAGGGCCGCGTCGAAATCCAGGGCCGGGATATCTCCAAACTGCCGGTCTCGGCCCGCAACGTCGGCATCGTCTTTCAATCCTATGCCTTGTTTCCGAACCTGAACGCCCGGGACAACATCGCCTACGGACTTGTCGGGCGCGGGCTCGACAAGAACCGCATCCGGCAGGGGGTGGACGAACTGCTCGACCTGGTGGGACTGCGCGGCATGGGACGCCAATTCCCCGCCCAGCTTTCCGGGGGTCAACAGCAGCGAGTGGCGCTGGCCCGGGCCATGGCCCTTTCGCCCGACCTGCTGCTCCTGGACGAACCGCTATCGGCCCTGGACGCCAAGGTGCGCGTCATGCTGCGCGGCGAAATCCGCCAACTGCAGCAACGCCTGGGGGTGACCACCATCATGGTGACCCATGACCAAGAAGAGGCCCTGACCATGGCAGATCGCATCCTGGTCATCAACCAGGGGAGGCTGGTGCAAAACGGAACGCCCCGCGACATCTATGACCGGCCGGCGACCCCCTTTGTAGCGGCCTTCATCGGCGCGATGAACTTCATCGAAAATGCCGTCAAGGTGGAAAACGGCCATTACCGCATCGGCTCCCACCATCTGTCCATCAGCGGCGAGAACGGCAGCCGGAACCTGGCCAGCGGGGCCGTCGCCACCCTGGCCATCCGCCCGGAGGATGTGATGATCCGGATGGATGAACTCGAGATGCCCAACATTCTGGCTTCCCGGGTGGAGCAGATGGAATACCGGGGCGCCAACTTCCGTTTGCGCCTGAACATCGGCCCAAACCAACGCCCACTGGAAGCCGAAGTGCCGGCGGAAAAGGTCCGGCGGCTCAACATCAGCCCGTCCATGCCCCTGGCCATCCAACTGCCCCATGACCGTCTGCGGGTGTACGCCTCGGCTTAGCACCGATGCCGCCATGGATCCCTTTGCGAAAACATACTTTGATTGCAATGCCCATTGTCGCCTCAACCGCCGCCGTACGGCCCCCCCTGCCCCTTTGGCGGGCACTGGATCATGAAAACTGGCTGCGCCGGCTTTTGATCCTTCTCCTGTGCCTCTGGATGCTCGTGGTGATGGTGCTGCCGATTTTCGAGCTGCTGTCCATGAGCTTCCAGGATGCCTCGGGGCGCTTTGTCGGTCTGGCCAACTTCAACCTGTATTTCTCGACCCCGGCTCTGTCCAACTCCCTGACCAACAGCCTCTTCGTCGCCGCGGCCACCACGGCCATCAGCGTGGGGCTCGGATTCGCCTTCGCCTATGCCTTGACGCGCACCTGTCTGCCGGCAAAGGGAATCTTCAAGGGCCTGGCCATGATGCCCCTCTTTGCGCCCACGCTGCTCAACGGGATCGCCCTGGTTTACCTGTTTGGCCGCAAAGGATTGATAACCAGGGGTTTTTTTGGAGCGATACCCGGCATCGACATCCACCTCTACGGGTCTGTTGGCATTGTCATGGCTGAAGTGCTCTACACCTTCCCCCAGGCGATGCTGATTTTGTCTATCGCCTTGAACCTCACTGACGCCCGCCTTTACGAGGCCGCCGCCAGTTTGGGCGCCGGGCGGATGCGCATCTTCTTCACCGTGACGCTGCCCAACATCAAGTATGGCGTGCTTTCGGCGGTCTCTGTCTGCTTCGTCCTGTCCTTCACCGACTTCGGCGCCCCAAAGGTGGTGGGCGGCAACACCCACATCCTGGCTACCGACATCTACAAACAGGTCATCGGGCAGCAAAACTTCGTCATGGGCGCCGTGGTGAGCGTCGTGCTCCTGATCCCCACCGCCGCCGTCTTCCTCGTGGACCGCATTGTCCAACGCCGCCAGACAGCCACCATCGCGGCGCGCTCCGTCCCCCTGGTCCCGGTCCCCAGCCGACTGCGCGACGGCATATTTTTCGGGTATTGCAGCCTCATTGCAGTGGCCATTGTCGGATTCTACCTCGTGGCGCTCTATGCTTCCCTGGTCAAGGTCTGGCCTTATGATCTGACTCTCGGCGGCTGGCACTACCACTTCACCGGCACCGGCGGCGGCGGCTACCGGGCCTTCTTCAACAGCCTGCGCATGAGCGCCTGGTCGGCCGTCTGCGGCACGGCCTTGACCTTCGCCAGCGCCTATCTCATCGAAAAAAGCACCGGAATGCGCCTCCTGCGCCAGGCGGCCTACCTGCTCTCGATGCTTCCCCTGGCCCTGCCCGGACTGGTGATCGGACTGGCTTACATCTTCTTTTTCAACGCGCCGGGCTGGACCGTGGGCGGGGTATCGCTGCCCAATCCTTTCAACTGGGTCTACGGCACCATGGTCATCCTGGTAATGAGCAACATCGTGCACTTTTACACGGTCAGCTTTCTCACCGCCACCACCGCCCTCAAGCAGCTCGACCGGGAATTCGAGTCCGTTTCCGCCGCCATGGGGGTTCCCTTTTACCGCACCTTCGCCCGGGTCACGGTGCCCATCTGCCTGCCGGCGATTCTGGAAATCGGGATGTATTACTTCGTCAACGCCATGGCGACGGTGTCGGCGGTGATCTTCCTCTACTCCGCCGATATTCCCCTGGCCTCGGTGGCGGTGGCCAACATGGATGATGCCGGCGATATCGCCCCGGCCTGCGCCATGTCGATGCTGATTGTCGCCGCCAACCTGGCGGTGCGCATCTTTTACAGCCTGGTCACCCGCGGTCTGCGGCAGCGCAGCCAGGCATGGACCGCCGCGGCCTGAGATCGATGCAAAGGAGAAGCATTTCATGACCCCTTATGCCTGTAAAACTCCTTATATGGGACCCCTCCAGGCCGCCGTACTCGACTGGGCCGGAACGGCGGTGGATTTCGGCTGCCAGGGGCCGGCCGCCGTGTTCACGGATGTCTTCGAAAAGCATGGCATCCAGGTGACGGTCACCGAGGCCCGGCAGTTCATGGGGCTTTCCAAGCGCGACCACGTCGCCGCTATTTGCGCCCTGCCCGCCGTGGTGGATCAATGGCGCCGGCGCTGGGGCCAAATCCCGGGTGCCGAGGAGATCGACCGGATCTACGCGGACCTGGAGCCGGCGATGATCGACACCGTGGTTCACCACGCTGATCCGATTCCAGGAGTGTTGGAGGCAGTTGCGAACTTTCGCGCGCTGGGACTCAAGATCGGCTCCTGTACCGGTTACACCCGTTCCATGATCGAGGCATTGGCCCCGGTGGCCAGGGAAAAGGGATATGCCCCGGATGCGGTGGTCTGCGCCTCGGATGTGCCCGCCGGACGGCCCGCGCCGTTTATGTGCTACCTGAACGCCGTGGCCCTGCGAGTCTATCCCATGGAGGCCATGGTCAAGATCGGCGATACGGTGGCCGACATCGAAGAAGGCCTCAATGCGGGCATGTGGACCATCGGCCTGACCCTCTGCGGCAACGAGATCGGCTTGAGTCCCAGGGAAATCGCGGCCCTGCCCATTGAAGAACTCGGTCTGCGGGAAGGCCGCGTCGCCAGGCGTTTCCGGGCCGCCGGAGTGCACTACATCGCCCAAAACCTCAGAGACTGCCCCCCGCTGATCGAGGCCATCAATCGCCGTATGGCTAGTGGCGGCCGGCCGTTGGGAGGCCGATGACAGCCCCTGCCCATCCCGTTTCCGTCGATTTGACCGAAGGCGACAGCAACCTCTCCGCCGGACGCCGCGCCTGGCTGCCACGGCTCGATGAACGCACCCGGCAGATCCTGGTCGATGACGCGCGGTCCTTCCTGCACCAGAGCCTGTCCACCCCGTGCCTCGATGTCCTGGCCTACTGCGAAGGATCTCATATAACGGACATTTCCGGCCGCCGAATCCTTGACTTTCACGGCAACGGCGCGCATCCGGTGGGATATGGCCATCCGGCGGTCATCAGTGCGGTCATCGATCAGCTTCAACGGCTCTCCTTTTGCCCCCGGCGCTACACCAATGAAACCGCGGTGGCCCTGGCCCGGCGCCTCGGGCAAATCGCCCCCGGGAACCTGTCCAAGGTCCTGCTGGCCCCGGGCGGTACCAGCGCGGTGGGCATGGCGCTGAAACTGGCCCGCGCCGCCACCGGACGATTCAAAACCCTTTCGATGTGGGACAGCTTTCACGGCGCCTCGCTGGATGCCATCGGAGTCGGCGGCGAGGCCCTGTTCCGGCGAGGGATGGAGCCTCTGCTGCCCGGTGCCATCCACGTCCCCCCGCCCGTACCCGACGGCTGCCTGTGGAACCCGACCGGCGATTGCGCCCGTTGCGACCTGCGCTGCGCTCGCCATGTGGAATATGTACTGGACAGGGAAGGCGATGTCGGTGCGGTGATCGCCGAGCCAATCCGCTGCACCGATCCGCAGCCAGCGCCGCCGGGATACTGGCGCCGGGTACGCGAGGCCTGCGATCGGCATGGCGCCCTGCTTATCTTCGACGAAACCGCCGTCGGCCTGGGCCGCACCGGCCGCCTGTTTGCCTGCCAGCACGAAGACGTCGCTCCGGACATCCTCTTGGTGGGCAAGGGTCTGGGCGGCGGCGTCATGCCCCTGGCGGCCATGATCGCCCGCGCGGACCTCGACATCGCCCCCCACATGGCGCTGAGCCATTACACCCACGAAAAGAACCCGGTAGCCTGCGCCGCCGCGCTGGCCACCCTCGACTTGATTCAATCCGGCGATCTGGCGGGTCGGGCCGACCGGCTGGGCCGCTGGGCCATGGCTCGGTTGAAGGCTCTTCAGCCACAGCATCGGCTGGTGAAGGCGGTGCGCGGCCGCGGGCTGGCCATTGGCGTCGCGTTGTCCCACAAGGACAAGCCGGCTGTAGAAGAGGCGGATCGGCTGCTGTACGCCTGCCTGGGACGCGGCCTGAGTTTCAAGGTCACCGGTGGTCACGTAATCAACTGGACCCCACCGCTCACCATTTCCGAAACTGAACTCGCACAGGCCATGGCGATTTTCCAAGCGGGCCTGGCAGAAATCGAGACCCGTTTGGGACCGTAATCCCGCGGGTCGTTGAGAGAGGATCTGATGTCGGATATCAGCCTGAGCCACATACCGGACAATCCCTACCTGCTGCTCACCCCGGGACCACTCTCGACCACCAAGCGCGTCAAGGGTGTCATGCTGCGCGACTGGTGCACCTGGGACGACGATTACAACCGCATCGTCAGCGACATCCGCCGGCGCCTCGTAAACCTGGCCACCAGCGAAGACGGGTTCACCGCCGTACTGATGCAGGGCAGCGGCACCTTCAGCGTGGAGGCCACCGTCACGACCGCCGTGCCCGAGGACGGCAAACTCCTCGTCCTGGCCAATGGCGCATACGGCCGGCGAATCGCGCAGATCGCCCGGCGTCAGCGCATTGCCTGCGGTGTCATCGACAGCGGGGAGCTCTCCCCGCCGCATCTCGAGCACCTCGACGCCGCCCTGGCCGCCGATCCGGGCATCACCCATGTGGCGGTGGTGCACTGCGAAACCACCACCGGGATGCTCAACCCGGTGGCCGAGATCGGCCGCATCGTCAAATCTCACGATCGCCTGTTCATCGTGGACGCCATGAGCAGCTTCGGCGGCATCCCCCTCGACATGGCGGCTCTGGGCGCCGACTACCTGGTCAGCAGCGCCAACAAGTGCATCCAAGGGGTCCCCGGCTTCGGCTTCGTCATCGCCCGCCGCCAGGAGCTGGCGCAAACCGAGGGGCGGGCCCGCTCCCTGAGCCTCGATCTCTTCGACCAGTGGAAAACCATGGAGAAAAAAGGGGGCAAGTGGCGCTTTACCTCGCCCACCCACACGGTGCGGGCCTTCTCCCAGGCACTGCAGGAGCTGGAGGCCGAGGGGGGCGTCGGCGTCCGCTACTTACGGTACGTGGAGAATCATCGCCGCCTGGTGGAAGGGATGAAGCAACTGGGCTTCGTTCCCCTGCTGGCATCCGAACACCGTTCACCCATCATCACCGCTTTCTTCAGCCCGGAGCATCCCGACTATCGCTTCGAACGGTTCTATGCCGGCCTCAAACAGCGCGGCTTCGTCATTTACCCGGGCAAAGTCACCGAGCACGACACCTTCCGCATCGGCACCATCGGAGATGTTCAGCCACCGGATATCGACCGGCTTCTGGCAGCCATATCCGAAACCATCGATTGGCGCTGAAACGAGGAACCTTGGCGGCGCATCAGGCTTGCCGTCTGCCTCACCACAAGACCGACACAGAGAGGAAAACACCATGTCCGACAAGATCAGCGTCCTTTTCATCTGCCGGCACAACATCGGACGGAGCCAGATCGCGGAGGCCTATCTACGCCAATTCGCCGGCGACCATCTCCGAATCGAGAGCGCGGGCCTCGAACCCGCGGAGAGGGTCAACCCCTTTGTGGTGGAAGTCATGAAGGAGGAAGGCATCGACCTCTCCGGGAAAAAGCCCCAGAGCGTCTTCGAGCTGTTCAAGGCCGGAAAGATCTATTCCCACGTGATCACGGTATGCCACGATACCGAAAACCAGTGCCCGATCTTCCCGGGCATCACCCGGCGGTGGCACTGGCCGTTTCCCGATCCGGCCGAGGTCCAGGGCACCGAGGAGGAAAAACGGGCTCAGGTTCGGGCGATCCGGGATGCCATCAAGAAATGGCTCCTCGAACCGGGCGAGGGCACGTTCTCCTTTCAGGCGCTCATCCAGCGCTGAGCGGGATCGCGTCCCGGCGCGAAGCCCCGCCACCGGCGTGAACGTCTCCAAGGTGATTTTCGGCCTCAACGGCAGTCTCACCTACTTGGTTTTACTGCTCGCGGCCATCGTTTTGCTTTTGATTGGACAGGCCCCGCAGCACCAGGGGGCTGACGTGGCGGTATCGGCTTGACGCCGGATCCGGATTGTCTTACGAACAAGTAAGAATTTTCGACTAAGGTTATTCATCATCGGACTTGACAGCTTTAGGATGTGTTGTACAATTGTCAAAAACGATAAATCATGGAGTCCGATATGGACATTGCAGTCGACACAAGCGCTTTGATCGCGGTAATTGTCGGAGAGCCGGAACGTGATAAAATCATTAAAATCACGACTGGCCATACACTGATAGGACCTGGTTCAATACCTTGGGAAGTCGGCAACGCGTTTTCAGCGATGTTTAAGCAAGGTCGGTTATCACTAGATGATGCCAAAATAGGGCTGGAAATATTTCAAGGCATCCCCATCAGATATGTCGAAACGGATATTGCTAATGCTTTAAAGCTCTCAAAAGAGGTGAATATGTATGCCTATGATGCATATTTATTGGATTGCGCCATGCGATACAAATCGCCCCTTTTGACCTTGGATCAAAAATTACAATCAGCTGCCAAAATCCTAAAAATTGAGGTGTTGGAGGTCTAAAATGCAAGTCTATACCTATTCAGAGGCCAGGCAAAAGCTTGCCACGGTGTTGGAGAAGGCAGAAAGCACCGGCAAGGTATTAATACGCAGAAAGGATGGTCGAACCTTTGCGTTGATTCCTGAAAAAAATGCATCTTCTCCGTTGGATGTGCCTTTTGTAAAGGCAAATATAACAACAAAACAAATTGTCGATATCGTCAGAAGCGGAAGAGAAAGGTAGCGTGGCATACTGTTTTAAGTTAAGCAACCCAATTTCCGATCGACGCCCCATCATCGCCTCGGCCCGTCCGCAATCGCGATGCCGGCGAAAATTCTTTGGCTGACCTGAACTAGACGTTTCCCCTGACCACGTGAAAATTGAGGGTCGCGGCGGTGACCTTGCTGCGGCCGGTGTAGAGAAAACTGGCCACCCACAGCGCTTGCAGCATCAACAGCAGGCCGGGATGCCAGAGAATCCGCAGGCCGGCGCCCAGATCCGGCGGCGGCAGCCCCGGGGCCGGCGGCAGGAGTCCCATGGCCACGCCGTAAACGGTGGCCCCCAATGCCATCTTCTGGTAGGCGCTGATGCGGCCCCCACCGCGGTAGTCGGCGCGCAAGAATTCCGAGGCGAAGCGCCATAGCTGGGTGACGACCAAGGGCAGGAGAAATGCCGCACGGAAATACCCCTTGAGGAACAGGTAGGCGCCGGCCAGGGCGGCGGCGCAGTAGAGCGTGGCAGTCACGGCCTGGATCGGAAAGATCTCGCGCCCGTCGAGGCCGTCGGCATAGGCGATCTTCTTGGTGGGGCCGGTGAAGACGAACGCGTGGCGGGCGAAAAGGCGGCGCAGCAGCGGGTGCACCTGGTCCATGGGCTTGCCGTAGCAGCAGCCGAAGCTGATGCAGGCCAGGCGGCCGACGCCCTCCCCCAGGGCATAGGCCGTGGCCAGGGCCGCCATCACCGGCATCAACGGCAGATCGGCCGGCACCCCCGGCGGCGCGATCCGGCGCAGGGCCAGCACCGCCGCCGGCGCGATGAGGATACCGATGAAGGCCGCCCCGCCCACCGAGAAGGTGTAGCGCTTTTTTTCCACC
>Ga0265295_1005103_pt1 | contig 17102 bp, 17 predicted proteins | sample Munlansysbiofilm_FD_192503 | JGI IMG/M metagenome (GOLD analysis project Ga0265295, IMG submission 192503) | Leachate microbial communities from a municipal landfill in Southern Ontario, Canada - Methane capture system biofilm | ecosystem: Engineered > Solid waste > Landfill > Unclassified ...
TTTATTTAATAAAGTGCTTCTTTCAATAACTGATGTATGTTTAAATGATTGAAATGCTTTATTTGCAGCTAAAATAGCAGCTTCACAATCTTTTTCATTTGATCTTGGAATTTTTGTTAAAACTTCCCCATCTACAGGAGAAATATTATCAAAATATTCACCACTAATTGGAGCTACCCATTCTCCACCAATGAAATTTTCGTATTGAGGTTTATATGTTGGTTTTGTATAAATCATTTTTTTATCCTTTTTTATTAAAAAAATCGAAGAAAACATCTTATCATAGAAAGTTATTTTTTCTTCTGATACTGAAATATTACAGCACAATTATAGCATGAATTTAGCATTAGTATAGCATTAGTATAGCAATGTAGTTTTTTGTTACAAATTACGATAAACTCGGCATTTTTTCAAAAAAAATTTCTTTGAAAATCTTAAAATATGTGTTACAATTTTTTATGAAAACTTTTACATATACAATAAATGATAAACCTATAGAAAAAATAATTGATTTTTCTGTATTTGAAAATGAAAAAAATATTTTAATTCAAATTTTTTGTGGACAAACTAAAGAAAAATTAGAAGATATTTTAAATGTTATTACAAAAGAATTACCACAAGCAATTTGTATTGGTTCTTCAACTGATGGAGAAATAAATAATGATACTATTACGACAAATCACACAATATTATCCATTTCAATTTTTGAAAAAACTACAATTAAAGCTGCCTATGTAAATAATAAAGACTGTTTTTCAAATGGTGTAGAATTAGCTAATAAACTTTGTACCCAAACGACAAAAGCTATAATAGCTTTTAGTGATGGAGCTACAACAAATGGAGAAGAATTTTTAAATGGTATCAATTTTGTAAATAATAAAATAATTGTAAGTGGTGGAATGGCTGCTGATAATGCAAATTTTACCCAAACATTTATCTCTTGTCAAAATAAAATATTAACACAAGGTGCTGTTGGTATTTCTTTAAATTCAGAAAATTTAAAAGTATGTAATGCTTTTAATTTTAATTGGTCTCCAATAGGAATAGAACATGTTATTGAAGAAGTTGTTGGAAATAGAGTTTATAAAATTTCTGGTCTTACACCTTTAGATTTTTATGAAAAATATTTAGGAGAATATGTTGCTCGTGCACTTCCAGCTACAGGAATAGAATTTCCTTTAATCGTACAAAAGAATAAAATCCCTATAGCAAGAGCAGTTATATCAAAACATGAAGATGGTAGTTTAAGTTTTGCAGGAAATCTTCATAGAGGAGATGTCGTAAGACTTGGATTTGGAAATGTTGAACTAATTTTAAATAATCCATTAAAATCTTTATTAGATAAATGTGCAATGGATGAAACGCAAAGTATATTTGTATATACGTGTATGGCTAGAAGAAGGTACATGCCAAGTTTAATTGATATAGAAATAAAACCTTTTTCAAAAATAGCAACTACCGTTGGATTTTTTACTTATGGAGAATTTTTCCATAATAAAAAAAACAATCAATTATTAAATCAAACATTAACGGTATTGGCTTTAACTGAAAAAACAGATTCTAATATAGATTTAAAAATTGATACAAATCACAATCAAGAAAAACTTAGTGAACATGCAAGAAGTCTGCAAGCTTTAACAAATCTAATTCAACAATCTTCACGTGATTATAATGAACAATCTGAAAAATTGGAAAAAGGTAATAGATACGCTCAAAATCTAATAGAATCTCAAAAACAATTTTTAAAGCATGCAGTTCATGAAACAAATACACCCTTATCGGTTATCATGGGAAATATTGAAATGTTTGAAATGGAAAATGGGAAAAATAAATACCTTTCAAATATTGAAGTTGCAATGAAAAATATCTTTAGTATTTATGATGATTTGAGTTATTTAATAAAAAAAGACCAAGTAAATTCTGCAATTCATAAAATAAATATAGTTGATTTTGTTAGAAGTAGAATTGATTTTTTTACATCTTCTGCTTTAAAATTTAAATCAAATTTTAAATTTCAATCATTAAAAGATGAAATAATTATGAATTTCAATGAAATAAAACTTCAAAGAATAGTTGATAATAATCTTACAAATGCAATTAAATACACTCTTCCAAATGAAACTATATTTGTAAGGCTTTCTGAATTTAACTCTGAATGTCACTTTACAATAGAGAGTCGTTCAAAACAGATTTTAGACCCACAACAAATTTTTGAAGAGTATTATAGAGAAGAGCTTTCTGAAGAAGGTTTTGGACTTGGACTAAATTTAGTAAAAAGAATTTGCAGTGAAGAAAATGTTGGAATTAGATTAGAATCTGGTGAAAACTTTGCTTCATTTACATATATTTTTAAAGGAGTACTATGAAAATTTTATTAGTAGAAGATGATGAAATGTTAAATGAAATGATTACTGAATATATAAATTCAACTGGTCATGTAATAATAAGTACAAAAACAGGTCAAGAATCTTTAGAAATCTTAGACTCCCAAAAATTTGATTTATTGATTTTAGATATTTCACTTCCAGATATAGATGGTTTTACGATTTTAGAAAAATTGCATGAACAAAAAAGAATGGTTCCAACTATCTATATTTCTGCATTAATTGATATAGAAGATATTTCAAGAGCTTTTGATTTAGGTTGTTTTGATTATCTAAAAAAACCTTTTCATTTAAAAGAACTAACTCTTAGAATAAATAAAATTCTAAAAACTAGATTGGTTCCTCAAAGACATAAAAGACTTTCTAAACATTATAGTTTTGATGCAGAAACTATGACTTTATATTTTAATAATGAACCACATATCTTACCTAGACGACAACTTCAAATTATTGAACTTTTAGCACAAAATAGAAGTTTAGTTGTAAACTATGATATGTTTAGAACTTATGTTTGGAATGATGATTATATAGATAATGCAACTATTAGAGCAGAAGTAAATAGAGTAAAAACTGTATTAAGAGAAGATTTTATTAAAAATATAAGAGGAAGCGGTTATATGGTTGAAAGACCTGATTAAGGTCTTTCTTTTAAAATTAAATAAAAGTCAAAGAATTCAATCTATTTCTATATATGATTTTATCATCTGCATAAATCATACTATCTTCTATTTTTTTATTTATTATTCCATGGTCTGGTGATTTTATACAAACAGGGTCTGTTGCGTTCATATCTTTTGTTAAAGCAAATGCTTGACATCTGCAACCTCCAAAATCTTTCTCTTTTTCATCACAAGTTCGACATGGTTCTTTCATCCATTTATCACCTCTAAAATAGTTAAAGGCTTCAGATTCATACCAAATATGTTCTACTGAACTCTCTTTTACATTTGGAAAAGTTAAAGGTAAAGTATTTGCTGTATTACAAGGAAGCGCTAAACCATCTGGATTAACAGTTAAAAATGTTGTTCCCCAACCATTCATACATGCTTTTGGTCTTGTTGCAAAATAATCAGGAACAACAAAAAATACTTTCATATCTGTTCTTTGTGTTCTATAATAATTTGTAACTTTTCTTGCTTCACTAATTTGTTCTTGAGATGGTAAAAGTGCATTTATATTTTTTAATGCCCAACCGTAATATTGGATATTTGCAATTTCAAGATAGTTTGCACCTAATTTTTCTGCAAACTCTATGATATCTCCAACTTGATGAATATTTTGTCTAGTAATACAAGTATTAACTATCAGTTGAAGACCTGCATCTTTTACCTCTTTTGTAAAAGCAATTTTTTCATCATAAGAGTTTTTATTGTTTGTTATTAAAGTCATAGTATTTTTATCATGTGATTGAATACCAAGTTGAACTGTTTTAAGTCCTGCTTCTTTTAATCTTGGAACAATTCCTTTTGGAGCACCAACACCAGAAGTTATAAGATTTGTATAAAATTTCAAATCATTTGCTTTTTTTACAATTTCTAAAACATCTTTATTTAATAAAGGCTCTCCTCCACTAATTCCAAGTTGAACAGCACCTAATTCTCTTGCTTGTTCCATAACTCTAAACCAATCTTCTTTTGTCATAGCGTCTTTTGTTTTTGCAAAATCAAGTTGATTATAACAATATGCACACTCTAAAGGACATTTATGAGTTAATTCTAAAAGAATCCATAATGGTGGTTTTATTTCATTGTTCATATTTAATCCAGTTTCTATTTTTTGCTTCTTCTAAAAAAGCATTTATATCTTGTGTTAAATCTTCCATTTCAAATTTTTCACATAAAATTTTATTTATATCTTTTACGCTGTTTTTCCCATCACAAAGATTTAGGATTTCTCCTGCACTTTGATTTAACTGAACCATACCTTCTGGGTATAAAAGTACATAACAGTTTTGTTTTTCTTCCCATTGAAATTGAAAATTCGGATTTACACTTATATTTTTCATTTTATTTTTCCACGTTAAAGTAAGGAGGTCTTTTTAATTCATAAGCTAAATATAAAGCATCACAAATTGTCCATAAAATATCTAATTTAAATTGTAAAATTGTAAAAGCTTTTTCTTGTAATTCTCTTGTATTAAACTCTTCAAGAGTAATTGCAAGTCCATGTTGAACATCTCGTCTAGCTTCACTTAATCTTTTTTGGAAATATCTTAAACCTTTTTGTTCAATCCAAGGATAGTTATCTGGCCAAGTATTTAATCTTTGTTGATGAATTTGTGGAGCAAACATCTCAGTTAAAGATGACATAGCTGCCTCTTTCCAAGGTCTTTGACGTGCAAAATTCACATAAGCATCAACTGCAAATTTAACGCTAGGTAATAAAAATTTATGATTTATTAAATCCTCTTTTTTAAGTCCAACTGCTTCACCTAGTTCCAACCAAGCCTCTATTCCACCACCAACACTATCATGGTCATTAATTCTATCTATCCATTTTCTTCTATCAACTAAACTATCACAGTTTGACATAATTGCAGCATCTTTAATAGGAATCATACATTGATAATAAAATCTATTTGCAACCCAACCTTGAATCTCCTCTTTTGTACACTTACCTTCATACATTCTTATATGAAAAGGATGATGAATATGGTACATTTTTCCCATATCTCTTAGTTTTGTTTCAAATTCTTCTTTACTAAAAACTTCTTGCATTTTCTCTCCTTTAGATTTTTATACTCATACCATCATAAGATACTTCAATACCATGGGATATAAGTTCTTTATATTCAGGGCTCTCTTCATCTAAGATAGGATTTGTATTATTTATATGAATTAATATCTTTCTTGGTTTTGTTAAAGTGTCTAATAAATCAATCAATCCACCCTTATCTCTTAGGGGTAAATGTCCCATATCAGTTCCAAGTTTTGAAGAAAATCCATTTTTTATCATCTCATCATTTGTCCAAACTGTTCCATCTACAAGTAAAATATCAGCTTGACTCATCTCTTCAATTATATGTTTTTCTAAAATACCAAGTCCGGGAAGATAAAACAATCTTTTTCCTGTCTTTTTATTTAAAACAACAACTCCAATATTATCACCAACTCTTGGTCTATCTCTATATTTTGAATATGGAGGTGCATTTGAAATTAGTGGTACAGCATAAAATTCACAACTTGGCATAACTGGTATAAAAAATGGTTGTTTATTAAAAGCTATTTCATTATAAACAACTCCTCCACCATCCCAGTGTTGAAGCATTTTAAATAAAGGGAAAGATGTATTTAACTCTTCATGAACCTCTTTTGTACAATAAACCTGGTGGGGACATCCTTCTCGGAGCATCAAAAGTCCAGTTGTATGGTCAATTTGAGCATCAATAAAAATAATAGCTTTTATTTTTGTTTCACGTCTTTGTTGTGGATGTAAAAATGGTGAATTATGAATTTGTTCTAAAATATCTGGAGAAGTATTAAATAAAACCCAATTTTCACCATCTTCACTAATTGTAATAGAACTTTGTGTTCTTCTTTTTATAGATTTTTTTCCTTCTCTATAACCTTTACAATTATCGCAATTACAATTAAATTGGGGAAGTCCACCACCAGCAGATGAACCTAAAACTTCTATTCTCATAACTTACCTTTATTTTCATAACTAAATCTACAAAATTATAGATTTGGATATAAAAATACAAGCTAGAAATTTCTAGCTTGTATCCAAGAACAAAATTTTATTTACAAATAGGATTTCTTAATTCATATTATTATTCATGACAAATATACATTGTCACTTCAAAACCAAATCTATTGTCAACAAACATAGGTTTTTCCCATTTCATTTTTATTCCCTCCTTTATAAGATTTATTTAATATAAAAATTATATACAATAAATATAGCTAGAATATAGCCATATTTATTAATTACCAACTTGTGGGACAATCTATACATTCATCCATAAAAACGTCCCCTAAATTAGCAAAATGTATTCGCGCTCCTGTAAAAATAACTTTTTGTAATGAAGAATTTGGAAGCTTTGCTTCTTGTAAATTTGCATTTGTAAAATTTGATCCTTCAAAATTAATATTAACCATCCAAGCAGCTTCTAAATTTACAGCTTGTAAATCACAATTTTTCATACTTGATCCACTCATTCTTGCAAAATTTAAATTAGCTCCATGAAAACTTGAACCATCAAATTTTGAACCTTGTCCAAAAATTGCCCAACCATTTATTCCATCAAAATTTGCATTATTTGCAATTACATTTTTCATATTAGTATGTCTTAAATCAGCTCTTGCTAAATTTGCATTTTCTAAATTTGCTTTTAGTAAATTCGCTTGTTTTAGAATACTATGATTTAATTTAGCATTTTTAAAATTTGCTTGTTTTAATTTTGCTTTTGTAAAATCTACTCCTGTTAAATTTGCACCTTCAAAGTTTGCCCCCTCAAAGTTACTGTTTTGTAAATTTAAATCTCTTAAATCTGTATTACTTAAATTTACATTTGGGCAATTTGTATTTGGTTCTAGCTTACAACCATTAATAACAAGATAAATCTCTTCCTCTGCAAAACTTAGATTTAATAAAATTGTTATTATTAAAATTAAATTCTTCATTATTTTCCTTTATATAACAGATAGTGAACTATCTGTTATAAGTAATTTACAATTATTTTTTTAACTTAAATACCCAAAATGAGCCACCTTGTGGAACAGTTTTTGTTAAGTCAGCCATATCTCCACCCCATAAAGGAACAGCTCCACCATAACCACTAGCTAATCCAATGTATTGTTCTCCACCTTCTTCCCAAGTAATAGGGCAAGAAACTATTCCAGAACCTGTTTGAAATTTAAATACTTCTTCTCCTGTTTTTGAGTCAAATGCTTTTAAATATCCATCACTTGTACCTGTAAATACTAATCCACCTTTTGTAGCAAGTACACCTGCCCATAGAGGAAGTTTTTCTTTATGTGACCAAACAATTTTTCCATTAATAGGATCTACTGCTCTTAATATACCTACATGATCCTCATAACTTCTTTTTATAGTAAACCCTTGTCCTAAATAAGCCGCACCTTTTTTATATTGAATTGGAGTTGTCCAATAATCTTCTTCCCAATGATTTGCGGGAACATAGAATAATCCCGTATCTTGACTATATGCCATTGGATTCCAGTTTTTTCCACCTAAAAATGGAGGTGATACTTGAATTGCTTTACCTTTATCTTGTCCTTCTTCAGGCAAAGGAGGATATTGGTTTGGATCAACTACTGGTCTTCCTGTTTTTGGATCAATATGACTTGCCCATGTAATTTTATCAACAAAAGGGAAGGCCTTAATAAATCTTCTTGATTGATCTTCTCTTTGATTTTTTGCAAGAGGCATATTCTCTCTATTAATTACATAGAAGAATCCATTTCTATCTGCATGAGCTGTTGCTTTTACAGTTTTACCTTTATCTTGATATTCAAATAAAACTAATTCATTATTTCCAGAGAAATCCCATCCATCATTTGGTGTATGTTGATAGAACCATTTAATATCACCTGTAGTTGGATCAATTCCAATTTGTCCAGATGTATATAAACTATCCCAATCTCTAGGATCTCCACCATCTGCTGTTCTTTCCCATGTATTCCAAGGAGCTGGGTTACCTGTACCAATTATAATTGTATTTGTTTCTACATCATAACTAGCACTTTGCCAAGGTGCTCCGCCTCCATGACTCCAAGCAGTTTTTTTACCAGTTTCATTCTTAGCGTCATCTGGCCAAGTTGGAGCTTTTGGATCTCCTGAAGGAGTTGATTTTTTCCCATTCAATCTTCCATAATGTCCTTCAACTAACGGTCTCATCCAAACTTCTTCTCCTGTTTCAGGATCTAAAGCAAATAATTTCCCCATTACTCCAAATTCATCTCCAGAAGAACCATGAATTAATAATACTTTACCAGTTTTTTTATCTTTTACTATAGTTGGAGCACCAGTCATTGTATAACCATCTTCATAACCTTTAGTTGGTCTATCATCATAACCAAATTTTTTCTTCCAAATTACTTTCCCTGTATCCTTATTTAATGCAACAATACCGGCATCTAAAGTTCCAAAAAATACTTTATCACCAAATATTGCAGCTCCTCTATTAACAACATCACAACAAGGTCTGATTTCAGCAGGTAATCTATGATTATATTCCCAAATTCTTTTTCCTGTTTTTGCATCTAATGCAAATAATCTAGAATATGACCCTGTAACGTAAACAATACCATCATAAACTAAAGCTTGTGATTCTTGTCCCCTTTGTTTTTCTCCCCCAAAAGAATAACTCCAAACAGGAACTAAATCTTTTATTGTTTTAGTATTTATCTCAGTAAGTGATGAATACCTTTGAGCTTTAGGTCCCATCCCATACATTAATACATTTTCAGGTGTATTTTGATCATTTTCAATATCTTCCCAAGTAACTTTAGAACTTTTATTTTCGGTTGTACTTGCTAAAGAAACTTGAAAACTTGCTAAACCAAGTATTGCAATAAGTGCTGCTTTACTTAACAGATTTTTTTTCATTTCTCTCTCCCTAGATAATTTAATCTTTATAGTGAATAAAAAATAACTTTATTAATAACTATAAAAGAATAACGAAATTCTAATATAGTTTTATAGCGTCAGTTTAGCGAATGTTTTTTTTCTAAAATAATCTTTTTTATCTTTAAAACATGGCTATATTTAGGCTATAAATAACTGTTATACTTCTCAAAATTTATTTTAAAAGGACTGATATGAAATTATTTAATAAATCTATCTGCGTGCTAATTACAGCATCTACATTAGCGTTTGGACATGGCGATGCTGCACCACAAAAAGTTGATACAAAAGGATTACCTGATGTTGCATTAGATGTTATGAAAAATCCTTTTTCTGGAAATAAAAAAGCTATAGAAGTTGGAAAAACTGCTTATAATCAAAACTGTGCAAGATGTCATGGATTAGAGGGAAAATCAGGAGGAATTGCTCCAGATTTAAGGTTACTAACAGATTCTGATGATGAATATTTTTTAGGCATGGTTAGAGCTGGTGCGGTTAGAAATGGAAATGTATATATGCCTCCTTTCCCAGAAGATATTATCCCTAATTCAGCTCTTTGGGCAATTTATAGTTGGTTAGAAACTTTACCAGAAGATTAGAAAATATGTAGAATTAATTATTCTACATATTCTTACTTTTTATTTTCTTTGATTTAAATCCTCCGAATGCCATTTTCAAACTAATTAGTAAAGATAAAACTATAATGATTATTGTTTTAGTATCTAGTTGTAAATAAATTGAATATCTTATAAATTCTACTATATATGTAAATGGATTTAAGATAGATACATAATATAAAATAATAGAAGAATCTTCAAATTTTGATAAAGGATAAAGAGCTGAGCTTAAAAAAAACATTGGAAAAATGACAAAATTCATTACAGATGCAAAATTTTCTAATTGGTTTATTTGAGAAGATATAAATATAGCTAATGCATTTAAAATTATTGAAGAAATAATTATAATAGGAATAAGAATAAAAATGGAAAAAATTGATATTTCTATTCCATAAATCTTTGCAATAATTAAAAAAGTTAATACTTGAATAGTAGAAACAATAGATATTGCAAACATTTTACAAAATAATAAGTAATTTCTATTAATAAAAGATGATAAAAGAATTTTCATACTTCCCATCTCTTTATCAAATATCATGATAAGAGAACTTTGCATTCCATTAAATAACAATATCATTCCTACTAATCCAGGAATTATATATTCTTCATAAGATATATCCATTTTTGAGAATTTATTTATTTCTAAATTATATGTTGTTGTATGAAAACCAACAGAAAATATAAATAACCATAAAAGTGGTCTTACCAATGCTGAAAAAAATCTACTTTTTTGTTTAAAAAATCTAATTAGTTCTTTGTAAATGATTCCTTTCATACAATTTATATATTTTTTCATCTATTTATCCTCAACTAAATTATTAAAAGTATTAACTAAATTTTTATATTGATATTTATCAATAATATCCGAAACTATACCTTGTTCTATAATTTTTCCTTTTTTAATAATCACTAAATAATCATTTTCTTCTATTTCATCAAAAAGGTGAGTAATCCATAAAACAGAAATATATCTTGTTTTAACTATTTTTCTTAAATAATTTAAAATTGTATATTTACTTTTTATATCTAATCCAATTGTTGGTTCATCAAATAAAAGAATTTTTGGCTTATTTATTAAAGCTCTTAAGATTTCAACTTTTCGTCTATGTCCTCCATTTAATTCTCTTACTTGAACATCCAAAAACTCTTGAAGTTCTAACTCCTTTAATTCTTCTTCTATAGAAATAAGTGTTTCTTTAAAATCAAGTCCTTTTAGTGCTCCATAATAATATAAATTTTGCTTTACAGTTAAATCTAAATCCAAGGTTGATTCTTGAAAAACAATACCCACATCTCTAAAAGCATTTGAGTAATCTTTTATTGAATAATTATTTATAATTATTTCTCCTTTTAAAAGATTTTGTAATCTTGTAATTAAAGAGAATATTGTAGATTTACCTGCTCCATTTGAACCTAAAAGAACAAAAAAACTATTCACTTTAACTGAAAAAGATAAGTCATCTAAAATTTTTTTATTTTTATAAAAAAAATCTACATTTTTAAATTCTATAAAGTTTTCTTTCACTTATAATTTTTCCTTTTTTCTTTTATTGTACTTAATGTTTATAGCCTTTATTTAGCTAAACTAATGCTACCAAGCTTGAATATAATAACTTTCATATAATTATAAAAAAGGTTTAAAAGATGAAAAAATATTTCTTATTATTTTTGTTAACAACAAATTTTATATATGCTTCTTATTCGATAATAGAAAAAGAAAATATCTTTACTGTAAAACTAAAAGATTATGATTTTAATACTTTATATTTAAATCTGAAAAATGAAATAAATTTTGAAAGTTTTATTATTGTTCATGAATTAAATCTGGCTAAATCAACTGAAAATATTTTTCAATCTTTAGGAAAAAAAAATATTTTGAAAAATGGTATAAATATTTTATTATGTAAAACTTCTTTTACTGCTCAAATGCATCAAGAGAATATTGAAAATATTACTTATTGTCCTATGATTATTTCAATTTATGAAGATAATAATTTTTGCTATATTTCATATAAAAAATATAAAACTTTCAAAGATACAGATATGATTGCTAATAAAATAAATGAAAAATTAAAAAATTTGATTTTAAATAGTTTAGAATAAGACTCAAATTTTTTGAGTCTTATTCCTTTAGAAATTAATTGTAACTGCACCAACAAGAGTTTGTATATTTTCAAGTGAATCTTCATCAAAAGTTCCCAAGGCATATCTTAAACTTAATATTGCACTTTTATTAAGTTGATAAGCTAATCCAATATCATATTCTGTTATTTTCAAATCTTTATTTATATTTGAAAAAGTTGCATTGTCTATAGAATGTAATGCTAAATTTCCTTCAAATGTTAAATTTTTTGTCATATCATATTCCATATTTAAAGCAATTATTGAAGTATCTCCATAAGAACCTACTCTATCTATTGATGCTGTACCTAAATCATCATTTGTTAAATATGTAACTGGTAAATTTTCTCCTGAAATATACCCATCTTTTGTTAAAACTCCTGCTATTCCAAAATTAAAATCCTTTATTTGTTTAGATACTTTTAAATAAGCTCCAAACATTTTTTCATCCACATGATTGATAGATGAATTAGTTCTATCTCCAACTCTTTTTTCTACTTGTGATTGAAGTTCGAATCCTGAAATTTCACCCAAAGCAAAAGCATTAAACATATGGCTTGTTGCATCATTATAAATTCTAGAATTTTCTGATGTTTCTGTATTGTTTTGCAAATATACATATCTTCCTCCAACTAATAATTTATCTAAAGTTATCTGTCCTCCTAATCCATACGCATCAAAATCTCCAACTCCTGTACCTGAAGAATTTAGACCAAAAAAGGCGCTTTGATCTTCATTTTTACCTTCAACTGCTTTAAAATCAAAAGCATATAGTAATACATTCTCTTTAGGTGTATAACCTAAAAAGGCCAAATCTATTTTATCTCCATTCGAACCATAAAAAGGTGTTCCATAAGTATCATTTACTCGTCCAGCTAATAAAAATTTATTTTCTAAAAAAGGAACATATACTGTTGCTTCATCCCAAGTGAAAGTGTCATTTTCATTATCTCCCCAAGCATCATTTTTCAACTCAACTCTTGTATGAACAATTACATTTTCAAGTGTTTTAAAATCCAAATTAACTCTAATTTTTGAATCTATTACTTGCTTGTCTTTTTTTACAGTATCAGTATCCCCTTTCACAGATATTCCTCTTACTTCTGCATCTCCATAGATTTTCAAATCAGATGCTAATTGAATTTCTCCAGCCATCATAGATGTAGTAAGAACTGATGCAGCAAAACTTATAAAACCTAATTTTTTCATTTTTATTCCTTAAATAATTTTTACAAGAATTTAGCTAAAAACAAATTCTGTAATTATTATTATACTTGATACCTATAGCCTACAAATAGCCCAAAAATAGCCTATTTATAGCATTTATATAGCTCAAGTATAGCAAGAATTAAAAATTATTTTTTTGACTTAAAAGGAGAAAAATATAATTTTAAGTTTAATTATACTTCCCAAATTTTTCGTAAGTATAATCTTCAAAAATAATATATACTTGTTTTAATTTTTTTTCATTTTCATATGAAGGAAGAGATAGACCTATAGCATTTTTAGGAATATTTTTGAAGAAATCTTGTATGGCTAAATAAGGAACATTCCCTTCAAATACATAATCATTAAAAAATGATGTATTACAAGATTGTATATTTTTAGGAATTCCTACATTTCTTTTTATATCTTTATTACTGTGAACTGTAACAATTTCTACATTTTTAGCAATTTTTTCCATTTCATCAAGCCATTCTTTTGGGCATGTACTTGATATTGGTTGAAAAATCTGCATTTTATTTTCATGTGCAAATAGCACTGAAAAAGATAATAAAAATAAAAATTTTTTCATATTATTCCTCGTTTCATAAAATTATAAGAAACCATTATCATATCAATTACACTTGGCAAATAATTTGATTCTGTTAACAAGGAAAAAGCTTGCCAGAATATTAGTATAACTAATATAAACTTGAATAAATTAAACATATTTCCTTTTTTCTTATTTCTAATTTTTATGAAATTCTACATTATCTTTATAGCTTTAATTTAGCAAATTAGAAAAATTCTAAGCGCTATAATCTCGCTATAAACTAACTTTATAATTTGTTTATATTTATAAAAAGGATTAACATGAAAAAAGTGTACTTATTAATTTTTCTAATTTCTATTTCTCTCATCGCAGAAGGGAAAAACCCTTTAGAATCGCCTATGTTTGATACATTAATTAAATCTATTGTAAATGAAACAAACTATGTTTTTGATAATCAAAATATTATTATCAAAGTACCAGATTTTGCAGATAATCCAGTTCAAGTACCAATTTTTGTAGATGGAACAAAAATAAAAAATGCAAAAAGATTAATATTAATTACTGATTACAACCCTATTCCAAATATTATTGATATAAAGCTATATAATTTACTTCCGATATTTTCAACAAATATAAAAATTGCACAAGGAACGCCTTTAAGAGTTTTAATTTTAGATGATAAAAATATTTGGCATATAGGAAGTAAAAATATAAAAAGTAATGGTGGAGGATGTGATATTTCTAGTCAAATATCAAAAAATAATGAATTTGAAGATTTTTTAGGAAAAATAAAAATTCAATTATTTGATAAAGATAATTCAACTAAAATAAAATCTTCAATTTTTCATCCAATGGAAACAGGTTTAGTTTTTGGAACTACTGAATTTTACATAAATAAAATTACTTTAAAAACTAATAATAATTTATTAGCTGAAATGTCTCTAACTCAAGTTATTAGTGAAAATCCTAGATTTATATTTGAAACAAAAGAAAAGATTGACAATTTAACTATTAATTTCTTTGATATAAATGGAAATAACTTTAATGAAAAGATAGAAAAATGAAATTCTTATTCCTGTTAATTTATTTGTATTCATACTCTATATCTAATGAATTTATCTTTCAATTAAATCCCATTAAATTAATGCCTAATAGCTACTATTTTTATGGAAAAGAAGAATACTTTTCAACAAAAAATGGCGGAGATATAGCAAACACTTCATTTATAATCACAAAAAGCAGTGTTATTTTAATAGATACTGGAAGTTCAGAACTTTATGGGAAACAGATAAAAAATGCTATTTCCAAAATCACTTCAAAACCTATAAAATATATTATAAATACTCACCATCATCCTGACCATTTTTTAGGAAATAGTGCTTTTACAAATAGCAATATTTATGCTTCAAAATTTACAAAAGAAGAGATAGAAAACAATGGAGAATTGTATATCACAAATCTAACAAATTTAGTTAATGAAGCAATATCAAATACTAAAGTAAAAGCTCCAAATCAAATATTAAATTCAAAAGAATTAGATTTTGATGGATACAAGTTGAAAGTTTTATATCTTGATGGACATACAAAAAGTGATGTTGCTATTTATGATGAAAAAACAAAAATTCTTTATGCTTCTGATTTGATTTTTAATAAAAGAACAATGGCTACACCACATGCAAATATAAATAAATGGATAGCCTCTTTAAAAGAATTAAAAAATATAGATTTTAAACTCTCTGTTCCTGGACATGGAGTTGCTTTTGAAAATAAAAGTGTTATTGATGAAAATATTAATTATTTAAGATATTTGGATAATACTCTAAAAAATAGTGCAAAAAAAGGACTTGATATATTTGAAATATTAAATCTTCCTATTCCAAAAGAGTTCAATAACTTTACAATGTTTAAAGAAGAGTTTGAAAGAAGTGTTATAAATCTTTATCCAACTTATGAAGAAGAGTTAAATTAAAATTAATTTAACTCTAACTATTTGAAACTTTTTCCATAAATCTAAAAACTAATCTAACTCCAGCACCAGTTGCTCCATAAGGATTACAATCCCACTCTTCTTGTCTATATGAAGGTCCAGCTAAATCAAAATGTAGCCATTTATTTTTATTTTCTTCTTTGATAAATTTACTTAAAAATAGTGCAGCTGTTATTGCTCCACCATTTTTATTTGAACTTGTATTTATCATATCTGCAACTTCACTTTTTAATTTTTTTTCTAAAAACTGATTAAATGGTAAAAAACCTACTAATTCTCCTGATTTCATTGAAGCTTTTTGAATTTTTGATTTTAACTTATCATTATAACCCATAATTGCATGAGTATAACCACCAAATGCCATAATACTAGCTCCCGTTAAAGTTGCTAAATCAAAAATATAATCTATATCTTTTATTTCATCTTGTGCATAACATAAACAATCTGCAAGCACAAGTCTTCCTTCTGCATCTGTATTTGTTACTTCTATTGATTTTCCATTTTTTGCAATTAAAACATCATCAGGTTTATATGCATCTCCACCTATCATATTTTCAACTGCACCAATTATTCCATGAACTTCTAAAGGCAAATTATATTTTGATAAAACGTCAAATATTCCCAAAATTGCACTTGCTCCTGCTTTATCACATTTCATAGATACCATTCCATCACCTCTTTTAAGGCTTAATCCACCAGTATCATATGTAACACCTTTTCCAACAATTACAATCTTTGCTTTTGCTTCTTTTGCTTTATATGATAGATGAACTAATTGACTCTCATTTACAGAAGCTTTTCCAACACTAAACATTGCATTCATACCATTTTTTAAAAGATATTCTTCTCCAAAAACTTTACATTTTATATTTTTATTTTTTGTAAGTTCTAAAGCTTTTTGAGAAAAACTTTTTGGGACAAATTCAAATGGAGGAGTATTAACTATATCTCTTGTATAGTTTACTCCTTGTGTTAATAATAGAGTTTTATTTAACTCATCTTCTAATTTTTCTTTACTTTTAGAACTTGATTTGATTGAAATCTTTATCTCATTTATATTTAAAATATTTTTTGAATTTTTATATCTATCAAAAGTATAACTTCCAAGCATTAAACCTTCAACAATATCTTTTATTTTTAATTCTAATCCATTTTGATTTATATTTAATTTGATAGTTTCAATTTTTTTATTTTTTAAAAAATTTATAGTTTTAAATATTGCCATTTTTATATTTTCAGATTTAAAATCCAAACAAGAGATATAAAGTATTTTTGATTCATAATCCAAATGGATATTATAAGAATCTTTGAAAAAATTTATTTTTTCTAATGTTTCGATAAATTTTGTAGATAATTTTTCACTTTTTTGAATAATTTTCAATTCAAAAAAAGCATCGATTTTATTTATATTTTTTTCATAAAGATTTATTTGCATAATTATTCCTTTGGTTTTAATTATATATTTTTAATACCAAAAAAAGGATTTTATTTAGAAGAAAGAGTAGATATTTTAGAGGAAATTCCTCTAAAATATTAGTTTTTATTTAAAGCACAAAGATCAGAGAAAGCAACTTCAAGTCTAGCTATCATTGTTTCTTGACCAGCTCTTAAGAATTTTCTTGGGTCATAGTAGTTTTTATTTGGTT
>Ga0265295_1005104_pt1 | contig 17101 bp, 12 predicted proteins | sample Munlansysbiofilm_FD_192503 | JGI IMG/M metagenome (GOLD analysis project Ga0265295, IMG submission 192503) | Leachate microbial communities from a municipal landfill in Southern Ontario, Canada - Methane capture system biofilm | ecosystem: Engineered > Solid waste > Landfill > Unclassified ...
TCCGTTTGGGAGGATTGTGTGGGTTGACGCTAAAGGCCATGAAAAAACTCCTTATGCTCAGTGAATGGAAACGGCTACATACCTGAACATAAGCGAACAATCGGAAATTTCCAGTCGTTTTTTAAAAAAACCTTGATGGATAATTAGATAAAAGAATGAACGAAAACGCCCTGTTCACCCTGGGGTACAGGCAACCATCAAAACCGGCGCATCGTAGAGGCGCTACTATGCCCCCCCCTTTTTGGACGCGGTCTAACTTAGACCGCGTCCAAAAAGTCCTTTAACCACAAAGGCATACGAAGGGGGAGGACACTAAGAGACACTAAGAAACACTAAGAAACACGAAGAGATACGAAGAGATACGAAGAGATACTTAGAGACACTAAGGGCTTATGCGGTGCCCGTTTTGGTTTGTTGGGAAAAGAGAGCCGGGCAAAGCAGAAAAACTCGATGAAATTGCATAAAAACGCAAATTTCCTGCTAAAATTCTAATTTTAGACGAAGACTACTTGGTGTGTTTTAGTGTAGCTTCGTGTGTCTTAGTGTCCAAATTCCTGCCAGACCACCTTTTGGACGGGGTCTAAGTTAGCGCCAATTGGCTCAGTGCCTACGCTCTTCGCAAGCTTTAGCTTGCGCATGTTCGTAGTACAGGCTTCAGCCGGCGTGAAAAAGCACCAACTACAGAATTTGTTATATCCTGGGTTTAGGCCTCTTGTAGCGCTTTTCAGGCGTTGTATACTGATCCTCACACCAAAAGTTGTCGTATGTAGTACACGCTCATAGCGTGCTAAATCTCTATCAACCCGCTCCCACCTTCCCAAACCCGATCCTCACACCAAAAGGTGTCGTATGTAGTACACGCTTTAGCGTGCTTATGTTCGAGCCGCCGCTCCTCTTACCCTGGACAGATTTGCTTGTTCGTAAGGTTTTCCGTATGTAGTACACGCTTTAGCGTGCTTTTGCCCGAGCCACCGCTCCTCTTGCCCTGGACAGATTTGCTTGTTCGTAAGGTTTTCCGTATGTAGTACACGCTTTAGCGTGCTTATGTTCGAGCCACCGCTCCTCTTACCCTGGACAGATTTGCTTGTTCGTAAGGTTTTCCGTATGTAGTACACGCTTTAGCGTAAGCGTCCGTTCTGCCCACTTTTCGTGAGCGCAAACTTCATATAAAGTAATTGACAGTTCCCAAAAAAGCAAAAGGAGACTGTCATGGCCGAGAAGGAAATTTATTGGCGCAAGGCCTTGTCCGGCTTTTTCGCCTCCGGCCTGTCCATGAGGCAATACTGCATCAGCGAGCAGCTTGACTACACTCAGGCCAGATACTGGAGACGCCGGCTCGCCGAGCTTGAGAAGAGTGGGGCAGCCATGGATTTTATTGAGCTGGACAGGCCAGAGGAAGATTCAAGCAGCGGCATAGTCATGGAATGCCGCGGTTATTTGCTGCATTTGAACAGAAGCTTTGACGAGGCCACTCTGCTGAGGCTTGTCGGGCTCTTGCGCGAAAGGGGCCACTGAGATGTTTGGCCTGACAGCGCGCTGCAAAATATATGTCTGCCGCCAGCCGGTAGACATGCGCAAGTCCTTTGACGGCCTGGCCGCCGCAGCCGCCGGCTGGAACGACTTCCCCGAGCACTTGCCCCGCGAGGAGCTCATCATAGACCTGCCCGAGAACGAGAAGGAAGGCCTGGAGCTGATCGGCTTTGAAACGACCCAAAGGCTGAAACACCGCCAAGAGTATGTGGTCGTGGTTGTCAAGCGCGCCAAATACGCCGCGCCGGGCAACCCTGGCCTGGGCGTGGCCGTTCCCGAGCCACTCCCCAATGTGCTCAGTGAAAACTCCGACCGGGCGCACTACGATGTCAGCGTGCCCATTCATTTGATATATGACAAGTTCATCAACCACATGCCCTTTTACCGCCAAAGCCAGGATCTGCAAAGACAAGGCATCATGATCGGGCGCGCGCTCATGTCAAAGTGGGCCGCGGATATCGCCTTCCTGATAAAGCCGCTTTACCAGCGCATGCTTGAGCTGGTCATGCAATGCCCGGTCATCCACGCCGATGAAACCCAGGTGAGGATGTTGGCCAAGGGGCAGTGCCAAAGATGCCATGTCTGGGTAAGGAAAACCGGGATCGGCCCGCCAATCACGGTTTTCCACTTCACGCTTTCAAGAAATCACGCAACCGCAAAGCTTCTGATGGGAGATTATCTGGGAACCTGCATATGCGACGGATATTCCGGATACGACCTGCTGCCCGGAGAGCGCGCCGGCTGCTGGGCGCACGCCAGGAGAAAGTTCTTTGAGGCTCAGCCGCTGGATGACCCGCGCCGTCTCGAGGCCTTGCGCCTGGTCCAGCTGCTCTACGACAACGAGCGCAAGGCGGCCGACGCGGCGGCAAAAAGTGATGCGGAGAACGCCCTGACAGAGACCCGCAAAGCCTTCCGCAGACACAGCGCCACGCTGGCCGAGGCCTACTTCAGACTTTGCGAAGAGACGTCCGGCGCGGCGCTGCCGCCAAGCTCACCGTTGGCTAAGGCCGCCAGATATTCATTGAACCAGCAAAAAGAACTCTCGGTGTTTCTTGCCAATCCAGCGGTGGGCATCGACAACAATCCGGCCGAGCAGGCCATCAGGCCATGGGCGCTTGGCCGCAAGAACTGGCTCTTTGTGGGCAATGAGGCCGGCGGGGAAACCTCCGCGATCATAAACAGCCTAGCGGTGACCTGCAAGGAGAACAAAGTGGACTTCGAGGCCTGGATGGCCGACATACTGCCACGGCTGGGAAAAACCGCCTGCCAGGACATTGACGAGCTGCTGCCGCACATATGGCGACAAAGCCAATCCTGAGACGCATAAAAACCTTGGACAAACCGTCTGCGACTGAAAACCGCAGACGGTTTTTTTATGCCCTGGCCAGACCCCGGCACAAGCGCGAACCGGCAGCCGAAGAGGAAAACCCTCATGTCCGCCAGTGCTCCATCTGCGCCGACAAAGTAACCGGACGGCGTACAGCCGCAGAGGCTCAACCGTATACGGAGCGTCAAGGCTGGCTGGAAACAGACGGTTTTTAGTTGTCGCTGTCAGGCTTTGATGGTTCTTTCAGGTCTGAGCAGGTCAGGGACAGAACATCAGCACTGCGGTACTATGGCATAACAGACATATTCTTACTGTAGCACAGAGTGCCAGCAGAAACATATGGTCAGAACGGACGCTTACATTGATATGAGTGTTGCTGAAGCACGTATTAGTGCCTTGCAAAACGAACGGGAAGTACCTGTGCATAGAACCGGAAAAGAATTTATAAAGGCTAAAAAGAAAGTCGAAGGCCTCCTTGTCAATACATATCGTATTTTCCTTGCCGATGCAAGAAGAGCCGCAAACAAGCAGCCATTACTTAACGTTCCGATAAAACGAATAAGGCAACGGAAAAAGATAAAGCAATATCAAGCCTTTCACGATCAGGCTACGTTGGCAAAACTAGCAAAAATCACCCCTAAGATGATGACTCTCATAAAACAGGAATGGGAAGCATTCAAGACTAATGATGAGACCTATGCAACCTATTTATTGCTTTTCGATTTTTTTGTAAAGCAGAAATTCGAGCCAGATGCGTTTTTTGAATTCCATGACGCACATAAGAGTCTATTGAGAGAGGTTGGTCTTGAAGATGACTACTAAAATCTAAATCCATTACGCTTCACATTGCCCTAGACGCTAATCCGCCTGGGGCTTTTTTATGCCATTAATTTCCATTGACGCCATATTTGAAACTCTTTAAAAAAAATATCGCTTTTATATATAGATTAAAATCAATTAGTTACGCGTGATTTTAGATTTCCGCGACGCTCGGTATCGAAATCCTCCGCAGGTTCGGACAAACCAAGCATACGGCTTGGCCTCCAGAGCTCCGAACCAGGAGGTTTCACATGAACGAACACGTTCAGGCGCTCGCGGCCATCAGCGAAACTATTCCGGCTCCTTTGCAGCCAATCGCAATTCAGCACCTCAACGGCGTCTGCCTGAAACCGGAAGACTTCCTTCCGGTTTCAGCAAAGGAAGACTCCCGACCGAAAACCAGCAAGGGACCTGTTGGCCGACCTGCTGCCGCACAAAAACCGTTCCCAGAGTCGTTCCCAGCTGGCTCCGGCATTACCTATGACAATCTTTACGACTCCCGCACAATGAAAATCATTGGCGGGTGCCTGCGCCGCCTGCATGAGTCCAGGCTCTTTTCCGAGGCAGAACTTGAGGACAAACGCATTGAATTGATGGAAAAGCTGCCGTTCATGCTGCAAGGTTTCAACCCGCAAACGGCGGTCACTGACGCCCGGTACAAGTTCACCTCGACGGTACTAGGACACATGACAAGCGCCATCTTCAACAAGCGCAGCAGTAGGCAAAGACCTATTTCTCTCAACCAGAAAATCAACGAGGACGGCGAACTCATCGACGTGCTTGGCGAAAAGGACTGCGCGTATTTGTGTGTGTACGACAAGGGCCTTGCCCAGATGGAGGCGCTGGAAGAGCTGGAACATCTTGTCAGTAATCTCCCGGAACGCTATGTGCTGCTGATTCTTATGAAACACCAGCTCGGCATGACCGAGGAGAAGATAGCTCCCCGGCTTCAGATTTCAAGGAGTGCAGTCCATAAACGACTGGCCGCCATTCCAGAACTGGCAAAGTCAATCATGCGTGAAAAGGGGACGAGACGATGAGCACAACCACCAAGTATACCGTGGCCTTTGATCGCCTTCCAACGCATATTCAGCAAGCGCTTCTGATTACTTCAAGCATTCTCCAGCGATTGGTGGACAAGAGACTTGCTAATTCCGAAAAAGATGCGTTAATATCAACAGTACCAACTACTAATGGAGATGACAATGAGAATAGACAAAGCAGCACTTGTTAGGCGCCAAATCAATGCCATGGAGGCTCTCAGCATGGATGGCCTTAGAGCAAAGTTTGAAGAGGTGTTTGGGTTCCAGTCTTCCATCATTAATGCAGACTACTTCCGGCGCCGAATCGCCTATCGCCTGCAGGAACTGCAGTTCGGCGGCCTACGGCAGGACGCAGAAGAGTTTTTGGATTCTCTGGTAGCAGATGACGAACTGGCCAACCTGAAGCCTCAGAAGGCTAAAAAGCGCACAGCGGTCAAGGGAACCCGATTCGTGCGTGAATGGGGCGGCGAAGAGCATGTCGTCATCGTCCATGGGGCAGCCAGCTTCGAGTATAACGGTGACACTTTCAAATCCTTGAGTGCAATAGCTAAGGCGATTACCGGCACTCATTGGAACGGACCACGATTCTTCGGAGTGACAAAATGACAAAATGCATTAAAAAGCGATGCGCGATATACACGAGAAAAAGCGTCGACGAAGGGCTGGAGCAGGCGTTCAACTCGCTGGACGCCCAACGAGAGGCTTGCGAGGCGTATATCACCTCACAGAAGGCGAACGGATGGGTATGCCTGAAGGAGCGCTTTGATGACGGGGGATTCAGCGGCGGCAACACCAGCCGACCGGCGCTAAAGCAGCTGCTGGCTGAATGTCGCGCCGGCAACATCGACGTAGTGCTGGTCTATAAAATAGATCGGTTAAGCCGCAGCATCTGCGACTTCGCTGAGCTGACTAAATTCTTCGACCAGAACAATATCAGCTTCTGTGCGGTAACGCAGCAAATTGACACCTCAACTTCTTCCGGGCGCATGATGCTGAATATCCTGGTGACCTTTGCGCAATATGAGCGAGAAATCATTGCAGAACGCATCAGGGACAAGTTCGCGGCATCAAAGAAGAAAGGCATGTGGATGGGCGGCGCAGTCCCGCTTGGCTACCGTGTCGAAAACAGAAAATTGCTGGTAGTGCCGGAGGAAGCTGAGACAATTAAACGCATCTACAGCCTTTTCTTGACGACTCAATCCCCGACGCAGGTGGCACTGGCGCTAAACGCCAACGGACTGACAACCAAGGCAGGAAAATCATGGAGCAAGGGCAACCTCTACCATATTTTGCGCAACTGCATCTATGTCGGTAAACTGCCGCACAAAGGCAACACCTACGACGGTGAGCACGAGGCTATCCTAGATCAAGATACATGGGATAGAGTTCAGCGCTATCTGGCATCTGATAAGGATACACCTCCAAATCTGACGCGAAAAGCGACAAACATCGCATCGCTGAAGGGGCTCGTATGCTGTGGGCACTGTGGCGGGCAGATGATGCAGGTTGTTGCTAAGCGCAAGCACAAGTCATACATCTACTTCAAGTGCACACGCGACAGCAAGAGGGCAGTCTCCACATGCCCAATACGGCAGGTGAGCTCTACGGAACTTGAACGGGTGGTATTCAGCCAACTGTCAATTATCTTCCGAAGTCCTATGATGACCGCAAGACTGAATGAACTTACCTGTGTCAGCAGTTCAGCATTATCGGAGGCGCTCAGCAATAACTTCTTCAATGAAGCCACTAGCCAGGAGAAGCGACGACTGGCTGAGCTCATGATCGCAAGTGTCAAGCTCTTTGAGAACAAGCTCGAACTCGAAATCAAAGCTGAAGGCATCAAAGCCTTCCAGGAGGAACTAGAACATGAAAACAATGACTGAAATGCTCCCGAACGGCAACCTATTGGTGAGTGTTCCTATCAACTTGCGAAATCGGGGCAATGGCAAGGAAATCTTCCTGCCAGGCGGGGTATCGGAGAATGACAGCCGCATGGCGTTCCTGATGGCTGTGGCCCGCGGGCGCCGATGGCAGCAACTAATCGATGAGGGCAATGTCAGCGACATCCGCGAACTGGCTCGGCTAATCGGGCGTGATAACAGCTACGTCAGCCGCATCATGCGCCTGACTACCCTGGCACCGCAGGTTATCGAAAGCGTCATCAACGGCGAGCTTCCGCCAACGTTGAACGCTGCACGTGCCCGGAAGACTATTTCCTGGCACTGGAACGAACAGGTCAAGGAGTTTCTGGGGGCATAATGCTACGCCACCCGGCCGCTAGACTTAAGCCTCTGGCGGCCTTTTTTTGTCTCCGCCTGTGGTCGCCAGTTCTATGCTATTTCGGCAGGGATGTCGGTATCAAACAGACCACAGCTTCCTGCTCAAAATATTATTCTTGAGACGGAAAAAGCCATTTCCAAGCGCTGGAACCCGCAAATAAACTGGCCTTTTTACGGTTTTATTAAAGAAATTAAAACTTGCGAAATCCGTGGACTTGGGTCTGTATTTGCAGAGACAAAATGGAAAAAAACGGCTTTATAGGCAGAAAACGCAGCTTTGCGCCTGTCTCTGTTGACGGGCGCACAGAGCAAAAGAAAAGCCGTAACCCAGCAGGGTTACGGCACTTGCGCAGACATAAAAAAACCTGTGAAATCTGAGGACTTCACAGGTCTTAATAAATGAATGGTGGAGTATAAAGTGTCAAAATTATTTTTTTCTCTGCATTTTTGACAATCCAACCCTACCATAGATTTAAGGCATATTTCTTCTCTATTTTGAGCCAAAAAACAGCAGATTTTTCTCTGTTTTGCTGATTTTCCCCGGGAAATTTCCGAGAACCCAAAAACAAAATATGACCACCCAACCCTGCATATGAGGGTCGAAACGTGATGGTTTTATGACAATTTTATATTCGCCAGAAGTGATGAACCTGCTATGTTTCGCTCTATCCCCAACTTGGCTGATTTATATTCTCACGGGACTATAACATAAAACCTACGCCGCCATTTTTATCCTGCGATACGACTTCAAAAGACCGCCCAGTCGGGAGAATTCGGTGACTTCACCATCATCATCTTGGGGTAGGGGAATAATCATTTTCCCATCCAGACCAGAGTGCGGGCGCTCGTGGTTATAGTATTCAAGGAATTCCTTTACCACATATCGCAGCTGGGCTTCACTGGTCAGGATCAGGTGGTCAAGGCATTCGCTTTTTATGGTCTTTATGAACGACTCAATATGCCCGTTATATTCTGGCGACCGGGGTGGGGATCAGCTTGGTCTTGCATCCTGCGGATTTCAGGATATCGGTAAATTTTCCGAGGAAGAGCGGGTCGCGGTCATGGATGATGTACTTCATTCCATTCAGCTTCCCATCGAAGGCATCGGTCTGATTGCGGGCAACCTGCGCAGACCAGTTCGCATCCGGATCGCAGGCGATGCCGCCCAGCCAGACTTCGCGGGTGGTGACATCTTCAAAGAAGAGGATGGACTCACGGACGAGCCCGTTGGGTGTCAGAAGCTCGTACGTCGCGAAGTCGCAGGCAGCCAGGACATCCTTGTGGGCATCGAAGAACTTGCCCCAGTCGCTGTTTTTGTGGCCGTCTTCGGGCGGGTAGATGCCGTGATCGGTGAGAATCCGCTTGATGGTCATGAAGCTGATCTTATGGCCGAGGTATTTGATGTAATTGGCGATCCGCTGGTAGCCCCAGTTGGGATTGTCATTGCCGATTTTCACTACCAGCGCGATGGTTTCCTCATCGAGCACCCGGCGTCCGCGTTTCTTCTGTCCCGGCCCCGTGCTGTCGTACTTTTCCGCAATCAGCTTCTGATACCAGTCCATCAGAGTATCCGGCGACCAGGTGGTTTCCGTGATCTGCAGGAGATGGGTATTGAGTGTTCTGGCCTTGCCGGCAAGGCGCTTGCGGTCGGAGTCAGTGAGTTCAGGCCGTTCCTTTCCAGTCGCTTCCTTGTACTTTTCCTCGTAGATGCGGAGCTTTCCGCCTGGTACTCAATGGCGGCCTGGAGATTTTCCACCATTTCACGGGTTTCACCGTCGCGCATCCTGCCCATAAAGGCATTAAGCTCCGTGTAGATGTCCTTCGATGTCATATATAAACTCCTGAAAGGAGATTGGGTTTGCAGCAAGGCTTGGCAGAGATTTTGTGGTACTATAATTTCAGGCGGTAATAATTGCATCTGCTGACAAAAAATGCTGGAAAATATCAAAACCAGCGGGCTTGAGGATTTATGTTATAGTCCAGCATTTGAAAATGCCGTGTGGCTGGGGGGGCGTTGTGTGCGCCATTGGCGCGGCATTCAGTGCCCAGTGTCACCTGGGCACTGTTCCAGAGCTTCTGGCTGGCAATGGCCTCCTGCGCACCGTCGGTGACATGGGCGTGATGCCGCACATTTCCTATATCCTGAATCAGTGAACACGGATTATTGCTCATTAGATGGCTTTTCAGCACATGAATCCGATAATACGGCATCTAAAGCCTTCGCAATGTCGTAAATATTCATTGATGGCGTCGGCGAACGCAAACTTATCATCGTGCTTCCTCGAACAAAGTGAATACCCACGGGTACAGAAGAGTACATGCCTGTTGTCTTGTCAAAACTTTTTTCGATAATGAGCAAATTGCCGATGGCCTCATGAGATGCCTCATACCTTCGTGCGAGAAGCTTAATTGGCATAGAGCTCATTACTAATTTTCTCAAAAGAGTGTTGCATGCCACTTTAAAAGAATCGCAGGTTAGAAAACATCCTGTGGCAACTACATCATTATTATTTAGTACATCAACATCAATAGGAGCCATCAATTCAAACGTTCTTGTTCCCTTTTGTTTTAAAAGATACTTTTCGACCTTGAGAGGCAGCTTGGAAGAAAGGTCAAGCGTACTCTTTGCTATGTTTGCTTGACTGTCAATGGAAATCTTTAGTGCTGAAGCAAATTGTGCTGTGCTTTCATCAAATAGATCTTTCGCAAAACACTCCGCACAAAGAAAGGCGATAAATATCCATCCTGTAAATTTATGATGTTTCATGACTCATTTTCCTTTTGTTTTTTAGTAGATTGCGTTTAGAACTTCAGAAAATATATCCGATATGCTGGAGCAACTTGCCGCGAACCGGCGACCTGTCTCTGTTTTTGGCATAGATGCGAACCAAGACCACAGCTTTCAGCCCCTCTATTTTACTACTTTCCCACCGCTGATTTTAGCCAATTCTGTGGTCATCTCCTGCATAAAGAGACGCGGTTCGAGTGAATTTGGATAGCATATAAAACCGTGGCCATATTCCTGCACAGCCGATGACATCACAATCTGCTGGCTGATGCCAGCAATCGGTTTACGCTTCTGCGGCCTTCTGCTCCTGCTTTTCCTTTATGCGCCGGAGGACGTTGGCGGCGAGTAGGAGGGCTTGCTGCAAGTGAATCGGAAGGTCTGGTTTCGGAAGTTTCGGGGCACTCATGTTCATCTCCTGGTTGGGGCGGTAGCAGTACGCCGGCACCTCCGGCGTTGTCCTTTCAAGTGCCCGCAGAAACCAGGAAAGCAAATCGGTAGGAGGAATCCCTGCAAGCCTTCGCTATAACGAAGGGTGATGACACGTGTTTTCACTGCCAATGTCTCCTGAAGCAGAAATCCGAAAAATGAATCGACCAGGGGCTTCGCCCCTGGACCCCAACGCCGCTTGCATCGGCTTGCCGCTGCGGCTGCGCCGCCCCTGCCGGGACGCGGCAAGACCGCGCAACACGGCGAAATGACGGCAAGGACTATGGAACCGCCCTCACGAGGCGGAAGCCCAGATCATCGTACCGGCTCGACGGCGAGTTCCTGCTGCAGTACGCCGAACGGCAGAGCCTGGCATTGTCGGGCCAGCCGCCGCCCCGGCCGACGCGATGGGACCCGCCGGCAGCGCCCCACGGATCAGTCTGGGCTGAACTCCCCAGTTCGCTCTGATACCAGTCCAAACACCATTCCGATACGTTACCGTGCATGTCATAAAGCCCCCACTGATTCGGCAGGTAGCTGCCGACTTTGGCAGTGACGCCTGAAGTGTCACCACCAGATGAATAACCTGATCCGCCATTATACCAGTATCGCCCGACCTCGGACATATTCGGGCAACTACCCGTGCTGGTCAAATTCTTCCCAGAGTTCAAAGCAGTCGTGGTTCCCGCCCGGCAGGCGTATTCCCATTGCGCTTCAGTCGGCAGGTCGAAGGTCAAGCCAGTTTTGGCTCGCAATCGCCCCAGGAAGGAATCGGCATCAACAGCGTTATTGCCCGGCCAGCCGGCACCGGCGCTACTTCCCCGAATGTCGTCGTAACTGACCTTTTCCACGGGCCGGGCATCGCGGTGGGATGCGTTATGGAAATAGCTCGGCCAGGAGCCCATCACCCGTTCCCATTGCTTTTGGGTCACCTCAAAGACACCCACATAGAAGTCCTTGGTCAGGGTCACCTGATGCTGGGTTTCGTTAGAATTTCGTCCTAACTCTTCCTCTGGTGACCCCATGGTGAAGGTGCCGGCAGGAATTTTACGCAGTACCAGCTTGGTGGTCTTGTAGACATCCGTCCAGCCGCCGGCTGGCACAGCGGAGAGGGTGCTTACCGGGTAGCTCGCGGCAGATGGCCCTACGGACAAGTCAATAATGAGATAGGTATCCTCGGCTGGCGCAACATAATCGCCTGGCCAGTACAGGTAATAACCGTGTCCGGCACGCAGAATGTTTGTCGGATAAAAGCGCTCGCCATTCCAGCCCCAGGCGATAGCCCCGCTGCCAACCAAAGACCAGTCTTCCAAAGGCCCGACGAAATTCCATCCCGGCTGCAGACCAGCCTCAAAATCAAAGTCCTCTGGAGAAGTGCCTACAAGGGTGATCTCTTCTTCATCCGGTGCAAATACCCAACATGCATCAGGTACGGACAGTTTGTCGCAGAGAACATAGGAATTATCCACTTGCGACAGCTTCATCGCCATTTTCCCCCGTAGCTTCTGCTGGGATGCATCGGTAAGGTTCAGCTTGGCACAGATCAAATTCCAGCCAGCATGGAGTGGTACGGTTATACTGTGGTGATCAGGTAAAATATCCCAATGGGCGTAAAGGGTGTGTCCCGAAGTGGGCAAAGGTACCAGTGTATCAACAGTAATCTGCTGGCCGCCGGCGGGAGAAGTCCACCAGCCAGAGAATGTATAGTCTGGGCGGCTTGCCGTCGGCAGTTCAGCGTAAGCTACACCGACATTGTAGGTCTGCTCCGATAAACTCGACGTGCCGCCATTCGCGTCAAAGGTAACCGTGTATTGGTTCACCGTCCATTGTGCCACGCAGGTCGTGTTTTCAGCAGGTATGGTGACAGGAATCGGCGGACTCCATCCGGTAAAGGTGTAGCCGTCTCTGGTTGGATCGACTGGTGCAGTAACCGCTGTGTTGTAGTCCTGGGTGATTGCCGCTACCTCGCTGCCGCCATTCGCGTCGAAGCTGATGGTATACTGGTTGATCGTCCATTGCGCGACCACAGTCGTGTTGGTGGACGGCATGGTATCAGGAACCGCCGGATTCCAGCCGGCAAACGTGTGATCCGGCTTGACGGGAGGTTCAGGAGGGGGAATTGCCGTGCCATAGTTCAAAGTCAAAGGTGTCAGGTCGGAACCACCGGTACTGTCAAAGAACAGTGTGAAAGCAATAGGTTCGACTTCAATGCTAAAAGTGCTCTGGCAGACTTGGCCTATTTCATTATCCCATTCGACTGTTACCGTAAACTCCTCTGGGGTATCTAAATCCGGGATCACAATATAATACAAGTCATTAAGTTCGCCGTAGATGGCACTGTCACCTTGTTCTTCTGTGGGGACCAAGCGAAGATTGAAACCAAGGCCAATATCTTTTACGGCGAACCAAAGGGGCATTCGGAAAGGAATCGTATGTTGTGCTCTGAAAGTGCTTCCAAAAGGCCGGATAACAGCAGGTTCATCAGGAAGGTAAACAGATGACTGCCGTTCCCATTCATTTTCAGAGGCAAAAATGGTTTTTAGATCGATCGACAGATTGATACTTGTACCATTTGGCCCCGGGTGTCGAATGGAATTATCCATCGCCCAGAAAAAGCGTACAACAGGGAAGGCACGCCGATCATAGGGAATTGAGTGATCACCTCCCCAACTTCCGCCTTCCATTAGCTGGAACATTTTCAGATCATACCAACTGTATGGATTGGATGCAGGCCAAAATCCAGGCAATGACCATAGGCAGGGCGCTTCGCTAAGCTCATAGAAAAAACTGACGCCGGGCTCATGGGCACCAGAAAATGCGTCACCGCTAAGATTAAGATGGGGAGGCGGGTCGGTGCCCTGGGATTCATCGCCGATGGCCTGCAGCATGAAAGCATTAAGATAGCCTTCATCTACCAGATGTTGCAAACGTCCAGGAAACACATCCGGGCTATGAATAGCGGTATATTCTTGAAGCGCTAAACCGATTCTGCGTAATTTATAGATCGCTTCATGCCACACCACCAAAGCACGGTCGGCAGGGTAGGACAGTGGGTCATTCGGATCTGAGTTGACAACAAACTCTTCCCAGTTGGTAAAGAGGTCTCCATCAGGGTCATCGGACAGACTGAAATCCAAATGACAAAAATGCTGCCATTCCCACCAATCCGGAAGATTATCATTGTCCGTGTCGACAATATCCAGCTGATACTGCGCCACCAGTTCCAGTTTGCCGGTGACGGTCAACGGGAGTTCAGGTTCCCAGCCCGTAAAGACGTAGCCAGCTCCCGGATGAATTTCCGGTAGCCCCGGCAGATCTGTGCCATGGGTCACCGTAAAGGTTATTTCCGGAAGCTGTTCCGGGAATTCTCCATGATCTCCCGGTGAAAATGTTACTGTATAATTATTTTGCGACCACTGTGCTGTAACTGTCAAATCACTATCCGACATAAATTCCGGAACAATCGGCTCCCAGCCAATGAATGTGCTTCCGGGCAGTTCCGGATCTGGTTGTGGCGGAATCCGGCTGCCTGAAACTCTGAAAACCGGTTCCATCGGTGTGCCGCCGTCAGAATCAAAGATCAGGGCGCGGGTTGCAAGGCTGGGTGGTGGGCAGGTTTGCAAATAAGGATAGCCATTGTTATGCAAAAGCTCCGTATCCTCCATCCATTCAAAAGAAAAATCCCAGCCGGGGTACGAGATTACCCTGTCAAACGGCCATTGCATCTGCTCTGAACTGCAGCCCACTCCGCCGGCGCTTGTTTCCTGTCCGGTACTTTGTTGATCCCAACAAGAGGCGAATACAGTACCTTCGTTTACCCCAATCAAACCACCGGTAAATTCAACGCCAGTTACTTGTCCTGCGGCATAACAGAAGGACACAGTTCCCAGATTGCTGGCTACAAGACCTCCGACTCTATTGACCCCGGAAGTGCTTCCCAGGGTATAACTCGAGGATATCGTGCCAATATTATGCCCGACGAGTCCACCGGTGAACATTTCTCCAGTAACAGAAATCGAAGTGAAACACGCATGAATCAGGCCGGAATTTTTATCGGCCAGTCCCGCCGCAGTAAAGCCGGATATGGAACCTCCCACAAGACCTACGTTCTTGACAATGCCTCCTTCCCAAACTCGTGCAAAAAGAGCGTTGCCACCCCATTCGGGCTGAAAAATCACCAAGCCCGTGATGATATGCCCTCGTCCATCAAAGGTGCCGGTAAAGGGATTTTCGTTATTGCTGATGGGCAAAAATCCTTCTCCATTATTCCAGGTTACGGTGGCAGAAGCATCGATATTCTGGCTCAGGTAATAATGAATATCTGCAGGATAATCCGGATCATAACTGATTTTTTGTAATTCTTCAATCGAAGAAATTTCCACAGGGGCGATTTCCCACAGTGCAGTAATGGTCAGATTATTGGCCGGCATGACGGTTGGAATATCCTGATCCCAGCCGAGAAACCGATAGCCTCGACGCGATGGCAGCTCCGGAGGAACGATCTCCGTGCCGTTGACCTCTGAAACCAGTATGGGATTGCCACCGGTTCCGTCGATGTTGAAAGTAATAGTCCATTGCGGAGGAATAGCTGCAAGGTACGGATACCCGCGATTGAGTTGACCGTCCGCATCCGCCTGCCATGTTGTTTCAAAATCCCAATCTTCATACGTTGTCATGATGGCACTGGAATCCGTCATTTCTGCTGATGTTTTGCTTTCTCCACCGGCACTTAGTACTCTGCCATTGACGTTGCGATCCCAGCAGGAATGGGTCACAAGGGTGCTGCTGCCTCCTCCAATCAGGCCTCCTGTCCGGTTATAAATCCATTCCCTGTAAGGATCTTCAGGGTTTTCTTGCAGGAAGTTGATTTTTCCATTAGCAAAGCAGTAAGCAACCTGCCCGTTATTGTATCCGATCAAGCCGCCTTTGGTGCTTGATAGCCCGCAGGTTACGGACCCTGATGCAAAGCAGTTCGAGACATTGCTGTCATTAGATCCGATCAGCCCGCCAACCGGTCCATAATAATACTCATCATCATTTGAGAGCATCAGCATAACATTGCCAGTCGCATAACAGGAATCAATAGAACCGCTATTTTCCCCGCAAAGTCCACCGGTCATGCCGCCACCATAATTGTAGGATTCCTCTATTCCGCTGCGAACAGCACTTGTCGAGTAACAGGCAAAAAGTTCTCCCTCGTTACTTCCGACCAAACCACCCACTGATCCAGCTATGCTATCCACTGATCCATTGGCATGAGAAAAGCTTATTGAACCGGCATTTCCTCCGCAGAATCCGCCCACTGGTCCGTCCACACCGTATACTCTTCCATTCGCATAGCAAAAGCTGATTTCACCTGCATTCCATCCGCAGAATCCGCCCTGGCCCCATTCCTCCCCTGACCTGGAATCTGTACCAGTGCCAAGGTTATTGATAGTTCCCGTGGCACACGAAGTGCTAATAATCCCGAAATTGCTTCCACAGAAGCCCCCAGATGCCTCGAAGCCATTTACTGGGCCTGTGGCAAAAGAGTCGGAAATCTGTGAATAATTTATCCCCACTAATCCACCAGCAGATCTGGTACAGCCTTTAGTCCTGGCATTTGCATAACACCAGGATATCAGACCTTCGTTCCTGCCGATCAGACCGCCTATTGTGGTGGAATAGTATTCTTCAGACGGTGCAATCCGGCCGGTAAAACTGCAATCGGTGACAGCTCCGCCGTCATTCACTCCTATCAACCCGCCGACGTCCTCAAAGCCGGCCACAGATCCATCACGAATGTGCAGGTTGCAGATTTTCGCAGATTCCCCAACAACGCCAAAAAGTCCGGCGGCACCATAAAGACCGTTATCGTTTTGCCAGATCTGATTTACATGCAGTTCTGTAACCGTGAAGCCGCATCCGTCAATAGTGCCTGTAAATGGATGTTCATAATTTCCGATAGGGAGAAATCCTGTTCTGTTATTCCAATTAGCTGTTGGAGAGGCATCTATATCACCTGTCAAATAATAATGGCCATCCAACGGAAAAGCTGGATCATTACCGATTTTTTGCAAATCATCCAGAGAGGAAATGGAAATTTCGTGGAACAAATTCCATTGGGCATAGAGTGTGTGTCCAGAAGTCAGAAAAGGGGTAAGTGTGCTTATGTCGATTAGACTGCCGCCATGCGGGGCGGTCCACCAGCCTGCGAAAGAGTACCCCGAACGGCTGGCGTTAGGCAGTTCGGCGTAGGCGGCTCCAACGTTATATGTCTGCTCTCTTAAAGTTGGTGTGCCGCCATTGCCGTTAAAAGTCGCAATGCTGGTCCAGACTGCCGTTGGCAGACCACCAAATTCCGCGCCCCAGCCGGGCGTGCAGGATATATAGTAGGCTATTGCGGGAACGAAACTAAACACTGAATCATCTGGTAGCTCTGGCGGGACACCGGCAAAATACACACTGGTGAGGTTGGAGCAGCGAAGAAAAGCGTTATTCCCAATACTGGTCACGTTGGCTCCAATTACCACGCTGGTGAGGCCGAAACACCGGTAAAACGCCGAATTCCCGATGCTGGTGATGCTATTGGGGATCGCCACACTCCTGAGGCCGGAGCAGAAGGCAAACGCTGAATCCCCGATGTTGGTTACGCTGGTGGGGATTGTCACACTGGTGAGGGCGGAGCAGAAGGCAAACGCTGAATCTCCGATGTTGGTTACGCTGGTGGGGATCATCACACTGGTGAGGGTGGAGCAGCCAAAAAACACCCACCCCTCGATGCTGGTGACGCTATTGGGGATCGTCACACTGGTGAGACCGGAGCAGTCAGAAAACGCCCACTCCCCAATACTGGTAACGCTATTGGGGATTGTTACACTCCTGAGGCCGGAACAGCCAGAAAATGCAT
>Ga0265295_1005105_pt1 | contig 17091 bp, 12 predicted proteins | sample Munlansysbiofilm_FD_192503 | JGI IMG/M metagenome (GOLD analysis project Ga0265295, IMG submission 192503) | Leachate microbial communities from a municipal landfill in Southern Ontario, Canada - Methane capture system biofilm | ecosystem: Engineered > Solid waste > Landfill > Unclassified ...
GTATTGACTGGTAATAAAGTCGTCGCCTTTAACCCTGCCTTTGTAATTTTACGCAGTGTGTCTCTAAGATATTTTTCTTTTGTATCAACCAGTGTTGCCCAACAAATAGTGCCATTTTCCCAGAAAGTAAGGTTTTTTGTGTCTGGGGTTCCTCCGTTGAGTATTTTGGCTACTTGACCAAGCCTTTTCATTGGCCACTTGCTGACAACCTCAATCTTCTTACTGGCAAAAAGAGATAGCTGCTTCTCAAATACTGCCCTTGAAAAATCCAGCATATCCACCAGCCGCGCCGGATTGGCCACCTCACGCAATTCAGCCGGAATTGCCCCAAGCGTCCCATCGAAATTCGCGGCAATGTGGCCGCTGAGCTTGGCCGGGTTGGCGCGGGTAAAGCGCATGGGGTTGGCGTGGTCCGGCCCGTCATACAGCGTGGTGATGTGCTTGCCGCTGGCGTCCTCGATCAGCTTAATGCCTTCGTCCCCCTTGGCGCTGGACCAGTCGTAGCCGAGGAACTGTTTGATCTCTTTGGTGCCGGAGGGGCTGCGAATAATCAGCACCGGGTTTGCCTGATCCGAGGCGAGACAGAAGTGATAGAGCTTGTCGCGTTCGATGGTCTGGACATAGCCCAGGTAGCGTTTGGCGATCTCCGCCGTCTGCTCCGTTTTGCTCAGGGCCTTGAATTTCTTCTGCTTGCGCAGGTTGACCAATTCGGTGCTCTTGTCGAACTTGTCGTTATAAGGCTGGAAATGCTCCTGCGTTTTCCAGCTTCCCTCCGCCTCGCCGCGCAGCAGGCTCTGGTAGTCGGCCAGCGGCACGTTGATATGAGCGCAGTATTGCTCGATCAGGTGGCTGTCTTTATAGATCGCCTGCTTGCGCTTGCTGGTGGCGCAGCCCTTGAACCACTCCTCCACCCGCTTGAGGTAGTGCTCGGCGGTGTCGGGCTGAGTGGGTTTGCGGCGCAAAAACAGGGTGACGGTATTGGTGCCGGTCTTGCCGAAGGTGCCGCTGCCGAACTCGGCGATGGCGACGATGTCGAAATACTGCAACAGGATCTCGCGGGCGCGGATGTAGGTGGAGCCGCCGTTGGAGAGGATCGACGAGGGCAGGATAATGGCGGCCACGCCGCCGCTTTTCAGTAGCTGCTTGGCCCGCTCGACAAAGAAAGTTTCGATGCTGTTGGCGGTCTCGGCATCGTTGATGGTGTCGGTGAGCGTATAGGCCTTGCGTTCCCCCTCGGGCAGGGTTTCGAGAAAGCCACGCACGCTGTAGGGCGGATTGGCGACGAGCAGGTCAAAATGACCGTCGCGGATGTCGGGAAAGGCCTCGTGGCTGTTCACCAGGCCGTCGCCGTAGCAGACCTGGATGCCCTGCTGGCCGTACATGAAGGCGGAGACCTTGGCGACCTTGGAGAGCCGGTACTCCTTTTCGATGCCGACCATCGACTTGTGATACTCGGCCGGGTTGGCCTGGGGCTTGTGTTGCTCCAGCAGGGGCTGAAGCTGCAAGGCCAGTTCGGTGAGAAAGTGGCCCGCGCCGCAGGCATAGTCGATGGCCATGGGCGGCGTGGGGGTGTCGCGCACCAGACTTTCCAGCGGCAGGCTCATCAGGATGAAGCGGCAGATCGGCATGGGGGTGAAGAATTGCCCCTCGCTCTGCTTGACGCCCTGGTCGAGGAAGCCCTCGAACATGTCGCCTAAGAATTGGTTGTGGCCGTTGGGGTTGGTCAGGCGGATGTCCTGCCACATCTGCAGGAGCTTCAGCAGCACGTCGGCGTTCTGGTAAAAGAGCCGCTCGTTGTGGACGTCGATAAAGGAAAAATCGTTGTTGGTGAAAAACTTCTGCTGAATAAACAGATTCCATACCGCCCGCTGGGTGGCGTCCGGGTTCTGGCGGATGAAACGCAGGGCATTGTTAACATCGTTCTGGTTGATGTAGGTGATGTCCTCGCCGAGGAACTTGTCCATGCCCGACTGGTAGAGCTGCTGCAGGCGGTCCATCAGATCGAAATGGCTGTCGTAGGCCACGCCCTTCCAGTAAAACTTGAGGTCGTCCGGGTTCTCGATCTCGTCCACCAGTTTGCAGAGAAAGAGGTTCACCAGCTTGTCGAAGGCGTTTTCCCGGCCGGACACGTTGTGCTGACGCAGGATGGTGGCGAACTCGTGGTACTTCTTCTGCTGGTCCGAGGCGGAAATGGCGTGCAGGTCGGCCAGGGAATACTTGTCCTTGCCGATCTGGTAGGGCTGGATGTTGTCTTCGAAAATACCCTTGGTGGTGAAATCGAGCTTGTAGGTGTCGCGCCAGACCGCGAAGCGCTCCTTGACATCGGTGACGCTGCGGAATGTCTTGAGCAACGGGTTCGCGAGCAGATACTGATCGTTATCGCGGTGGGCGATGATATGGCTCTGGTAGCTCAGCTCGGCATTTTCAAAGTCCGAGGCATAGAGGCAAAGAAACTGGGTTTCGCTGATCTGCTGGGCGTAACTGAATAGCTGGTCGCCGTTCTGCTGGGTCTTGTTCCAGGCTTTTTTGAACTCGGCCCCGGCGGTCTTGCACTCGATGATCAGCAGCGGCTTGCCGGAATTGTCTTTGACCAGAATGTCGGCCCGTCCGCCGCTCGCGCCCCGGCCCAGCTTCCATTTCGGTTCCAGTTCGATGTGTTCCGGCTTGTACCCCTTTTCCAGCAGGCGGTGAACACACTCAAAGACGACAAAGTTCTCATTCGCCGAGAAGTTGCAGGTCTGGCGTTCGTTCACGACCAGCCCGTCAGACTCCGGATAATAGATGGTCTGCTTGGTGACATCGACACTTAAAGAGGTTGCGCCAATCGTCTTGCTGTAGATGGATTTGTTCTTGGTAAAACCGAGCGACTCCAGCAGCGCGACGAAATTGTCCTGACTGATCATTCCTTGACTCCCCCCTTTTTGTGTTCAAGCTGCTTTTCGATCCGCGCAAGCTCCTCGATCTCCTCGGCATCGGCCTGCCTGGCCTCGGTCAGGCGGCGGTTTTCGTCGAAGGCGTCGAAACGCTCGCGGGCGATGCGCTCCATGGCCTCGCGCGAGACGCTGCCGGCGTGGGTGAGCACGGCCTTTTCGTTGAAGTCCAGCAAACGGTCCACATTCTGCCGCCAGTAGTCGAGGGTGAGCTGCTTGCGCTCCTTTACCCGCAGTTCGGCCTGTTCCAGGAAGATGACCACCAGCCGGTTGAGGGTGTCCACTTCATCGGCGTTGAGGTAGTTCTTGGCCACGATCACGTCGTGCTTGCGCACCCGCGAGCCGCTCCAGTTGGTCAGCGCCATATTGGGGGCGTTCGAGTCGGCGCGGGAGACGACGATCTCGGCAGCGGTCTGGTGAGTAACGGCAAAAAGCAGCTTGTTCTGAGTTTCGGCAAAGAAAAGCTGGGCGGCACGGTCGTCGGAACGATAGTCGGAACTGAGCGCAAAGAGGTCGCGCACCTTCTGGTAAAAACGCTTCTCCGAGGCGCGAATCTCGCGGATACGGGCCAGCAGCTCGTCGAAGTAGTCCCAGCCGCCAGGATTCTTGAGCCGTTCGTCGTCCATGACGAAGCCCTTGACCAGATATTCGGCCAGATGGGCGGTGGCCCACTGGCGGAACTGGGTGCCGCGCGGCGACCGTACCCGATAGCCCACCGCCAGGATCATGTGCAGGTTGTAATGCCTGGTCTGGTAGCGCTTGCCGTCCTCGGCAGTTGTCAAGTATTCCTTGACAACTGAATCCTCAGGCAACTCCCCTTCCTTGAGGATGTTCTTGATATGCAGGCTGACGTTCTGCTTGGTGGTATCGAACAGCTCGGCCATCTCAGCCTGATTGAGCCAGACAGAGCCATCCAGGGTCTGCAGCTGGACTTCCGCCTGTCCATCCTCGGTGCGGTAAACGATCAGTTCTCCCCGATCAGGCGTGCTCATGCCATGACCTCCCTGAGTCGGTCGCAGATGGACCAGATAACGTTGGCCAATTGGCTGTGGGATTTCCATTCATTGCTGCTTGTCCTTAGTGTCTGATCCGACATATCCGGTCGCGTGCGCCTTCATCCACTGATCGATCTCCTCCCGGTCGAAACGCCACTGATTGCCGATCTTGGAGGCGGGAACCTCGCCGCGCTGGGCCATGCCGTAGAGCTTGGTCCGGCTCATCTTGATGTAGCCCGCCAGTTCATCAATGGTCAGCCATTTGTCGATTTTATCCATGACCTCACCGCTCGGAAGAGATTCGTAGTGAAAAATTGATAAAGAAAGATGACCCTGGCCACCCATTTTCTTCTTGTTCTTTATGGGTGGCCTGTCTTTATCCGTGTCGCCCGTCCGCACCCATTCAGCCACCGCCGAACGCTGGAATTTTCACAGCGGCTCTACAGGCTGGGCGGACAAGCCCTTGCGCTGGCGCCAGCGGTTATCGGCCGGGCATCATTTTAGCGAAAGGGCAGGATCGTTAGAAGCTGTAAAACAAACAATTCAATAAGGCGGGCGTATTCAGTCGGTGTTGTTACAGCTCTTCCGGCGTGAAGGCGACAACCTCGGCGATGTCGCTGGCGTCGGTCAGCAGCATGACCAGCCGGTCGAGGCCGAGGGCGATGCCGGCGGCGGTGGGCAGGGCGGCGAGATCGGCAAGAAAGGGTTCCGGCAGGGGGCAGGCGGGTTTGCCGGCGGCGCGGCGCTGCTGTTCCTCGGCTTCGAAGCGCTGGCGTTGCTCGACCGGGTCGGTCAGTTCGCTGAAGCCGTTGGCCAGTTCCACACCGGCAATGTAGAGCTCGAAGCGCTCGGCCAGGTCAGGGGCATCGGCTCGCCGCCGTGCCAGCGCCGCCATGCTGGCGGGGTAGTCGTACAGCAGGCAGGGCCGGTCGATGCCCAATTGCGGTTCCACCTGGTCGCTGTAGCATTCGTCAAAGCGGTCGTGCGCCAGGGCTTGCTGCAGGGAGCGGTCGGCATGGCGTTCAAAGGCGGTGGCCAGGCTCAGGCGCTCAAAGGGCTGATCCAGTCGAATGCTGTGCCCCTGCCAGCGCAGTATTGCGCCGGGCACCAGCTGGCGCAACAGGGCTTCGCAGTCGGTCATCAGTTGGTGGTAGTCGGCATCGCGCCGGTACCATTCGAGCAGGCTGAATTCGGGTAGATGGCGGCGGCCGCGTTCGCCGCTGCGCCAGCATTGGCAAAGCTGAAACACGCGCGGATAACCAGCCGCCAGTAGGCGCTTCATGCACAGTTCGGGAGAGGTTTGCAGGTAGTGGCCGCTACTGGCGACGGCGTCGATGTGCAATTCTGGCGCGTTGACCGGAATGCGTTGCGGCGTTTGCACCTCAAGAAAGTCGCCGGCGATGAAAAACGCCCGGATCTGCTGGAGAATTCGGGCACGTTGGTGCAGTCGGCCCTGACGCCTGGCCAGGCGGGCGAGGGAGACGGTCACGCTCACTCCTTGACGCGGGTGACGTACTCCCCGGTGCGGGTGTCGATCTGGATCAGAACCCCTTGCTCGACAAAGGACGGCACCTGCAGGGTGTAGCCGGTTTCGACGGTGGCCGGTTTGTTGTTGCCGGCGGCCGTGTCGCCCTTGACCCAGGGATCGGACTGGGTGACGCGCAGGTTGACGAAATTGGGCAGGGTGATGCCGATGGCCAGATCGCCGAACATGAGGATCTTCACCTCCATGTTGTCGACCAGAAAGTATTTGTCGTCGCCGAGGGTTTCGGCGCCGAGCGATACCTGCTCGAAACTCTTGTTGTCCATGAAGACATAGCCGGTTTCGTCCTGGTAGAGGTACTGCATGTCACGCTCTTCCAGCGGGGCCGGTTCGAAGCTCTCACCGCTGCGGTAGGTGCGGTCGAACAGCGAGCCGGTGATCATGTTGCGCATCTTGCATTTGTAAAGTGCCAGGCCCTTGCCCGGCTTGGTGAAGTCGAACTGAACGATGACGTGGGGTTCGCCATCGATCATGAGCTTGAGGCCTTTTTTCAGGTCGGAACAGCTGTACATAGACGGAAACTCCTCAAAGGTCGCGTGAAAAGAAAAGGCGAACGATTAAAGCACGAAGACGCGCCCCTGTCATGAAAAAAACACCGTTGCTGCCAGCTCTTGCGGCGTCAGCCGCGGCCGTTTGACAAAAAAAGAGCCACCCGGGCAGGTGGCTCTTTTCGCGGCGTTATGTGGTTTGGTTGGGTATGGGTATGGTTATTTGATAACGCCTAAGGGTGCGACTTCGCGGCCGAAGACCTCGTTCATGACCTGGGCCAGGCCGGTGTAGATGGCGGACAGACCGCAGAAGATGCCTTCGTAGCCAGCAATCATCTTGAGGGTGGCATTGCCGGTGAAATCGCCGGCCGCCAGCAGGAAGAACAGCAGTACCAGCGAACCGAACACCACCTGCAGGGCGCGGCTGAGACGGAAGGTGCCGAGGAACAGCACGGCGGTGAACAGGCCCCAGATGCTCAGGTAAAAGCCCATGGCAAAGGGCGACGATGCGGAAACGACGCCGGTTTTGGGCAGCAGGATCAGGGCGACCAGGGTGAGCCAGAACAGGCCGTAGGAGGTGAAGGCCGTGGCGCCGAAGGTGTTGTTCTTCTTCCATTCCATGATGCCGACGATGATCTGGCCGAGGCCGCCGTAGAAGATGCCCATGCCGAGGATCATGGCATCGAGGGGGAAGAAGCCGGCATTGTGCAGGTTGAGCAGCACGGTGGTCATGCCGAAGCCGAGCAGGCCCAGCGGCGCGGGGTTGGCGGTGGTGTCCTTGAGGGTCAGGTTCTGCAGTTCGTTAGCCATGGTTGCTTCTCCTTTGCTTCCTTTGGGTTGAGGTTCGGGCGTATGGTCAATCGGTTCGGCGGTGCTGGGTTGCCTCCGGCTGCCGTTTGTTTCGGGTCGGGCAAGGGGCCCGGTATCAGTCGAACAGTTGTTGATTGCTTTTAGCAGAGGGTGTGCCATTTTCTGCAAGTGCCGTTGTTTTTATCTTAAGTTATCGAAATGCAAGACTTTATTTTGTTTTTCAGGGCCTTTCTTTTCTAACGCTGTTTGGCCCGACTTTTTGCGTTGCTGCAAAAACCGCGTGGCCAAACAGGCGGAAATCGTGTCGGAGGCCGCAGGAATCGGCTCGCCGATGTTTTTGCAGCGCTGCGAAACTGTTCAGCGGCGGCGCGAAAACGGTTCCCGATACAGACCCAGCGGTACCAGGCTGGCGCAGAAAACCTCGTTGAGCATCTGGCCCAGGCCGGCGTAGAGGGCAGACAGGCCACAGCAGATGCCTTCGTAACCGGCGATCCGTTCGAGGTTTGTGTTGCCGCTGAAATCGGCGGCGGCCAGCAGGAAGAACAGCAGCATCAGCGAACCGAACACCAGCTGCAGGGCACGACTGAGGCGGAAACTGGCCAGAAACAGCACGGCGCTGAACAGTCCCCAGATGCTCAGGTAGAAGCCCATGGCGAAGGGAGAGGAAGCGGTGATCAGACCGGTTGCGGGTAACAGGATCAGCGCGACCAGACTGAGCCAGAACAGGCCATAGGAGGTGAAAGCGGTGGCGCCGAAGCAGTTGTTGCGGTTCCATTCCATGACACCAACGAGGATCTGGCCGAGGCCGCCACAGAAAATGCCCATGGCCAGCAGCATGGCATCAAGGGGGAAGAATCCGGCGTGATGCAGGCCGAGCAGCAGGGTGGTCATGCCGAAGCCGAGCAGACCCAGGGGGGCCGGATTGGCGGTGTGGTCGGTCAGCAGGCAGGCGGTGGCGTTATCGGGCAAAGCCAGCGGACTGGCGGGCCGTTCACGTGTAGGCAGTGGCGCGCGCAATACCTGTTGCAACAGGCTGGTGTCAGGCCAGTTGACCCGGAAGGGTTTAACCACGGTGGTGGTGCGGCTGGGGCGGTTGGCTGGATCGGAAGGTTGGCCCATGGCGCGACCTTTCATAAAAAAGCCCCCGGTTACACCTGTGACCGGGGGCCTGCTGCTGACGGTTTGGTTACTTTTGGACAACGGCGCCCAGCGGAGCGACCTGACGACCGAAGACCTCGTTCATGACCTGGGCCAGGCCGGTGTAGATAGCGGACAGGCCGCAGAAGATGCCTTCGTAGCCAGCAATCATCTTGAGGGTGGCATTGCCGGTGAAATCGCCGGCCGCCAGCAGGAAGAACAGCAGTACCAGCGAACCGAACACCACCTGCAGGGCGCGGCTGAGACGGAAGGTGCCGAGGAACAGCACGGCGGTGAACAGGCCCCAGATGCTCAGGTAAAAGCCCATGGCAAAGGGCGACGATGCGGAAACGACGCCGGTTTTGGGCAGCAGGATCAGGGCGACCAGGGTGAGCCAGAACAGGCCGTAGGAGGTGAAGGCCGTGGCGCCGAAGGTGTTGTTCTTCTTCCATTCCATGATGCCGACGATGATCTGGCCGAGGCCGCCGTAGAAGATGCCCATGCCGAGGATCATGGCATCGAGGGGGAAGAAGCCGGCATTGTGCAGGTTGAGCAGCACGGTGGTCATGCCGAAGCCGAGCAGGCCCAGCGGCGCGGGGTTGGCGGTGGTGTCCTTGAGGGTCAGGTTCTGCAGTTCGTTGTTCATGGGTTCTCTCTCCTTTGTCCAGTCATGCCATGAAATATCGCCGGTTGCCGTTGGCTGCAGTTCGGCCAGTCGGGGAAACCGTGCGGCCAGTTCCCGGTATTTCATGCACTCGCCAAAGTCATCAGCGCAAAAATGAATGATCATGTTGACGTCGTGGTTGCTGATGTAGCCGCAACCGACATCGCAATGGTCTTCATTTTTGCCGAAGAAGGGACAGATGATTTTGTCGCGCATGGTCGGGGTGTCCTTGGTGCGGGTTTGCTGTTGTCTTCAGCAAGGGCCGTGCCAGGAATACCGATAGAGATTTTTGTCAAAAGATTTCAATGGGTTATAGTCTATGCGGTTGTGGCTGAGGTTGTACCGTTTCTCGCAGCGCTGCGAAAGCGGCGGCTTTGGCCGCAAGGGCGCTTGAAGGTTGCCAGTGGTCGTCTAACCTGTTGAATCGGTGGCTTTTTGAGGTGGGAGGGGAAGGGTCCTGATCGCCTGTGGTCGGGGTGGGGCGGTGTTTTTGCAGTGATGCGAAGACTGATGTTTTCGCAAAAAACATCGTGGTGGCGGGCGGCGCTGCCATCAGCCGGCCGGAGGAGTGAAATCGTCCTTGCGGATGGCGTATTTTTTCAGCTTGCGGTAGATGGTGGCCATGTTCATGCCGGCCAGGCGGGCGGCCTCCTCGACATGGCCACCGGTTTTTTTCAGCAGCTGCACCAGGTAGGCCGATTCAAAGTCGGCCAGCGCCTGGGCATAATCCTCCTGCTGTGCCGCTGTGTCGACCGGGTTGTTCGGCAGCGCGCCACTGGGCGCGGCGCTGGCGGGCAGAAACTGGTCGAGGATGGTTGAACTGATGAAGTCGCCACTTTCCAGGGCCATGCAGCCTTCGACAACATTCTCCAGCTGGCGGATGTTGCCAGGCCAGTTCCAGGCGCACAGGCGTTGAAGGGCTTCGGGGGTAAAGCCCTGCACGGCGGTGCCAAAGCGCTGATTGGTGCGGCGGATGAAATGGGCCGCCAGCAGCGGGATGTCCTGGCGGCGCTGGCGCAGAGGCGGCAGGTGAATGTTGACGACGTTGAGACGGTAGTACAGATCGTCGCGGTAGCTGCCATCCTCCATCTGTTGCTGTAAATCGGCGTTGGTGGCGGAAATGACGCGGACATCGACGCGGATCGGGCGGGTATCGCCCAGGCGCAGAAACTCGTGCTCCTGCAGAAAGCGCAACAGGGTCTTTTGCACGGTCAGCGGCAGATTGCCGACCTCGTCGAGAAACAGGGTACCGCCATCGGCAGCTTCCAGTAAGCCTTTGCGGTCGGCCGTGGCTCCCGTGAATGCGCCTTTTTTGTAGCCGAACAGCTCGCTTTCCAGCACCGATTCGGGCAGGGCGCCGCAGTTGATGGCCATGAAGCGCTTGTCGCGACGCGGCGAGTTGTGGTGGATGGCCTGGGCGATCAGCTCCTTGCCGGTGCCCGATTCGCCGGTAATCAGCACCGAGGTGTCGCGTGTCGCCACCCGTCGCACCCGTTCAAGGATATCCTTGAGGCCGCCGTTGGCGCCGATGATGTCATCGCCCTGAAAGGAATCGGCCAACTGGCGCTTGAGTTCGCGGTTTTCTGTCGCCAGCGCCGTGGCCTGCAGGGCGTTCTTGACGCGGTAGAGCAGCTCTTCCGGTTCGAAGGGCTTGGTCAGCATGTCGTAGGCGCCCTTGCGCAGCGCCTGAATCGAGGTTTCCACCGTGGCGTAGGCGGTGATCATGATGACCGGAACGGTGGCATCCTTGGCGCGGATGCGTTGCAGCACCTCCAGCCCGTCGAGGCCGGGCATCTTGATGTCGCTGATGACCAGGTCGAACGCGCCGGCGCTGAAGGCATCGACCGCCTCGAAGGAGCGGGTGTAGGCCGTCACCTGATAGCCGTTGTCGCGCAGCACCGCTTCCATCATGCGGCACAGGCCCTCTTCGTTGTCGATCAGCAGAATGTGGCGGGCAGCCTCCATGGCTTATTCCTCCGGCTGCAGGGGCAGCCACACGCGGACACTGGTGCCCCGGCCGGGCGCGCTCTTGAGCGTGATGCGGCCCTGGTGCTGTTCGATGATCTGGCGTGAGATGGCCAGTCCCAGGCCGGTGCCCTTGTCCTTGGTGGTATAGAAGGGTTCAAAGATCTTTTCCTGGGTCTGTTCGTCCATGCCGCAGCCGCTGTCGCGGAATTCGATCAGCACGCCGTCGTCCGCCAGCGCCGTGCGCACCAGCAGTTCGCCGCTGCCCACAATGGCGCCGCCGGCGTTGAGGATCAGGTTGATGGCCACCTGGCGGATCTGATCGCCATCACAGGGCACCGGTGGCAGATCGGCGGCAAACTGCTTGCGGATGCGTACATGGTGCATGTCGGTGTGGTTGGCGGCGAAGTTGACGATCTGGTCGAGCAGATTGTTCAGATCCGTTGGCGCCAGCACCGATTTGGGCGTGCGGGCGTAGCTGAGCAGATCCTGGACGATCTTCTTGCAGCGTTTGCTCTCGCGCTTGATCTCATGGATGTAGGTGTAGTTGGGGTCGTCCGGCGCCACCTTGCTTTCCAGGTAGCCGGCGTAGCCGAGGATGACGCCGAGGGGATTGTTGATCTCGTGAGCGACGCCAGAGGACAGCACACCGAGGGACGCCATCTTGCCGTGCTGGGCCAGGCTGGCCTCCATTTCCTTGTTTTTCTGGATAATCTCGGTCATGCGGTTGAAGGTGGCGGCCAGCTCACCCAGTTCGTCCTGGCTGCCGATGCGCATCTGCTCACCCAGATGGCCGGCCTTGACCCGGCGGATGACCTGAATCATGTGGTGGATCGGATTGGTCAGAATCTTTGATGCCAGGCTGACCAGCAGCAGCGAACCCAGGCAGGCCGCCAGCATCACCAGCAGGGTGATCTTGGCGGTGTTGGCGCTGATGCGGTTGGCGGTCTGGTAGAACTCGTCCTCGTAGCAGCCGACGGCAACGATCCAGTCCCAGGGGGCGAAGTAGTCGTAGCGCACGATCTTGAAGCGCGGCCTTTTTTCGCCTTCGGCCTGCCAGGGATAGCGAATCCAGCCCTGTTTGGTGTCGCACATCTGGCGAATGAACGGGTTGCCGTCGCTGTCACGCGCGTCGATGAAGTTCTGCCCCTCCTGCTGCGGATGCAGCCGGAAGGTGCCGCTGCTGTCCATGCAGTAGATGTAGCCGGTCTGGCCGACCCGTTTTTCCTTGATCTTGGCTTTGAGCTCTTCCAGGGCCAGCTGTTCAAAGCGCAGATCGGCCAGACTCTCATCGATATAGCCGGCGGCGACGATGATCCAGTCCCAGGCCGGTTCGTAGACATACAGCGCCAGCTTGTCGCGTAGTTCGGTTTCGCCCAGGGCCTCGTTGCGCCAGGGATAGCGCAGCTGGTGCAGGCTGCCGGGGGCGCTGGTGCGGGCGGTGTCACACATCTGCCGGATGAAGTAGTGGCCCTCGCCGTCCTGCTCGTTGCTGATGTTCTGTTGTTCGCGGCTGACGTGGACCTGCAGCACGCCATCGCTGGTGAGGCTGTAGAGATAGCCGCTTTCGCCGATGCTGATCTGCTTGAGCAGGGTGCGCACCCGCTGCTGGGCCGCGGCCAGGGTCGTTTCGCCACGGCTGACGCGCTGCTGCTCGTCGGCGATCAGGTCGCGGGCGAACTGCAGCAGGGTTTTAAGCTCGGTGATGAAGTCGTCGCGGCGTTGTTGCTGGTAGACCTGAAACTGCTGATGGTGGGCCTCCAGCAGGTGACGGGTGAAGCTGGCCATGTGTTCCAGGTCATCGCGGCTGACCTGGTTGATGGCCTGGCGCGCCAGTTCGACGGAGCGGTAGCTGACTACGCTGCCAACCAGCAGCAGTGGCAGCAGTACCAGCGGCAGCACCACCAGCAGCAGCTTCCAGCGCAGTTTCAGGCGACTGAAAAAGATCATCGGCTGCTCCTAGCTGGTGCCATCGCCGGTATCCGGCAGGGCAAAGGCACGGCGGTAGAGACGGATTTCGACCAGAGCGATCTTGCAGGCGCTGGCGATGGGCACGCCGACGATCATGCCGATAACGCCGGAGAGTTTGCCGCCCATGACGATGGCCAGAATCACCAGCAGCGGATGCAGGTTGGCGAAGCGTGAAATCAGGATGGGCACCAGAATGAAATTATCGACGATGACCTGGGCGATGATGAAATAGATGAAAACAATCCACCAGAACTGGCCTCCCAGGCCCAGGTCGACCAGGGCGATGAGGATGCCTGGCACCATGCCGACCAGCGGGCCGATATAGGGTACCAGGTTGGTGACCCCGGCAAACAGGCCCAGCAGGGGCGCGTAGCGGATGTCGGTGAAACTCAGGCCGAAGGTGACAACGAGTCCGACGATGGCGGCTTCGAGAATGCGGCCACGGACGAACTGGGCGGTCTGTCGGCTGATGCGGTACGACAGATCGTGGATGATTTCAAAATAGCGATTGGGCGCCAAGCCCACCAGGGTGCGACGGATGCTGTCGCCATCGCGCAAAAAGAAAAACGAGAACAGCGGCACCAGCAGCAGCAGGCTGCCCAGGCGCAGGGCCGATTTGGGCGTGGCCACCAGCAAAAAGGCAAAGAAGCGTTCGGTCAGGCCGCGCACCCAGCCGGTCAGATCGTACTGGGCGAGAAAGGGCAGGCTCTGCTGCCAGGACTGCTGGGCCTCCTGCAGGTAGGTGATCAGGCCGGAACTGTAACGCGGAAAATCACGCAGCAGCGATTCCCACATCTGCTGGCTGTAACTGATCAGCCAGCTGCCGGTCTGCCACAACACCAGGCTGATGGCAAAGAACAGCAGCAGAATGGCGCGGCCGCGCGGCACACGGTATTTTTCCAGCAGGCTGACCAGCGGATCGAGCACAAAGGCGCTGGTCAGCGCCAGCAGCAGCGGCAGGAACAGGCCACTGGAGGCCGATTGCAGCAGGCCGGTGATGGTCGAAGCGGAGGAAAACAGCGCCAGGCCGCTGGCAATGGCGGCGGTCAGTACCAGATAAAGCAACAGGACATGGGCCTTGCTCAGATTCATGCCGGCGCCTCGTTGGTGGCCGGAGCGGTCAGGCTGTTGAGCCGGCGCAGCTCCAGGGTGGCGGCCTGCAGCCGTTCGCTGATCACCATGGTCAGGCCGAGCAGGATGCGGTTGGCGATATCGGGATGGGTGTCGGCGGTGGCCAGCAGGTCACTGCGGAACAGGCCGATGAGCTCGGCATTCTCCAGGGTGGCCGCCGAGACCATCCGCGCCGCTGGCGCTGCCAGAGTGGTTTCGCCGAAAAAGTCACCCGGCCCGAGCACTGTCAGCTCCTCTTTGCGGTTACGGGCGTCGCGGGTGAACAGACTGACTCGGCCGCTGCGGATGATGTACATGCCTGAACCGGGATCACCCTGCTCATAAACGGTTTCCTCGCTCTGGTAGCGGCGCAGGTGAATCAGGCGTTCAAGATAGGGCAGGTCGCGCTTTTTAAGCGCCGAAAATACCGGGACGCGCGCCAGAAACAGCGCCAGACTCTCTTCTTCTGGCTTGTTGCGGAACAGGGCACTCCACTGAGGTCGCATGATCGTCTCCACCTGCGGGCTGCGGCAGGCTTGAAAACCGGCCTGGGTCAGGACGAACGATTATAGCAAGCTGCTGAGGCAAGACCAGTAAAAACCATTTCGTTGACAGGTACCAGCCCCCTTGCTAGGGTCGCGCCAGCCCCTGCTTCGGCGGGCTGGTCGTGGCTTCCCTTCCCCTTTGCGTGATTTCATATCCTTGGCATGACAGGACTCAACGCCCTTGATCTCAGCCGGATCAGCACCGGCCCCGGCGTCTATCTGATGTGCGACAGCCAGCAGCAGGTGCTCTATGTCGGCAAGGCACGCAACCTGCGGGCACGGCTGCGCCAGTATCTGCGCGGCGACGACAGCCGGCCGCAGATCCGCTATCTGCTGCGGCGGGTGGCGCAGGTGGAAACCCTGGTGACGGACACGGAAAAGGAAGCGCTGATCCTTGAGAACACCCTGATCAAGAAGCACCGGCCGCGCTACAATATCAATCTGCGCGATGACAAAACCTATGTATCGCTGCGCATCGATACCCGCGAGCCCTTCCCGGCCATTGAGATTGTCCGGCGGGTGCGGCGCGACGGCGCCCAGTATTTCGGCCCCTATGCCAGCGCCGGCGCCCTGCGCCAGACCCTGCGTGAACTCTACCGCCTGTTTCCACTGCGGCGCCATCCGTGGAGCCAGTGCCGCAAGCGCGAGCGGCCCTGCCTGTTCTATCAGATCGGTCAGTGCAGCGGCCCCTGCCACGGCCATATCGACAGTGCCAGCTATCAGCGCATGGTGCAGGCCATCATCGCGTTTCTCTCCGGCCGGGGCGAACCGGTGCTGCAACTGCTGCGCCAGCGCATGGCGACAGCGGCGCAGCAATTACATTACGAGGAGGCGGCCGCGCTGCGCGACCAGCTGCGGGCCATGGAGCAGACGCTGGAGCAGCAGAAAATGGTCAGTGGCGATGGTGCTGATCTCGATGTCATTGGCCTGCGGCCGAGCGAGGGCGAGCTGAGCCTGTGTCTGCTGTTTGTGCGCGGTGGCCGGCTCATTGGCCGGCGCGGCTTCAGCCTGCCCTGGCTGCAGGATCAGGATGAACTGCTGGCCGCGTTTGTGCAGCAGTATTACGGTGGCGATACCCTCATCCCGCCGACGCTGCTGCTGCCGCTGTGGCCGGCGGGGCACGAGGCCCTGCAGTTGTGGCTGCAGGAACGGCGCGGCCAGCGGGTGGAGTTGCGGGTGCCGCAGCGCGGTCAACGGCTGGAACTGGTCGAGCTGGCTGCCGGCAATGCCGCCGAGCTGGCGCGTCAGCGGGCCGACCAGAGCCAGGCGCGCCAGTCGGTGCTGGAACAGATTCAACAGGCGTTGGGGCTTAAACGATTGCCACGGCGGATCGAATGCTACGATATCTCCAACACCCAGGGACAGCACAGCGTCGCCAGCAAGGTGGCGGTATATGACGGCGAGCCCGACCGGGCCGCCTATCGTCATTACCGCATCAAAACGGTCAGCGGCAGCGATGATTTTGCCAGTCTGGCCGAGGTGCTGCAGCGCCGCCTGCAGCGTGGCCTGCGCGAGGATGATCTGCCCGATCTGCTGCTGATCGATGGCGGCAAGGGTCAGTTGGCGGCGGTGGCGGCCATTCTTGAAGGTCTGCAGCTGACCGGGCAGGTGGAACTGGTGTCCATTGCCAAAAGCCGGGTCAGGCACAATGCGCGGGGCCGGGTACTGGAACGCAGCGAGGAGCGTTTCTTCCGGCCTGGCCGCAAGAATCCGCTGGTGCTGCGGCAGGGTAGTGCGGCATTGTTTTTGTTGGAGCGGTTGCGCGACGAGGCCCACCGCTTCGCCATCAGTCATCACCGTCGCCTGCGTCAGCAGGCCACCCTGACCACGATCCTCGACCAGATCGACGGTATCGGGCCGGCGCGGCGCAAACGGTTGCTGCGCCAGTTCGGCAGCGTCGCCGCCATCCGGCGGGCTTCGCTGGATCAGTTGCAGGCGGCGGAGGGCCTGCCGCCGGCGGTGGCCGCGGCGGTCTGGCATTTCTTCCACCAGGAAAAGGAATCCCCCGATCATGCTGCGCAGCTGGACGATTCTGCTGGGGCTGCAGGCCCTCGGTGAGCTTGGGGTTCGCCTGGGCCATTTGCCGTTGCCGGGCAGTGTGCTGGGCATGGTGCTGCTGCTGGCGGCTCTGCGCTGCGGCCTGGTGCGCGAGGAGGCCGTGCGGCCGGCCGCCGAGCTGCTGCTGACCCATCTGTCGCTGCTGTTCGTGCCGGCCGGTGTCGGCGTGCTGCTTTATTTCGATTTGATCCGCTTGCATTTCTGGCCGCTGGTGCTGGCTACCCTGGGCAGCACGCTGGTGGTACTGGCCCTGACCGGCTGGACCTATCGCCTGCTGGCGCGGCCGGGGGAGGGCTCATGACGCCCTGGAGTGAAACGCCGCTGTTCGGCCTGGTGGCGACGCTGGTGCTGTATGAGCTGGCCTGCCGGGTGCAGCGGCGCTGGCCGCTGGCGCTGCTCAATCCGGTTGTCCTTACCATCGCTGCGCTGATTGCCCTGCTGCAGCTGGCGCAGATACCCTATAACCATTATCGTCAAGGCGGTGATCTGCTGCTGTTTCTGCTCGGACCGGCGGTGGTGGCGCTGGGGCTGCCGCTCTACCAGCGCCGCGCTGAAATTGTGCGGCAGCTGCGGGCTATTGTGCTGGCAGTGCTGGCTGGCGCCCTGGGCTCTGTCCTCAGCGCCTGTGGCCTGGTGCTGCTCTGTGGCGGTGACCGGCTGCTGGCCCTGACCCTGGCGCCCAAGTCGGTGACCACGCCCATCGCTATTGGTATCGCCGACACCATTGGCGCCATCACGCCGCTGACGGCAGCGGTAGTGGTGCTGACCGGCTGCCTCGGTGCGCTCATCGGTCCGGGCTTCTGCCGCCTGATTGGTCTGCGCGATCCTCTGGCCATGGGGCTGGCGCTGGGTACCGCGGCCCACGGCCTGGGTAC